>Ga0157364_1003860_pt1 | contig 14723 bp, 6 predicted proteins | sample AttsexASBM2_FD_111476 | JGI IMG/M metagenome (GOLD analysis project Ga0157364, IMG submission 111476) | Fungus gardens microbial communities from leaf cutter ant in Ribeirão Preto, State of São Paulo, Brazil - Atta sexdens ASBM2 | ecosystem: Host-associated > Fungi > Mycelium > Unclassified ... | reverse complement strand
GCAAGCACTGCTGGATATAAACTCTACGCAAACTGAAAAGGAGCTTGCAGAACAGCTTGCCGTTACGCAGCAAGCCATTTCCGTACGATTACATACGAATAAAGATTGAATTTTACAAAAAAAAGCTCAGAACTTTTTTGTACACCTAATATTTTCTTCTCATAGAACTCTAAGAATTTTTTCAGAATTTTTTAGTACTGCGTTTTCTTATTTTTACCAACATGAGAAAAAATACGATATTAAAAAATTCTGAAAAAATTTTCAGAACTTTATATATAAAAAAATATATATAATTCACATTGAATTATATATAGCATTAAATTATATATAGCAGAATTATATATAGCATTAAAGATTCGACAATTATAGCGTTTAATTTATAGTTCATCGATTGTGTTCTCATATATGATCTAAAAAAATTCTTATTGCGTATTTTAATTCTGAGAAAAGATTTCCAAAATCTGTAAAAGAAGTATATATGAAAATGCCTTACAAAAATTAGTGTTTAGTAGATAAAATGGACGACTTTAAGATCTCCTTAAACTAATTAACTTCTTATTTTTATTCACTTTATTTTTATATAATTATAATGTGTGTTAGTACATTCGTAATCATTCATATTTTTAATTTTTCTCTGTAATATTTTAAAGCAAAAAGTTAGCAAAGAATTTTGATAGTTCTCTTATATTAGTCTTTGTTCATAATATTTTATACGTGTTTGAAAGAGAGAATGCCAGCGCAAGTCCAAATTGTCAAGTCGGCCATGATCACATATTGCAAATCGTGTACTATATATTATCTTGTCAAAACTTTAGTAGCAGCCAAACATGGTCTATCGTCTCAGTCAAAAATACAACAGAAAGCAAGCAATTTTCATGTCCTGATATGCTACAAAAATGTTATAAAAATTAAGAAATTCTAAAGATAGTAATTTTGTGTTGGCACAATATGTCAGAAATTAAATCCAAGCATAATATGATTTTATATTGTACTATACTGGCAAATATCGTTAAAAATCGAATTTATTTACTTGCACGGCAAGATGGCAAAAACATAGTAGAAATCGAGCATGCGTTGTGTAAAAAAAAATAACAGTAAAAATACAATAAAATTACAGCATGTTGTCATTAAATTATGACAAAAATATCAATATTATGTTAAATATGTTATATCAATATTGAACTGTAGTTCTTTCGTTTATTGCTATATGATATCTTTCTTGTATTCAAACTTTTGTGTTACAAATAAATATAAAGACTATAAAATGCAACTAATGAAAATAAAGTGTGTAGTATTTGTTTCTATCAGCTTATTTTCTGATACAATTCCAATATAGGATTTAGAAAATATTAAATTGATTATTGAAAACTCTGATAACAATTCTTTCTCTGAAAAATTGTTCGTTTACTGACTACTTGGTCTCAAAATAAAAGTTTAATTTCTATTTCATAAATTTTGTAAGTTTTACAGATTATTAAACAAATTAATTAAGAAGCGCAATATTCTAATTTGTTAAAAAGTATTCTGATTTATTTTTGCATATTTATGCTTATATAATAAATTATCGTACGATTTCTGCTGTGCTACAAGTTGCTGTATTGCAAGTGTTCTGCTACTGATAGCTAGTAGGCCATGTTCTATCTTGAGAAACCTTAATGTTTTTATTCATAATTATTTGTTTTGCTAATTAATATATCACATACTTTTCAAAATTATAAAAATATACAATTTCAATTTTCATGTTGAAAAAAAAGAATCTTCGAGTACTGCACCAGAGGTACCAGAACACTCAGAAATTGGTATTGTTGATGAAGATCGCGGTGCTTCGTCGGATGTTTCTGATAACTCTTTAGTCGAATGTAATACAGTATTGGGAAAACAGCCTCCATTTTGGGTTCCAGATAGTGATGCATCTAGTTGTATGTTGTGTGATGTTAAATTTACTGTACTTAAAAGACGTCATCATTGTCGTGCTTGTGGTAAAGTACGTATTTATTGAATTACAAAATAAAGACAATTATATTATTTATTGATTGTCGTATTTTATAAATTAATTTTTTCAAATTTGTAATATTGTATTTCTTTTTTGTAACAATATTTAAATTTATAACATATTTTGCAGGTACTATGTAACAAATGTTGCAATATGAAATACAGATTAGAATACCAGGGAAATATTGATTCCCGCGTTTGTGTCTCGTGTTTTCATCTACTTATAAAAGGTAAAGAGAATTAATCTTATTAATTACATACACACAGGATATTTCAATATAATATAAAAAATATGATTTTCTTGAACTAAAACGGAGCAATCTTTTTAAATTTAAATAATGTACTATTTTTTAGTTATTCAATTTTTTAATAATTGAAAAATAAAAAAAATTTTTTTTTTTTAAAAAGTTAATTTTTTTCTTTACATTTTTATACAAAAATATTTAATAATATTTATAATATTGATAATACATGAAGTATCTTCAAAACGATTTTTTAATAACATCTTTATATGCAGAATATTGAAAGAAATATAATTACAGTATACAAGGTATCTAGAAATAATCGTCAAATATTTTGTGGGCAGGTAGAGCTTGGGGATTGGCTGGCAAGCGCCTTGCGCCGCACATCGCCGTAAGTCTCTATAGCTCGGACGGCACGCTTGTCAGACTATCCCTGCTCCTCATGGCCCCGCGCGCCAAGCGATCGAGCGTGTACACTTCGTGTAAGCCGGGCGGGCCCGCATATTCGGCTATCTTTAAAGATTAATATCTCGTTAACTATTGGGGAAATTTACAAAATGGTAAAGGACTCAATCTGCTCTATCTGTCCATGAAATATTTGATGATTATTTCCAGACACCCTGTATAAGAAAATTTATCAATTTAGTCAATAAGAATTATAGTTTTATAATAGTCAGAGTAAATTTCGATTTTTATTTGACATGTTGAAAGAATTGGATAAGAAAGAAATTAAGCGCTACCTAAATATATTACGCATCAAAATTAGGGGATTACTCTAAAATATGCAAATTTTGCTGATTTTTAAGAGACTGTCTGAGTTTCTCCAGGATAATTTTTTGGGGGCGTTTTGAAGGGTGTAACCTCAACTTTAAAACAATTAAAATGATATTTTTTATCTTATTTAATGGATGAATAATAATCTTATTTGTGAAGATCAGAAGCAGTATTAAAATTTTGAAAATATCACAATTTTCAACTTTCCACAAAAAACGAGGATGAGGCGAGAAATGTTACCATATAAGTTTTAAAGTGAGGAACTTTTGCTTTAAAATGACATTACGATCATTACTCTAACATGCTTGGGAATTGAGTTATGTTTCAAAGTGAATCCTACATTTTGCAAGATTTTGGATAATTACAATCAACATTCGCGATATCCGATGTGCACTATTAGGAGATTGTTAAAGTTTGCATATCACATGTTTGGAGTGTATGCGTGCGGGTGGGCGGGTGGACGAGTGCATATATATTTATATACATATATTCATGCATAAAAATTTTTTTAATGCTGAATTCGTAGCAGCAATAACCAGCAGTAAATATTAATATCGTAAGTTTTGATTGTAACTTTGAGGTTCCTTAAAAAACAGCAATATAATATTCGTCCTATACGCCCATTAGAATTTTTCTATCTAATCTATTTACAACCGCAGCATGAGATCTGTTCCGTTTCTCTATTCTCTATTTATATAGAAAAAGGAAACCGAGCTAATGCGCGCAGTGAGCTCTATACATATTGAAGTGACAAAGTCTACAATAGAAGTAGTGGTAGAGTCGTAGAAAATTGACAATCATAGTCGATTATTCTTCTTATATTTGAGTATGATTGGTTAATTTTCTATGATTTAAGATCTAACGACCGCTATGATTTCTACTATAGACCCTTTTCTTTATGCTAACGGTGAGGCGGCGACTATGCGAGAGTGACAGCCATGCGTATATCTCTACCTCACTTTAGTATTATTATCGTCGCTAAAAATATCAACCTTAGTTGTATGATTGCGGGATTATGAGATATGTTTATGATATTTAAAAAAAATTAAACTTATTGCTTTGTTAATTAAAAAAGTATTTGCCTAAAAAATAATATTATAGGTTTATTTTTAGGTTAAATATAATTAAATTTAATTTAAAATGTTCGTATATTGCGATATATTATATTTATATTATCTCAGATAAAGAAGCCTGCACAGATAAGAGTAACAGAATATCTATGCTACCATTACTACTGATGATAGTAACAAAGAAATAATTTTCCATTTTAATTTTTTTTAAGTATTACAACATATTTTAGCAATATCTAGCAATATCTAGTAAGCGCAATTGATGTTTTTAACAACGGTAATACTAATAAAGTGAGGCAGAAATAATCAAACATATACAGCTGTTACTCTCGCACAGTCAACCATCTTCCATTATCGTTAGCATAGGGAAGGCTCACTCCAGTATGTATAGAGCTTATGGCCGTAGCAAACTTTTGCATAACGCATAACACATAGTGCATAAGAAAATCAACCAAAGTTTCTCTTTTCCATGAAATGGAAGAAAAGGAAAAATTCTAATTGGCTGATTGTCTTATGCACTATACGTTATGCGTTATGCATAAATCTATGCTGCGATTATTACTGAATGCGCATAGACCAAGAGATCACTAGTTTTGTTACCAATAGCTATAAGTATGGGAAGTGGATAATCTTTTATTTTATATACATAAAAATATATATATATTTTAAGCCTGATCGCGATTGCTTAAAGGGGAGGTGGGCTTTTCAAAATGTACAGACTTTGATTTTTACTAAAAGCGTCAAGGTTGACTGCTGTTGCAATGGATAGTTAATACTCTTATTCCAAGACGGGGGAAACCCCTCAGAAGGGTGCAAGGGGTCGCCGTACTGGGTTAAATTGGTAAATTTTTTCTGAAAAAAAAAATCGATAAGATCGAACACGTTTAATTTTCTTATTCTATATAAAACTGCATTTGTTTTAAAACTAATTATGGCTGCCCTCATGGCCATCCAAAAGAGAATCATATTTCTCGATAATTGATATCAAAATTAGTAGGTAAAAATTCAACTTGTCATCGATTTTTTTTTTTCAGAAAAAATTTACTTTGACCCAGTATGGCGACCTCTTGCACCTTTTTGGGCTGCGTTCAAATTGCTTACTGGGTGAGTGGGTGGGCGGAACCTAGTAAAAACTATCGGAGATAATTGAAACTCTAAGATAAGTTCTACGGGCATCGGTTACAGCAAATATTATAGTAACGTAAATTTATATAGTAACGTAGATTTAATATAAATTATATATAGATTTAATATAAATAAAGTACGCACTCAGTCAAAGAAAAAACAGTACAGATAAATTGGAAAAATTTACGAAACTTCAAATGCTCGTAATTCAGTAAATAATTATGATACAGAGTGTTAAAAAAACGAAAATGAAGCTTGAAGTCTGTACTTTGAGGAATCTCTAATTTCAATTGAGTAGCATCAATAATTTTTCAATGGCCGATGATAGAGTGAGGACCTATATAATTGATAAGCAGAACCACTTCCTGTTTCCGGAGTTGCACGGAATAAAGCAGTTGATGCAACTTAATGGAATAAAAAAATGAAATTTCAATATCCTTCAAAATGCGCTTTTATAGAACTCAATAATTTTTCGCCAAGTTATGACAACTTGAAGAAAAAAAACAGTTTATATATTTATAAATTTACTAATGCCTCGTAAATTACAAACATAAAATACAAAAAGCATTCAGTCACATGCAGGATGTTTTTTTGCGAATGTCATATATTTAAAATTCTTATGTTAAAGATACAAATTATAGACGTTTCGGCCTATATCAGGCCATCTTCAGTATATAAATAATATAAAATAATATAAATAATATAAAAATAATATAAAAATAATTCGCAGTCATAAGATTAAAAGAGTTGAAATAAATAAAAGATCAATGATTCTTAGTCATAAGATTAAAAGAATAAATTAACAATAAATTGTTCAATTACAATCTACGCTTGTGTATGTTGTCAAAAAATTCTTGCTTTTATTCATCTTAATAAGAGACTTTTATATTGAAACGTAAGAAATGCCAGATTTCTATATTCTAATAAGAATAAAGAATCTAAATTTTAAAATAGCAAAAACTTTTTTTTCATGTATCTATATTTTATGGACATATCTGTATTTGTTACAACGATCCTTAAATTATTTTCCATCAATATAGAGATTGTTCTTTTCCATGTGAGACAAACGATGAGACAGAATTTTACTTTTATTTGTAAAAATAATGTTATCTGTGGATGACTTTTAGTGTATCAGAATATACTCATCGTGGAGCGAGGAAGAGAGCTTAATGTAGGGGATTAAAATTATTTTAGTTGAGAGGGGAGTATTCTTAAATAATCGGTAAATATATATCAGGAAAACAGTCCGTGTCACTTTGTTTATTTAATCCTAATTTCTGTTTTTTAATATGCAACATCTTGGAAATCATTCTTCTATAGAAAGTTCTGAGTCTAAAATATTACGAGGGCAAGTCAATAAGTTTTTAGAAAATCTGTCAGAGGGCATTCGCAGTGTTATGTTACATTACTTTTTGACAAGTAGCATGTCTTAGCTGATTGTCAAATTTTGAGCGGAATTCATCGCGTAGTTTTATTTCTGTTCAGACGATTAAAGCCAACAATCTTTGTATTTTTTGCAAAATGAAAAAAAACGAGTTTCGTACAGTGATCAAATCTACATATGAAAGATTTAACGCTGAAAGAAATCAAAACCTAGTTGATTAATGTTCATAGCACATCTGCAGCAGCATTTGCGACTGTATACAATTGAGTGAATGAATTTAAACGTGGTCGTAAATTCACATGCGATGCACTTCATTCGGGACGTCCAATTGAGGCTGCTATGCTAGAAATCATCGATAAAGTCCACGATATTATTTTGATCGATGAGTGAAAGTGGCCGAACTTGTTGAAGCCATAGGTATATCACATGGCACAGTGATTTCAATTTTGCACGAACAATTAAATATGAAAAAGCTCGGCAAGATGGGTGTCGCGTTTGTGGACCATCGCTTACTGTGGATCATAAGCGCGACCGTGTGATTTCAAAACAATGTTTGGAGATGTTTCAACGTAATCCAGATGAATTTCTGTATCGATTCATTACTATGGACGAAACATGGATCCATTATTTCACATCTAAGAAGGAACAGTCAAAGCAATGGACTTCACCGGGTGAACCAGCTCCGAATAAGGCGAAAACCATAAAGTTCGGAAAGATGATGGCCACAGTTTTTTGGGATGCACGCGGTATAATTCATATCGATTACCTTTCGTCGAAGCAAACGATCAATACTACGGCGATTACTACGCAGTTTTATTGAACTGTTTCAACATTTTAAAGAAAAAATGTCCTCATTTGGCGAAGAAGAAAGTGCTCTTCCATCAAGACAATGCACGAGTTCACACGTGCCCGACACCGAGGCCAAATTCAACGAATTCCGCTACGAATTGTTTTCCCATCCATCATATTCGCCAGATTTAGCATCCTGCGACTATTTCCTGTTTCCAAATCTGAAAAAATGGTTCGAAGGAAAGAGATTTACCACCAGAGAGTAGCTCATCGCCGAAACAAAAGCTTATTTTGAAGGACAAATCATATTATTCGTACGGCTTAAAAAAGTTCGAGAATCGTTAGATCAAGTGTATCGAGTTGAAAGGAGACTGCTGAGAAATAAAAATGAATCGATCAAAAAAAATGTGTTTTACTATGTTTTTTTAAACTTAATGATTTGCCCTCGTAACATTATTCTAGATCATAGACTAGATCATGTTCGTTATTTAACCGGTGTTGAGACACGACAGATTTCTACCTTATTATGTTTATCGTTTTCTGCCTTATTATATTCTTTTATTCGCGTGTTCAATTTTCTTCTTGTTTGCCCGACATACGAGACTTCGCAGTCTAAGCAATTGATTTTATATATTACTTCGACGTGCTCTTCTTTTCTTTTTCTTTGTGTTATGTCCTGTCCTCCGTAGAGATATAATCTTACTCTCTTTTTTTTCTTCTTCGTTTCGCGTTGAATTATTTCTTTTATTTTATTTGATCTCACATCGTTTGATCTCACGTCTATCTAAAATATTTCGATTAATTAATTGCGATATTCCTAGCAAGAAATTTATCAGGCGCAGTATAATTCTATCATACTGACATCGCGTGACACATGTGTCGCGCGAGCCAATCAAAACACCCATAAGGCGCCAATGTATCACGATGAATTCCACGCGGAGTTAAGAAATCATTCCCATGTGTTGGGACTGTCATGTCATTATCATCATACACAAGATTTAAGAAAAACTAATCCGATCGAAACATCTCAACGCCTGTAATTTCTTAGAATAAGAATAAGCCATCGCGCACCAATTACGGCTCGCGACGCGCATGTCGCTCTTCACTCTAAATTTTTAATGGGATTTCTGCCGTTGCGGCTGAGAATATTGTTAACTTCGAAATTTAGCATTATGTTTAATATATTTTTGGTTTGCTTTACTATTTTTTGGTCATTGTGACCGCTTTAATTAGCTTAAAGATATTATAAGTAAATGCGAATTTCTTTTGTCGCTTTAGCGAGCGCCGATCAATCGAGAGACGGAGAAGGAGCAGCGCGGATCACGGAGAAAGGCCTAAAATTTAATTTGCTAATTAAAATTCCATCAATTGACGCGAACTAATACGATCCGTTCCAGTTCTACATTGAATTAGTGGCAATCGTGCTGAATTTCAGCACGATGTGACTAATATTTGTATAGGAAAAATCATTTTTCAAATTAGCACATATTATCAATTATGGGAAATTCGAGCTCCCTCTTTCTCCCGATTCACGAGCACCATCGACGAGCACCACCGACTGGCACCTATATAAATGGGGCGAAAACCGAGGCCGCAGTTTTTAAGTTCGGATTAATTCATAGCAGCAGTTGGATTGCTAGTCATTCTTGAAACAAGGAATATCTCTCAATATTCGCAATATAAAAAGAAGAAAGTATGCATGTGTTAATTTATTTCTTTCAAACTTTCTCATATCCCTCGGACTGATCGCGCTTGTAGGAGCTGCTCAGCTCTTGCCCTTCTCCTAAATTAATTGCACTCCTAGGAGCTTAGTCTATCTTTTCCAAGAATTGACCGCGCTCGTAGGATCAGCTCAATTCTTCCCCTCACCACTATTTCTTCTACAATTTACTTCCAAGTTTGCTTTTTAAATGCGATTATTTAATTAACCGCGATGGTAATGTAATAAAAAAACCCGCTTCTCGTAGAATGACTAAAAGAGGAAACCGCAGGGAGGCGAGTCCAAGCCTTACGCATTTATCAAAGGCTGAAGGTCATTCGAAATTTCGACCCGTCAATTTTTCTGCCGGACTCCTCCGCACCCGCGGCTTCCGCCGATCTCAAAAGCACCGAACTGGGATGCGTCGAGTTACCGCACGTAGCTAGGAAACGTGCACCGCTGACCGAGCAACGGAACATCAGGGCAGATTCCATCGCCCCGTGCAGGCAGAGCACGCGTCCCGCGTTCGTAAACAGGCTCCGAATCCAGGTGGGCCTTCGTGCCGCTCCCCGCTGGTCGTCTCCAATGTGCCTGTACATTTCCGCGTCGCCGAGTATCAACTGGACTACATTATTAATAAAAACGTGAAACTTATCTAGTGTTATATTCTGTCTTGCTTAATCTTCCTCCATCTCATCCTAAAAGGTATGAAATGAAATCGGCTCGGATAATTAATTTCCTTACTAAATGAATATCGCTAATCATCTCGACTTTTGCTATGATTATAATTATTCGCTGAAGCATTAATTATTTGCCAATGGCAAATTTAACAAATAATTTATAAACTCCTCGATTAAATAATTTACGATAACTCATATAAAGAACAATGCTTAATTCCGTTTCAAATTTGATCATTATTGATCAAATTTTTACTAATAATAGCGAAAAAAACCCCACAAACTCAGGCAGATTTTAGAACTTCACTTCTAATCATCCAGTTGAACATAAAAAAGGAGTAATAATAGAATAGTTGGACAGAATTTTACTCTTATTACATCCTAAATTTTAAGAAAAAAAAATCTCTTCCATTAACACATTCCTTTTCAATGGATATCCATTGATTTTATTTTTTCCACCATAAGAAATAGAATAAAATCACTTTCGTACACAGAAAATTTAGAAAGAAATTCAGATCAAAATAATAAGAATGTATCAGACCATAGAAAAAAGGTTTTGTAGTTTTATATTTAAACAACATCTCGAAAAAATTTAAAAATGTAACTAAAAAATTTGACATGAGGATTGCACACAAACCATTGAATACGCTTAATAATTTTATTAAAATAAGGAAAGACCGATTAAAAAAAGAAGAGTACGCCGAAGTAATATATAAAATCAATTGCTTAGACTGCAAAGTCTCGTATGTCGAGCGAACAAGAAGAAAATTGAACACACGGATAAAGAGCATAAGGCAGACAAAAAATCAACCAATGCTCTATCATGTCTCAACATCGATTAAATAATGAACATGAGAATATCTAGACTAGAATAAAGTTAATATTTTAGACAGAATTTTCTATAAAAGAAAGATTTCTGAGATGTTGCATATTAAAAAACAGAAATTAGGATTAAATAAACAAAATTGAACTGTTTTCTTGATATATATTTACTGATAATTTATTTAAGAATACTCCTTTCTCAACTAAAATAATTTTAACCCCCTCCATTAAGCTTTTTTCCTCACTCCACGATGAGTATATATTCTGATACACTGAAAGTCATCCACACATAAAACGTTATTTTTACAAATGAAAGTAATTCTGTCTCATGTATTCGTTTGTCTCACATGGAGAAGGATAATCTCAATATTGAAGATTACGTTTCAATATAAAAATCTCTCATTAAGACGAATAAAAGCAAGAATTTTTTCGACGACATACACAAGCGTAGATTGGATGAATAATAATTGAACTACAATTATTATTAATTTATTTTTTTAATCTTATAATTAAGAATCATTGATCTTTTATTTCAACTCTTTTAATCTTATGACTGCGAACTATTTTTATATTATTTATATTGTATATTAAAAATGGCCTGATATAGGATGAGAATATGAAATATCTATAATTTATATCTTTAACGTAAGAATTTTCAATATATGACATTTGCAAAAAAACATCTTGCGCATGGCTGAATGCTCTTGTATTTTATGTTTATAAGTGTAAATAATAATGATAAAAGATATAAGATAAATATTTTATTAATGTCTTAGGTCTCGACCTGTATATATAACTTAGTAGATGATTAAATACTTGGCCTTTGAGTTATGGTTTATATTGTTTATAACGCGCGCGCAAGCATAACCTGAAATTTAAATTTTCATATAAATGCACGTCAATATGCTGGGATAGCACAGGAAATCTTTAATATGCTATTACCATCTATTTCATCCATTTCATCCTCTCGAGGAGATGGAGAGTAAGAATTTGAAGGTTCCACTCAAGCCCCGAATAAAGGCACTCAAAAGGTATTTGAACGCTTTCTAGATGCACCCAGGGGAATCTGAATATAACTCTGAAATTAAGTGTGTTCGGCAATGTAAATTTGAGATGCGATTTAGCAAATGGCGAGCTTGATCACGTGATAATCGAACAATCCGCCAAGAATTAATTCCGAACGCTACAGAGCTGTAAACTGTCCTTTAAGATTATAAAATGAAATTGTTTATTTTTATGAATAAATAAAAAATACTCTACTAATTGAAAATGTCTTTCGCTACTAGAAACTGATAATAGCTTATATACTAATAATCTTATATACTAAGACCCAGAAAAATTGTCCTACGATTCCTGGAAAAACTGAGATATAGCCTCTTAAGAATCGGCAAAATATACAGATTTAATGATACTAATTTTAATATGTTGTGTATGTGTAAGTGAAAAAATTGCTTCATTTTAAAATCATATACTTTTAAGATAGTCGTTTCGGAATAATTGAATTGATTAGTTCGGTTGAACATTTAATTATTAAATAGGACATTCCACTGGATAGCCTGTGTGCAAAAATCGGCGCAACGAAAATAAACGTTCAAAGTCTCAAATTATTCATATATGTACTTTCAAAAGAAATGTGGTGTTTTGAAAAATCCAATATGACTCAATTCAATATGGAGGCGAGAAGTGATGAACATTACATGCAAATTTAACATTTTCTTGTTTAATTCGCTATACTGATCTCCTTTAGTTTGAAAATGATTATTCCTAGATTTCGGAATTCAGCAACAATATACATAGTATACAATATGTCGCAAGCACCTGTTTGAACGTGCGTTTAAACATTATTCACCACCTGCTGAAAACTAGTAATGAAATATTTTTATGGGAATCTCGCAAGGTGTCAAATTCTGATTTTAATGAAACTTTGTATACTTATTGCTTACACAAAGAGATAAATTTAGAAAATATCAGTTGCGGCCAAAAAACGGTTTGAAGGAATGAAACTTCTTATGTGTAAAGCAGTTTTCAGCTTTTTTCATTATATGTCGAAAACTTCGAGATATCAAAAATGTTTTATACAAAAATTTTACAACAGAATTAGCTGTATTTATTCGCGTTAATAATATTTTTTTAAATAATAATTTTTTTTTTAACAATGAAGGAGCATAAAAGCCCAACGTAGGATGACAGTGCAATAAATATATTAATTTATTTTATCTTGATAAACATTTCGATCATATATCTGATCATTCTCAGTATCGCAAATATATTAGCTATTACAAAAATTGTTGTACAAAATATTTATATAAATGTTCGTCACGGAAAGAGTCTTCTTTCTCTTTGTCTTATTATAATACAATGTCATTGAATATTATTGTTACTTAATTTCCGCCAGCATCTCTGACCTCACAGGATTCCCAAATTCTATATAAATTATATAAACAACAGTTTAACTTATGTGTTGGTCAATTAATAAAAATGATCATATCACACATAAAGTATATCACATAATCATAAAATATAAAAATCAAATAGTCATATTATATCAACAGGATATAAATTTGAAAGTATATTAAATTATAAGAAAATAAAAATAAAAATCAATACTTATATTGTATGTCAAAAAGATATAAATTTAAAAGTATTATATATTAAATTATAAGAAAGAAAGAAAAAAAGTTGTTTTCTAATAGTACCTGTGAATACAAAAACATCAATGGATAAATCATACCGTATCACATAAAATCTCTGACAAGCTCTCAAAAATATATGTATCGTCAGAAACACAAATAAATAAACCGCAAAATGTCACATATTAAAATCTCTAACAAGACCGCAAATAGATATGTATAATCAATGTGACAGTGAAGAGAAGACTTGTAAAATATAATACGTAAGGAAGTGGTGCGTGGAAAAGAGGGAATTAGTAAAAGAGGAGGAAGCTGATCAAAGAAAGGGAAGTATATGTCTGACAGTCTCTCAGTATCACTGTTAAGTCCATTTTTTTAATGAAAATCATTTCCCAAATTAATTTTCTATAATAAAATGATTCCAAGTCCAAAATACTAACATCGTCCCAAAATTATGATTCGTTTCCAACCTATGGTTCGAAATTACCGATAAAACACCCGAGAATTTATTAATATCGGCTAAATGTTCCTTAATTCTTGTCTGTAATTGTCGTTTAGTCTGTCTCACATAACTTCGTCACAATCTTTGCAATCAATCTAATTGTATAAATTAACCCATTTTTAATTATTTTTTAAAATAAAAAAACAATTTTTTTAATATTCTAAAAAAATTTCACTAATATGAATAAATATAGGCAATTTTATTATAAAACTTGTATAAAACATTATTTTATATCTTGAATAGGTTTTGAGATTTATCGGAGAAAGCTAAACATCATTTTACATATGAGAGTTGATTTCACCCTTCAAACTGTTTGTTGGCAACAATTTAAAAGCAGATGATTATTTTTTTAAATATTATATTGATGATAGATATAAGTAATTTTATTATAAAACTATTTGTAAGTAGATTTCTATCACAAGAAAATGATAAAATGCTCATTTCTGCACTATCATGAAGTAGATGGTATGGTACATTTTTTTTATAGCTTCCCCAATTTATTCTACTCAGATCTATTCCACTCTCATTTTCTTTATGCACGAATTATTTCAAATACTCTTTCTCTTGAATAGTTTGGGACATGTCATTTAAAAAATGTGTTTAAGAAGACATATTATTAAATAATAATATTTTTACCCGCGTAATATTTAAAAAATGCTTACCAAAATATTGTAATAGAATTGACAATATATAATAATCCTTTTACAACCTTATTTTCTTCATCCTGAGAAAAAATATAGAATAACTATATATATATTAGGTGTACAACTTTGCTTCCGCCGTTTTCCTATAGATGGCTTTAGCAGTAAGTGGTGGTCGAAATAAATAGATCATAGACGTCATACAATAAACTTGAGCATCTGTCAACATACCCCCATAGAAACATTAGTCGATTTGTGTCTGCATCATAAAGTTATTCTCGATTGAAAATGTCAGTTTATGAGCCAAATTTTCGTCATTTGCGGGAGGTTTTAATTTTTTGCTTCAATATGAAGAAATCTGCGGCTGAGGCTCATC
>Ga0157364_1003859_pt1 | contig 14728 bp, 14 predicted proteins | sample AttsexASBM2_FD_111476 | JGI IMG/M metagenome (GOLD analysis project Ga0157364, IMG submission 111476) | Fungus gardens microbial communities from leaf cutter ant in Ribeirão Preto, State of São Paulo, Brazil - Atta sexdens ASBM2 | ecosystem: Host-associated > Fungi > Mycelium > Unclassified ... | reverse complement strand
CACACACACACACACACACACACACACACACACACACACACACACACACACGCACGCACACACACACGCACGCACACACACACACACACAAAACACTAAAAGTATCGACAATTTATTTCTACCTATTTTTACCGAATTGGTCTTTAAATAAAAGTAATATTTTTTACAACTGCATGTCAGTTTATTGTGGCCAATAATAAACAAAATTTTAATTATAAATAGGAAATGAAAAAAATAAATAATAGTTGTACAGCTAACTAACATAAAATTTAAAAACGATCATTTGACCGACCATGGTAGGTTTAATATTAGGTGTAGTAAAAAGAAATCCGTTATTTTTGCATGAAATTGAATGGAAAAATAATGGATTTCTTTTTACTACACCTAATATTAAAATAAGATAAATATGTACTCGAGTGTTAAAAAGAGAAAGCAAAGATATCGAGTATAAAAGCAAACAAATCTTATTTTGTATACAAATTCGAAAAGATTCGAAAACGAGAAAAAATATCTTAAGTATTTTTTAGTGAGTCAACATAAATATCGTTCTATCTTTCTTTACATTCCATGAGTAACAAAGGCAGAACGATACTTGTGTCGCTAAACGTTGAAAAGCATCCCCGTAATTGTTTGACTTGACGTCAATCGCTCCGAAACGCATCTCACTTCACCCCATATGGCATAAGTGACGTCAATGCGCGTCGCGCCAAAAAGAGATTCGATGCGCCCTCTATGGGAACGCAGCGGAAGCATGGAACTCGCCGACGAAACATGGCGTATGTTTTGTTTGTGTGCGCGAGGAGGATGGTTACGCGCGGAGCGTACGGCGGTTGTAAGGTTTAGGGTTTGATATTTCGCGGCCGCGAAAGGGTGAGAGGGAAGCGAGGGATCGCATGAATCCGGACGCGAAGCGGCGCGCGACGCGATGAACGCGACCAGCCTGTATGTGTCGACGTGTCGACTGGTGCTGCAGGCGGATGCCGAGGATCCCAACTCCTGGACGGATCTCTACAGATTGGTACCGTATCTGCGGCAGAGCCTCAGTTGCACCGTCTGCTCGAATCTGCTGATCGAACCACACACGCCGACCGAGACCAACTGCCAGCATCATGTATGCCGTAGCTGTCGCGGTGGCCGCAAGAAGCTGAAACCGTCATGTGGCTGGTGCAAGGATTATGACAAATACATCGAGAACGTGCAACTGCGGATATTATTGCAGTGCTACAAGAAGCTGTGCGAATATCTAACCAGTACCGGGATCTACCGCACTCTGTTGCTCACTGTCACGTCCGCGAACAACGCTACCACCAATGGCGCACCACCCACTATTGATGCTACCGTCAATCTGATGGAGATTATCCAGGAAGGTGCGGGCTTCAAAGATGAATTCAAGAGCAATGCCGGCTTGTCCAAATCTGCATATAGTATTCTACCGTGCGTTTATACCAGTACTACCTCCACTCAGACGCAAGCGAATAATATCCAAACCAATGAAGCAATATCCCAGAATATACCTGGTATGTACAACAAAAACTATTCCCTCGAAACGTATTATTACTAGATCTTGCGAATATCAAAATACAATGAATGATAAATCATAATTCAATACAAATATTATTTATTAAACAAGTGATAAATAATCTATTATATAAATGATACTATATAAGTGATGAATAATCTTTCTATTATATATTATATCTTTGCTGTTAAATTAGAATCGCCAACTATTCGTACAGTATCGAATGGATCCTCCATATATTCTGTGATGTACGCTGGATCTGGTAACAAAATTACTATAAAACGGAAAGCAGCAGCTACAGAGGATACAGAAAAAACAGGACAACAGGATACAGATGGAAATCAACATGGCACTGTAGGAGGGGTAAAATGCATTCCGTCTTCCCACCTTAAATATGGGACCCCTTCTGAGAAAAAATCTTCAAAGAGCAGCAAAGTAATTTCAATAGATATTCGGTTAATGTTACACCTTACAGGATTTATATTGCACTATAATCTTTATTTAAATGCTTAAAGATGTTCGTCCTTTGTTAACACTTCTTGTAAGGTATAATGATTTTTCTGACTTACATCTATTAACAATTATGATTGAGCTTAATTAACCTGTGCATATTTATTGCTCTTATGTTTATGCTAATACTAGATTTATAGAAATTTTTACTTACGTTCACTTAGGTCCCATAAAAAAGATTAATGCAGATGTGTTTTGTTTGTCTTTAAAAAAAATATTCGTTCTAGTTTTTTTTTTAATTTTAAGCCTCTGCATTGATCTGTAATACTTAATTATACTGATATTTTCTTGTTAATATCGACAATAATGTAATTTGCTTTGTTGTAAGCAGTCGTCAGGCAGTTTTAAAAAGCCAAGGTCAAGTTCTACTAGAAGTAAAAGAAAAGGATGCAGATGTGGTAATGCCACTGCAATACCTGGGAAACTTACATGTTGTGGTCAAAGATGTCCTTGTTATGTCGAAAGTAAACCTTGTGTGGAGTGTAGATGTAGAGGTTGCAGAAATCCTCATACAGCAGATGGATTAAAGGTATCGTTCCTACTTGATTAAAATTCATTGTATATGATATATAATTTTTTTTGTTATTTTTTTATCAACTTAAATCTCTTTATTAATTAATTATTTTTTAGCATATTAAGAATTCTAAGCACGATCGTATATTTGAGATTCTACCTTGAGGTGTTTTATATAATTCTTCCATATTTCAGATCCGTCCACATATACCTGAACTTCATAATTTACAATTACAACTGTCCACTTCTTTGGATTGCGATGCGCTAAGTGGAGATCCTCTGGGATCCGTGCCGCAATGTCTCTCGACATCTCCTACAACGATACAAGTGTTAAATGTATATTCTACTCCGAGACTAGACATTGACAATGTACCACAGAATTTACCTGCTGCTTTGTTAGTGGGTGAAGATGCTATGGTAAGTACTGAAAGTGAAGCGGAAGATAGTGATATACAAATCGATGTGTGACAAAGTATTTAAATGGACATGGCGGAGGGCCGCACCAGTGATTATCAAAGTGTGACGAATGCGCGTCTCAATAGGGAAAGAACGCGTCATGTAAATAGCTCAATTAGAATCACTAAATGGAATAATTACAAGAATCAAAAACATAATTATAAATTTACAAGGGTAAATTAATTTAGAGAAATATATCGTATATAAAAAAAATAATAATTTATGTATGGTTTACTATTCAAATATTTGTAAATATTTCAATATAACATAAAAAATGCAAATATTTAATTGGATGCTTAATCATAGCGAGTCAATTTTGCCTATAAAATTAATCACTTATGATTTAGCATCTATTATTTTGTTATATATAGTATGTTATATGCGTTAGCCCTTTTAAACTTATGCGAGCGCTCGTAATCTGAACATTGTTTGGTTAATTGTATAGTATAAAAGGCAAGTTTAATAGAACATAAAAATGTTTCTTCCATGATTGACTGTGTATTACATGATGATTTTAATAATTTTAATGATGGATGAATGTATTTTGTTCATATCTTGTATACATATAATGTTGATGGCACAATTTTATATATTTTGAATACACATATGTGAGAATATATTTTTAGTTAATATACATTCTTAACAATCATTATCTGCTCATTCAACGATTTGAATTTATAATAAATTGTTTATTAATGTCACAAAACGAATATGAACCTATATGAGAATTAATTGAGCTGTTTAAAAAAAGCGAGTTATATTTACATATTCAAAAGTCGATGCATTTAATATTTATGCATCAAAAAATATCTCGTTCAACTTGCCAGTTGTACATACAATGACAAAAAGATCATTGTCTATTTTGCATACTGGTTTTTATAATCTCTAAGTATAAAATGCAGAGTTTGTAGAACAGCAATCTGTTAAATTATACTACAATTTAGGATTGCATCGAAATAATAATAAATACTCTAAGTGAACAGCGTATACTAATAAAGAATCTAAATAATAAATGCGAAGAACGAGGAGATAATCTGGATATCTATACGTAATACGAATTGTAAAAATTGTTATTTTATAACATAAGTCATAAATATATTTGGATAAAAATGAAATTTTTAGTTGCCTAAAGTTGAAATTGAAAACGTCAATAGCGTTACTATCAGGGTTGGTTTATCCGTAGGCACTATAAACATTGGCCTAGAACAGAAATTTTTTATAAACCTGTCTTTAATGAAAAATATTATTAAAAATAAATAGAATTTTATTATATTATAATTAAAAAAAAAAATAAATATTGTGTATATTTAATAGTTTTTATTTTAAATATTCTTATATTTTGAATATTCTTTTCTCTTCTAAAATAATAGCCACAATTTAGATTATGTCAAAAAGAGGAGTGATATTTAAATAAATTAACAAGCTAGCCATATATATATTGAGTTGTCCAGAAAGTTCGTGCCGCAAAAGATTTAAATTTAATAAATAAAATTAAAAATTTAAATCTTCTGCGTTTCAATTTTCCTTCAAAATCGGCACGAATTTTCCAGACAACCCAATAGTTTCTCTCTTCTACAACAAAAATACATTTTTTTTCTTCCAATATACACATATACATACCTACATATTCACAAACAAATGAATATTTTTCCTTAAGTGGCACTATTTATGTGTCTATAAACGGCTAAATCCAATCCTGGTTATTGTATATATTGTATAAAACTTATTTTTTATTATAGCAAATTTCGGAATATTCTATTTATACGAATATAATTGAACGTGTTAATTACTCATTAATGCATACGAAACATTAGTACAAAAACTAATTACTAAATATATGTAGAATACTTTTTATTTTTGCGTACAATTGTGTGTGCATGTACGTGAGCTCTCTAGAGCATCTATATGAATCCATGAATTGTTATTTGTAATCGCACTTAAATATTAATGATATACATTTTTTTCTCTTTCTCAATCCTTTCGCAATAGTCAACAATAGGATACACTTTCACAGTACGTATACAACTGTGTGATCTCATAGCTGTCTGGTGGTAGTTAGCGAAAGTTCATCAATTGTGCAAAAAAAGAATCCACGAAGTAAATGCATATAAGCTAATTCTTCTTTAAATAAGAAAAAGATTAATATATAGCATACAATATGACATATACATTATATAAAAATAAGGCGATATACAATAAAAAGCTCACAACATAAGATAAAATTAATATATCGTATTTTTATACATATAAAAGTTAATATTATCAAGTTACATGTTATTAAATATCATTTTAATTCATTTTAGTCCATAAATTTGAGAATTATATACAAATACAAAATAAATTAAATCTTTCTGTTTGTTAATTTTGTCTTATGTAATAGAAAAATTGAGGATATGTATGAATTAAAAACCTATTTTTTAAATAAACTAGGAAGAATTACAAATTCTTTAAAATCAATTACATTAAATATCTCAATGCATTTTAATCAACATCGCACACTGATTACGACATTTCATATACATATATGTACATATTAAATTAAGATAAAGATGGCAGTCGGGACCTAGTTAGTTTAAATGACAACATTCAGGCATAATTGAGGAGTAACTTCTAAAATATCAGACGTGGATGATCATTTGATCATCAATAAAAAAGCATAATACTTATACTAAATAGATAATTATAATATAGATATATATATATACTTCACATTCCAATATTTAGTTGGAGCGCGATTTCTTATTTCTATTATGAGCAGGGTTGTGCCACAGACCTGGAAAATCGGGAAAAATCAGAGAAAATATAAAAGAGACTGGAATTTTGAACTTTATTCACAATTCTCTTAAACGGCTCTTATTTTAAATAATTTTTATAATTTTTTAAACATTATATCTTATATGTTTATAATCAAATACGTTTAAAATTCGTACACTTTAAAAAAATTTAAAAAAAAATGATTAAAATTTATATTTTATTCAGTAATTTTATTTAATCGCTATTTTTAATAATATAAGCTTTTTTACAATCGTTGATTTTAAATGTTAAAATTTTTTATATTTTTTATATTTTTTATGTTAAAATTTTTATATATTTTATATTGGTCATGAAAATTTCCCATTTTTATCTGAAAAACCTGGAAAAATCAGGGAATTTAAAAATTCATATTCTGTGGCAATCCTGTTTGAGGCATATGTCTGTTTCGATGAACAAAATTTATTTTAACATTTTTTTATATAAACATTGTCGACGTTCGAAATAAAATTATACAGCAAGCTAATTAAAAAAGTTACTCCTCAACTAGAAGATCAATTATTCATGATATTTAAGAACCAAACGAACTGTAAAATACAATTAAATCTCGAAAGGCGAATGTTTGGATGTAATGTCTTGTATGTACTATATATAGTGTTCGTTAACATCTTTTTTGTTATTCAATTATTAATGTAAGTACATTGTGGAATTAAAAGAGACATTTTGTTTCAATTGTGTAACTTGTCAGAGGATGTTAAAACTTAAAAAAAAAAGAAAAGAAAAAAGCGAGTTGCATATTGTCATGACATATAGAATAGAATAAAAATATTTTACATACTAGAATTTGCATCATTTTGTAAAAAAAAAAAGAAAAAGAAAAAGATACGAGACAAGAATATGTATCTATTTTATTTGTATATAAGTGACATGCGCATAAGAGTCCTGCGATATATAAAAAACATATTTATAAAATCTTTTATTTGAAATAAACATTTTTGTATATATATTATATTTTAATAATACAACTGATACCATATAATATGGTGTATATTAAGATTGTAATGCAAATAATAGAATATAAGGATGAACATGTCATTATAAAATATTTATACAGAGATGTAGTTTTATTTTGTTCTATCTTTTGTTAAAATATTATGAAGCGCTTTTTTGTGTTCGCCGATGATTTCATACAATTCTACAAAAAATTGTTTGGCAGCTTGTTCTAAAAATGTTTTTCTTCTTACAACTGCATCTAATTTGTCTCGTGCCTCTTCTATTTCGAAGTCTACCGCTTGTGTATCTGGCATCACATCTTGCATTTCTTTAATTTCGTTTTTTAGGTTTTCTATGCGTTTTATAAGCTTTGCTTTTTTCTTTTTCGCATCTACCTTCATTTTATTAATATGAGATATTTCCTCCTTCAATTTGCTTTCATCTGGCAAAGATTTAATTTCTTCTTGCAGTTTTTCCAATTTTGCGACCTCAGAACGGATAAGAGACTCCGTCTCGTTGCATTGCTTCATCAATATTTCTTTGAATGTTTTTATTAAAGTGGCCTTTTCTTGCATTATATCCATTATCCGAGGATCCAACAATCCTTTTTCCGGGAGCTTCAATTCTTCGAAATTTACACCAACGTCGTTATCAATATGCATAAAGACTTCCTTATTATATGCTAATATTGCTTTATTGAGATTATTATTAAAAGTCGCAAATTTGATATCTAAAGAGTACAATTCCTTTTGGTAATCTTTCAAATGCTCATCAAATTGATGTATGTAGTTTTGAATTTCTGTACATTTTTTAACAATGTTTTCTTTTTCAGTTTTAGACATTGGTTGATTTTTTACAATTGAGATTAATTCTTCGTATTGTATATCTCCTATCCGAATTTGTTCCTTTAAAACTTCACGTTCTGCATTTAATTGATCTGTCTCAGCGGAAACTTTCTTTATACAATCCCCCATGGTTTTAATATTGCTTGATTGTTGAGATTCCTTGGCACGCAAAGATGCTAATTTCTGTTGTAAATATTCCAATTTTTCGTCAAGTTTCTGTGATTCTTCTTCATATATTTGTAACTTTATTTCTTCTTGTTTCAATTCTTTTTGTGCTTGAGCTATATCATCATCAGTAATACCTTGTTGAACTAAAACATTCTGCAGATATTGTTCCAATAGTTCTGCTTCCTCGTCACGATTTTCAACAGTCCAAGCTTTATAGCATTCCAACAGTGCTTGAAACTCCATTTTGTAACTTTGAGCCTGCTGCTCCGTTCCTATGAATGGTAATGTTTCTAGTTGATATTTATCGAATGCGATTTTTTTCACTTGGCATGCTTCTACCAACCAACCGATCCAACCGAGAACATTGGACCATGAATGTGGTGCATTAGCAGTTATCAGCCACGATTTGATTTTGCCAGGATAATGTATCTTTTCTGCACATTTTGGTAATTCTTCTACGTAATTTGCCATTGTGAGAGCATGTCTAACACCAAGATACTTCAATAGGAAGCCAGAAACTTCCACAAACATCTTCAGTGTAATCGGTCTCAAACTTCCATTGCTGTTTAGCATTGCTGAATATTGATTTACATAAAAGAAATTATCTATTTTGTTTAGCAGGGCCGCCTGATAAGTCTTATCCAATAAGGGTCTTGTATCCTTTCTGGGACCTTTAATGCCCACGCTGCTAGCACGGTCGCCAGATGGTGATCGACCTATCGGTATTGACACATGATGCTTGCTAGAACTTGCTGTAAGTACTACGGTGGGTACATTAAGCTTAGTGGAAACTCTTATTGGAGTGATTGGAGTTATTGGTTGACGTAGCGGAGTTCTTCCTACACACATACATAAATCGAAAATAGATTTAAATAAAAATCTGAATATCTTAAATTAAATCAATTAAGTTACATTACAAAGGTGAAAGTGAATTAATCAACCTAATGATCTAATTGTTATAAAATTGATTTTCATTTTGACCAATAGTAAGATCAGTGTGATGGTTGAGTCATAGTAACTTACAAGATAAACATAATAGAAATAAGAAAAATGAAAATAAATATAATGATACCAAACAATACAAACAATACAAAGATAATGTAATTATCTGACTTTCAACTTCATTATTTTAAATTATCAAGTCTTAAGACTATTAATTTTTTTATTTTAAATCTTTGACTTTGTTGATAAACGTTTTCTATGCTAGTTCATATAAGAGTCAACAGGAACGACGAGCTAATTCATTTACATTTTATTTGCAATGAAGATGTCTGCATTATATATTTTACTGTAGAAGAAATATTTTGCGATGAAATCTTTTTTACAAAGCTTGCTAAAGATTAGATTTGCAATTTAACATATTATAATAAAAAATAAAATTATTCGCGATGCAGATACATGCTGATATTTTATGTCTTAGAAGTAATATTGCGTTTTGAGAACCTTTTAGCTTCTTTTTTTTAATGAAATTACGAAATTACAGAACCGGAGTTTACAATTTGGTTCTTATAAAACATTATAATAAATAAAATTTATACTTCAACTGTACTATAATGTAGATCAAGGTTGCGTTCTGTTTCACGCATGATGCACATATCATTTTATCTTTCTTTAATATTCGGTGAACAACAAGGATAAAATGGTATATATTGCGCACCATGCATGAAACGGAATGTATCTCTGGTAAGATATCAAAACGAATTTTTATTCACTCTTTTAAAAAAAAAAGAAAAAACTCTCTCCGTACAAGCTTTCAGGCGATTTTCTTGATTACAAATATCGTAATTTTTTTGATATTTTAGCTGTAATTTCAGCACAAAGAAATTCATTTTTGACAGAGGACTCTATAATCTTTTTGTCAATCTTAATAATTAGAAAAAAAATAAGAATTTTCAGTATGCTTTTTACATGCAATGCTTTACCTGTCGTTTTCAAATACGATTTTCTGCCAAGTGATCCTGCTCGGTCACTGGAAGAGCTTCTAAAACGAGGCCTAGGAATATGTGAAGCTTCACCCTTTGATTTCCTCAATGTTTGTGTTTTTCGTTGATCAGTTCGAGTCAAACTTTTGTCATTCCGTTCGATCGTGGATACTCTTATCGGATTACTAGATGATCTATGTCTGACTGAATTCTGCTGCATATTGCATAAAATGATAAAACGCAAATCCACAACATTCACAAATCTTTCATTCGTTCTCGCCGAACTTATAGAAGAACTTGGAGAATCCAAGAAATTTGAATTTTCAGTTAGCCAGTTGATACCAGTATAACCAATCCAAGGTAACAAAATTCTCTGATATGTTCAACAGCTGAGCCAAATTGGCAATCTTGGCATCATAGATATATGTAATATATATATGTCGTAATAGATATATGTATATATTAAAAATTGATTTTTTGAGGTCTGTCGCATTGCTTGATTTCCTAAAAACTTTTGTACTTAAAATGAAATACATACATATGTATTCGGGTGTTGAAGAAAGAGAAATCGAAGATGCTGAGTGCAAAAAGTACCAAACAACGTGAGAACTTTCTGTACTTTTTATGTTTCCTTTTTCTCTCTTCAACTGTGCTTCGAGATGTAATTAATGTATTTATTTTGTATTAAATACAGGTGCAGATTCTGAAATATTTATATAAGGATATTTATTTATATTATTTGGAAATTGATTTTTGTCCGAGGTATGAATTTAAATAGAAACTTGTTGAATATATGTGGAATGATTAGCGATCCACTGCATCAAGTTTGATGTCAATAATTTCACAACAAAATGTGGAACAGAATGCTCACGAGATTTTTTAGTACAATTATTAAAATTCAGAGAGTGCAGAAAAAGGTAAGGTTTTATATTGTGTAAATTTTTTGCAGTTATTAAGGTTAATAATTTTTTAATAGCAAATATGTAAGAGATGGTTTTTCAATAATATCTCATGTAAACTTTATGAATTTATATATTTTTTGTTTCTATAACTTCTCAAAATTTTTAATATTTTTTTAGAATTTTTAATATTCTCTGTTTTATTTCGGTTTATAGATCTATAAGAATTCGACACTAAGCGCAACTGTTGTTTTTAAAACAAGCATGTGCACTGACATTTTTGATATGAACCTTTTCTCTTCAGAAGATAAAAAGAAAATACTCGAAGTAATAAATAACAAAACCACAAAAGATTTATTACAGTGAGTTAACTATTTTTGTAAAATTTTAAAAATTTCCTGAACTTACGTGCAATGGTATAAATTTTTGATCATGCATTAATTGTTGAAATCATTTTTGTAAAGGTATTCCATTACTAAGAAGCGTGCACAGATATTAGAATCATATCGTGAAAATAATGGACCGTTTGAATCATTGGATGATTTGTTACAAGTACAGGATATGAAAAACAAATGGATATATAATTTTTACAAATCAATTATATACGGCAAGAAAAGGAAAAATTCTAAGATTACATCAGGCCTAGTTATAACTCCACGAAGTATTGGAAATAATCATAAAGTACACAAGAAATAACACTCTTTTTAATTTTCTAATTAAAGAATTATATAAAAAATATTACTAGCGCTTTCTTTCTCGTCTCTATACATTTTTGTTCAATTCAATTTTTTTTAAATATGTTACAGAATGTTAACACAGTCTTAGGCATATACATAGGACATGACATCATAAGTTGGTCATTATTAAATCGCAATTGTGAAGTATTACAGTGGAGCTATAAATCTTTTCCACGAAAAGAACAAAAAGAAAATATTCTTTCTTTACTTCAAACAGTAAATATTAAAACATTAAAAAGTTTTTATTATTTACTTTATAAAATAAACCTGTTATTTATAGAGTTAAATACAACAGATATTTTATCACAACTTTTTTTTTAGACACTACCAATTGCTAAAAAATTACCGAAGGCCGATCGGTATGTAATGCAAGAGACCGGTGGTGATACAGGCTATATACAAAACACTCGGTTTTATCAAAATTTTATACAACAGTCTATAATAGGCGCTATCATTTTGTCTCACCTGACATTAGTTGATAATAAATTTCTTGGTATGAAAATTGTACTTTTCCATCATATTAAAACTACAGTGACTAATGAATTGAAGGAATGTTTCTTTATAAAGAGAAATAAAAAATGTTAAGATTGTTGATTAATAAACATAATATTCTTTTCTACTTTATATTATTGTTTTATGATAATCTAAATTTAATAGCAGTTTAAGGCCAATTAGTCTTAAGTGTAAAGATTTCTAACTACAATTATCATTTAATTCGAAAGACAAGTGTCTTTATTATGTGTCGATATTTTTGTATTATTTATATTATATGAGTTTATATTATATGAGAGAAAAATTTAATATAAATATTTTGTTATAATATATATTTTTCAGACACCACAGAGTTTGTTGCAAATAACATCTGTATACTTCGACAACGTGTATTACGGAAAATCTATGGACTTGTAATAAATAACGAGACGATTTCCACACAATACATGCTACAAAAACTACTGCAGGGAAGCGACGAATTGATAAAAATAAAAGAACCAAAAGTATTAATAAGGACAGAATTAAGAAACATGTATAATGCACAAAGTTCTATTTGTCAAGAACAGATTGGTTGGTCATTATTGATAGCATTAGCTTTTGTAGAATTAATCTTACACAAAAGAACTGATATGGTCCTTCGTGAAGAACCTCCTAAAAAATTATAAAACGTTATGTTATTGTTATTAATTTGATAATGAAACTAAAAAATGTTGTTAAAACATTAATAAATATATTTTATAAAATGAACAGATTGCTTACAGTGTAAATAAAGAACATCTTTTTTATAAATTATTCAAGCTATATGGCAGAAAAAAGAAAGTAATTCTGAAACTTCTTAAACCGATTCTAAAGAAAATCTATTTGTATCATAATCAAAGGAAAGAAATCAAATGTCATAAAACAGAAAATTAACTATAATTATTTAGACATGCTGCTGTAATAAAGTGAGTATTAATTTACATTTATAATACAATAAGGCTAAAAATTTGCAAAAGATTTTCATAAAAATTTTGCACTTTTGTTTCCTAATACTGTTCAGATATTAATTTAATTATGTTCTAATATATGATTAATTTTACCTACATTTATTCTGCCATTTCGGTGGATTAAAATTATAAGAGGAATGTTGGCAATTCTCGTAACGCAAAACATTCAGCTTCGTTTTTCATTTAAAATAATTTATTTATATATGATGAGAATCGAAAGTGCGTAAACGTGAGTTACCAATAATAATAAATACAATAGACTTCTGTACAGGTCCATTCATTTATTATATTCTCACTTTTTATTATGCTATCTATTTATAGTATACCAAGTGTATATTGTTGCTCGCTGCTCGAATACAAACTCGCATCCGGTTATTTCATATAAGATTGTACAATGTACTGAGGCGTTTGCCAGAAAAATAGGATCACCCGGACGATATTTTGCAGAACCACCGAATGAGTATACAAGAGTAAGAGGCGAAGCCTCGCGAATGGGACACGAGAAGTTTCCTGGCGAACTGAATATACATCCTTCTATAGAATTCTTCATGCCGAGATGTATGAAATCACGACGACTGTGAGATACGGTATTACACGGGGGAAATATCAAATGCCCCGCTACTTAATCTCGGGCAGTGACGCTGTGTGATAAGCGTGTACGAAATATTAGCTGATCAAGCATAAAGGGAGATACATCGAATATTTATTTTCCATTGTATGCATCTAAGACTTGACTTTGGATTATAACCGCGCTTAGGCTCCATCGCGAAAATACGCACATGAACTTCCGAGCTCAGCTTACGCGCGTCGAGTATCGTGGAAAGGATTTGGAAGCTGTTTAAAGGGAATGTTGTAATGGTAAAAGTGAATATAATAGTAAACTGCAATGATGATTTTAAAAATGCGAAGATCATAACATTATGCAATTTAGGAGGTTCGCTTTGTGTAAATTGTTCTCCTTGTTCTGTTAAGCACAACCTTTAAAACAGCATCCAACTTTTTTATGACAACCTGTACGAGAAGATAAATATAATGATAAATTACAGCTGTATGCATGAACAAGCTCATTCGATTAATTTCAGTTTGTCAATATGGCATGTCAGTATTAGTATATATTATTGAACATATACAGATATGCTGTTGAGAATCTGTTCCCCACTTTTGTATCGAGCAGAGAAATATTTAGAAAATATAAACTATTAAATATTCAACAAGACAAAATTTGCATGATAATTAATAATTAATTAAATCAAGATCACTTTTTAAGAAGATTCAAATCTTTTCAACGAACGTTATATGAAAATATGTCTAAAGACATCATTTGCTACAAACTGTCAAATGAAATATATAATTCAACAAGAAACATAATTAGTTACGAGATATCGCTGAGATACAAGCATACAGAGGCGAGTTTTCTGATTTTCAATTATCGATTGGGCAAGCTTGAGCTATATAATGTAAGCATAATTGTCATAAGTATTACAACACTGCGTCTGCGACGAGATTCATTTTCTTTGTATAAATGAAGTTATATTATCGGAAAAATAAAATGAAACTGGACGACATGTGACGCGCGTCTTACAAATTTATATTACAAAGCGTGCGCACACAAATACTCATTCAATTTGCCCTCGTCCTTCGATTATCATATTACCTCGGTTTACACTTATCTATTATATATGTAGATAAACCTGCTGCTCAGCATACAGAAATCTTTAGTAAAATCTATTTACTTTTCGATATATATATTAACAAATTATATATGGACATATATCTGCATCGTATCATACAATAAATCGGATCGTGCGCATCTGATTCTAAATTATTTCGAATCATATCGCTGCCAGGTCAATACATTATAATTATTAGAATTATACCCGATCAGACCAGCTGGAAACGAGTGTCGACATACATATGATATTTTATATATAATATAT
>Ga0157364_1003858_pt1 | contig 14730 bp, 10 predicted proteins | sample AttsexASBM2_FD_111476 | JGI IMG/M metagenome (GOLD analysis project Ga0157364, IMG submission 111476) | Fungus gardens microbial communities from leaf cutter ant in Ribeirão Preto, State of São Paulo, Brazil - Atta sexdens ASBM2 | ecosystem: Host-associated > Fungi > Mycelium > Unclassified ... | reverse complement strand
ATGTTATACAACATGGATAACACATGTTGGCCTCATGTCATACACATGGTCATTAGGGTAGGGTGCACAGTAGGGAGCATGGACCATGAGTAATAGTATATAAGGTAGACTACTTTGTACTAGAAGCTCCATTGAGTTTTCTTGTGTCACTCAATACAAGAGTTAATTCTTTGCTTAATACTTTGAGCATTAAATCATAACATTTCTCTTCTTGGCTTCCTCCCTTGCTTTTGCCTCAGCTTCTTTCCTTACCTTCTGAGCTGCATGCTCAGCCTAACATGACTTTGCCACTTCTTTCAGTTGGACTAGGAGCTGCTGCTCCTCCTTGTGTCTCTACTGCATTTCTTGCCATTGCTTTTTAAGCACTTTGGTGTCATTTTGGGAAATGTCAGAGGGGGTGGGAAAAGATATGATAATACAGAAGCAAAGACAAAAACTTTTCTTTTCCATTTATATATTATTGACCTAGGTACCATCATGGAATTTTTGGATAAATTTAATAGGACTTTGAAGGCTCAGTTTTAAGAAAATACTATCATATGCAAGTCCACTCATCTGGAAATTACATTCCTGCAGTGATATCACCTCCCAATCTTACAAGCCTGCCTTTCACAGTGGCCATCTTTTTTGCAACATGCCTTGTGGTGGTAATACAACCATCTGGGTATTCCATCTTTCATGACAGAGATACTCCTATTTGACTCAGTCTTCCATGACAGAGTCACCCTTGTCAGTATCTCAATACTGAAATCTCTGCTCGGAGTAATAGGGGCTATATTACTAAAATCCCAAGCATCTCCTATAGTAGAAACTTGTATATAAGACTAGTAGTTATACTATAATTTGCTAGTCTGATAATCAACAAAGATAAACTCTTATTAAACTCAATCTCTGGTGTTCAACAGCGACATACTAAATCAGCACTCAATCCTATCTTGGATCTCTTCTTATTATCTGAAGTTGCAACCATGTGGCAGACAGGTGGCATAGTGTATAAGCTGAAGCCAAGATTATTCCACAAGTCTGTACATCTCTGAGTCTATCTCGCAGACTTTCAACCCCAGTATGAACCATGCCTAACACATACAGCATGTATTGACCTCATGGCTGACACATAGTCCTTAGAGCAGACTAGAAATAGCCAAGCATGGACCATCAATAGTTAGTATATATAGGTAGATATCTTAAGTTCTCTTGTATTAAACCTAATACAGGATTCTTTTTCTTAATTAGCTCTAAAGTTATTGAATTGTAACACTTTAGGTCTTTCTATCACTACTTCTTCTAAACTACAAATTTATTGGTTCTTAACTAAAGTCTGATTACTATTGTTCTTTTTATACCTACTTTTCAGTCCAGTTATCTACTAAGTCTATTTGTCTTCTCCATTTTTGTGCCTGGTATATGTTTCAAGGTAAAGTCAAATCTTAACAGATAAAGTACCTAGTAGTCTTGTCTTCTATTTAACTTCTGTGCATTTATGAAATATTCTAAATTTTTGTGGTCTGTTCAGATCTTGAACTTGAATTTTGCACTCTCTAATAAATATCTCCAATTCTCTAATCCTCTTATCACTACTAACATCTCCTTTTTGTAAATCTTGTAGTTTTTCTCTGTCTTGTTCAGAGATTTTGAGAGAAAGGTCACTGATCTCCACCTTCTATCTTCACACTCCATAGATAATACTCCTCCTATAGCATAATCTAATGCACCTACTTTTATCCTTATTTTTTTTATCTAAGTCTGATACTGCTAACACTAGTTCTTTTGTAAACCTCTTCTTTTAACCTCTAAAATGCCTTCTCCTATCTTTCTGTTCATTTCCACTTCTGATCTTTTTTCACCATATTGTGTAAAGACCTAGCTATCACTATGAAGTCTTTGATAAACCAACAATAATAATTTACCAGTTCTAAGAATTTTTGCACATATTTAACTCCTTGTAGAATTGACCAGTCCAATATATCTTTCATCTTCTCTTCTTTCATCTTGATTCCTTCTGGTTCTATCACTACTCCCAAGAATCCTACTTCCTGCACCTTCCACTTATATTTTTCTAGTTTTACATAAATATTGTTCTCTGCTAACCTCTTCACTACTTCTTCTACTATATCATTATGTTCTTCCTCTATTTCTATTCCCACTATGATATTGTCAATAAAGCTTGCTACTTTTCCAGTGTTGATGAGATCCCAAAGAATTTTATTCATCATGGTCTGAAATGTTGTTAGTGAGTTTGTCAATTCAAAGAACATCACTGTTAGCTTGAATGATTCTTCTAGAGTTGTAAATGCTATCTTTCTTCCTCCTTTATTCATATATTATTATAACCTTATCACAAGTCTATCTTCGTAAATATTTTTTGGTACCTATGTTTTCTACAATATCTGAAATTGAAGATAAAGGATACTTATTCTTAATAGTCTATTCATTAAGATACCTATAGTCCTGAACCATGTGCTTCCTCCTATCCTTCTTCCCTACAAAGAGCACTGGTGCTGTTTGAGGCAATTTTGAGGGTTTGATATACCACTTCCTTAATTGTTCAGATATGAACTCATGCACCTCTTCTCTCTCTTCTCTTGACAATGGGTATACCTTTCTTTTTCTTGGTATGAACTCTTTCTTTGTTTCAGTAACATGATCCTGTAGTTTTCTTGTGAACATTCTCTCACTAGTTTTTTTGCCAAAGACATAAATCCACTTGTGAAACCTTTCTGGGACCAGTTCTTTTATCTCTGCCTCTGACTTTGCTACTTCTTCTTTCTTATCTCAATTTTTCCACTCCTCTATCAATCTTTTTACTTCTATCATTCTCATTCTCTTTTCTTGCTTCTTCTCTTCTTCCGCTTCCTATATCTCTAATAAAAAATGTTTACCTCTACCATATGTTCAATAGGTTTCTCTTTATTGAAGAAACCATTCATGTTTCTTACATATATAGGTCTTTTAATTTTTTTAGCTTAAACTCTTGTATCTTAGCAAACTCTAAACTTATCACCAACTTTGTTACATCACTATCTAACAACACTTTTACTATAATTCCTTCTTATATGTCTGTTCTTTCTAGTCCAATCTTTATTGTTACTTTTCTTAGGAACTCTTCTTTTGCTTTTTTTCTATCTCCCCTACTCTTTCTCTCTTGCTTTAATTTCTCCTCTCTCAAGGTTGTTTCTTTATTTTTCTCAAGTTTCTCTTGATTTAGAATACCAGCTTATATTACACAACTAACTAGTATATTGAATCTGCTATAAGAATCTATTTGAGGACTACTAAATTCTCCTCCTCTTTTAAATTGTTCCTGTATTCTATTCTTCTCTCTTGGCCCATTATTTCCTAATTCCTACAATTCTGTACAAGATGACCAAACCTTCTGCAGTTATAGAATTATTTCCTTCTATTTATATACATCACCTATGGGTCTCTCTTCATTTTTACTTCCCTTTCTCCTTGTTCTTGTAGGAGGTTTCTAACCACTACTGTATTTGTTCTTTCTACCCCTTCTATTAGAGTAGACCCTGCTGGTGCTTGCTGCACCTCCTACCTTCTTAGCCATACTTGGGGTAGAGGTATTCATAGTCTGAACTCTCCCTGCATATTTCCTGTTCTCATTTGTTGTCTTTGCTTCTGATTTCCAACTCTCTTCTTTCTCTCAATTTTTCTTCTTCTTTTTGACTTTCCCTCCAGTGTTTATCTAGGTTAGTAGTATATTCTTACTACTGTTCCATACTGGTTGAAGGTCTTTCTGCCTTCATCAGCTTCCTTCTAATTGTTCCATTCATTTCTCTTTTGAATTCCTCCACTAATGTTTTTCTCTTATATCTACTACCTCTAGCTACTCTTTGAAATTCTTGTACAAATTCTTCTATCATTCTTTCTCCCTGTTCTATTTTCCTAAGCTTTGCTACTTTAATGACTCTTTGTCTACTCCTTCAAATTCCTTTTTTAATCCTAACAAAAATTCCCCTACTGACTTGAATTCTACTTCTCCTATTTTCAAATCTTCTAACAAGTTCTCCTTTCATACATCTACCAATCCTCTCTGTACATATAATAGTATTTATTATATCTGTTTCTCTACTGCTGCTTCTCTTATTTTCATTTTCAAATATAATCTGTATAATAAATCCCTCAACTTTCTCCACTTCTCTACTGGATACTAATGGTTTGGCCACCTCTATATTGGACTTTGTGTTGGGTCCTTCTGTTGCTTCTAATAGAGCTTGAATTTATGCCTATATTGCTGCCAACTGTTATTGCTGTTGCTGAATAATCTGTTTGTAATTGATGGAGTTACATTGACTCATATTATATTATAGTAGTAGTGATAATAGTGAAGGTGATGATGATGATGGTGATGAAGTATAAAGAGGTAGGGTAAAACCAGTGCTGGTCTCACTCTCTAACTCATACTCACTGCTGGACTCAATCTCTGTAGATGTTAGTGGGCCCTCTTCTTGTCCTACCTAACACTATCTACTGACTACCTAGCAACTAACTACTGTCTTAAGAAAAATATAAACTATTTTGACTTAAGAAACTTATTCTACTTTAGACAAGATCTAAATGACACTTGTCGTTCCTTTGTATATAAATGGATACTGCAGTACAAGACTTCCACTTAAAAACAAAACTAGTTAGCATGTCCATACAAGGTAATATATCTGAAATATACTAGTAGGCTTTGGTACAACCAAACAGCCAAACTTCCCCTATCTGACTAATATACCCCTTGAGAGATCTATCTAGTTCCTTTCCATGTCTAATTACTTCATTACTGATTATATGATTCCTCATAATCTTCATAGAACTTCAGACTCAATTTTTGAGAACTTTAGTATACTTAGAGTAGTTATCTGTCTCTTCTAATCCTTAGATAGTCTTGGTATTAGTATTTAAGACATCTAGATACTCTGTAGTCCTTTAGCTTAAAAATCAACTAGTGTAGTACACTATTCTGAGTGTCCATACTTAGAAGTCTGACTTCCTTCATACTCTACTTCCTAGTAATATTTTCTTTCCAAATATAACCATCATGATATGTAGAGGTGTAATGTATACACTAAAGCTGAGATTATCTAGAATCTACATCTGCATGTATTGGATAATATTCCCATGTTCTTTTGACATTTTTTGTAATTTTCCTACAGATAGTTTCCTCTTCTAGGCATGTTTCTTATCTGACAGTATTATTAGATACAGTTCATCCTTATTATTTGAGATCTGATGAAGGTCTCTCAGAAGTCCAAATAGTTAGTGTTATTTAAGAATGTGGAAACAAGAGTTAAAATAACCTTTGACTTTAGCTTATATACTATATCTCTATAATGTTGTAGCAACCACTAGTCGTAACAATCCTGTAGTATGCTTACTTCACCAAAGCTCTTAACTAGCTATCTAGTAGTGGGGATTACAAGAGAACTTGACAAGGAGCCCTTGCTGTATTGCTATCCTATTTATATAAATTACATGTGGTCCATGCTACAACAATATCTACCTGCCCTAATGTCCATGCATTGTCCTCATGTTTTATTACTCATCCACCATAAAGCTACCATGCTGTATACATATGTCCTGATGTTATACTCTTAATCTCCATCATACATGTGTGCACCATGTGTACATCATGAGAAACCATTGTCCCTTGATGTCACTCCTAACCCTAACTACTATCTAGACTCCTCTTAATCCTTCTAAACCTTAAGTCCTTCCAGACCGCTTTAGACTATTCCAGCTTCTATCACATGACTTCCAGGTCACATGCTCTTCCTCCATTGTAGACTAATAATTAATTACTTATCTATGTCCGGCTAACCCTAACCCTAGCCAAAGTCTGTCCACATACTTGTCTTATAACATATAAGTTACACTAGTTGTATATTTCAGAAGAGTACTTAGTAGACTAGAAAGATGAGGCCACCAGAAAGTATTGAGATGTGTCATTGCCAACACTAGAATATAATTGTTATGATTCAAAGACCTTAGAGTTGATCAATAAATAGAACCTTATATTAGGGTTAACATAAGAGAACTCAATAGAGAACTCTGTACAGGATTGTCTACCTTATATACTAAAACCCCATGGTATGTGCTACTACTACTTTAGCCTACCCTAAATGACCATGTATTTGCCTTAAGGTCAACATGTGTTAAACATGCTCTATAACATTATCTTTCTAGAACCTTTTATATTCTTTCATTGCTACCACATGACTTGTGACCATTACAGTGACCATGTCATGTGACATGTGACAGTGTGATTGTTATATTATGTTAACCCCTAACCCCAGTTTTCAGAGACTAAAAGAGAAATAAAGAAATTAAATTAAATTAAAAGAAAATTAAAAGAAACTTGGGTCCAAACTTTTTTTTTTTTTTAAGTCAACAATTTATTACACAGGGTGCAATGGCAGTCCATGCCTACAGGAGGAATTATGTATGGAGTATCAATACTCTAACCTTTTTTATACAGTTACCCAACACTAACACAAAGAACTACTAAGGAATTGAACCCATAATCTCAAGTAGGTTTGAGATAGGCATAATACACATAGATGGGGGGCTTTTCACTATGCCATCTCTCCTCTAGGGTCCAAACTTCATAAGTCTGACAATAATATCAGTTTTAGTTATTTTTCAGGATAAGGCTATTACAGTGTAAACTACTAGCTTATATACTCAGTAAGCTGTCTAGAGTAATTATTGAAAATGGAGACTGCTAAGCATTACTCTAGATACTAGTGATTCTTAGATATTAGGGCTAGAGATCCATAGAGTTGGCAAAGGTTCAGCAAGGATGTCTGAGGTGGAATAGAGGCAAGTAATCTATACTAAAAGAAATCAAAGATGCAAATGAGAGAAGAAGTGTTATCTATAGGTTAGGATGAATATGACCAGAAACAAAATGTGACAGACATAAAGTGAGGGCAGCTAAGAAGGCTTGACTGGTAGCAGAGGCCAGAGCAAAGGAAGAGGTCGAATAGAGACAATGTAAGAAAAAAAGAAGTATAGAGGGTTCAGCTGGCAGTACTAGAAAAGGAGTCTGATATGATAGAAAGTATTAAGATCTCTGTAATAGGCAAGAAAAGCAGTCAGAAGGTTATGGAAATCTTTCTTGAAAATGAGACTAGACTATGGCTCTCTAAGAAAGCAAAGGAAAGCAGTCAAGAAGATTTGCAGAAATAAGGTAATAAAAATGTAGGAGAACTCCTGTAATTGTTGTATATAAGCTAGAAAAAAGTATCTGGTGTACTATAGCATATGAGTAATATTGTTTCTATTTTTTTTTTACCTTTTTTCTCTCAAGGTAGATCTCTAGCCTATACAGAGTATATTGTTATAAAGCAGTGATGTATCTCTGTTTAAAAAACTACTATTGGACTATAGAAGATGAACCTAGTCTATAGCTGAGTTTTAAATGTCTTTTCAATGGTATTTAGTCAAAGAATACTGTAGAATTAGCAAATCTCTTCAGAACTTAGTATAAAAACAAAGAGTAATGACAACTGAACTGCAAAAACTACATGACAGTCTTGAAGATTGGTAAAAGATTAGGCTAGATAGGAGTGAGAAAGAGAAAGAAGTAGAAGTAGAGAGAATAGCAGATAGAAGCTACTGAGGAATCTCTATGTATATTAGAACTGAAAACAAGATAGTAGAGGTATTAAAAGTGAAATTAAGTAAGAAAAAAATAGTTGAAGAAAGAGAATAAGATAAAAAAACAGAAAAAATAAAATAAAACTCTAATAAAGGCTAATGTCAGGAGTACAGTATGAAGTACATATAATACCAGCCAGATGTCAAAGCTAAGCTTGACATTGCACACTTTTAGCATAACTGGTTCAGTAGCTAGTCTATTCCTAACAGCTAAGGTTTGTATTTTGCAGAAAAGTAATCAAGATAGAGAGAGATAAGAAGTCTAGGCTTGAAATAAGAAAACTCATGAAGAACTAGTAGTAGGCACAGCTTGCTAAGAGATAAGTGTTGTGTCAGTTTAGTATGTAGGCAAAGATTGCAAGTGCTAATATACTAACCAATATATCTTAACATCTAGGACTACTAGAAGACTAACTCTAGGGTTTTCCATCTGCCTGCATGTTTAGCTATTCTTGAATCATGGTGCATACAACTATCTTACAATGGAAGCTTATAGTATTAAAAAATGTAGATCTTACTACAAAACAATAACAGATCCTTGTTTACAAACTATTCCAAAGAGTATAACAATTTCATTACAAACTGCCAAAGTTTCTAAGCAGCTCTTGCTACTGGTCTTTTCTACTTACCAAGCCAATTTTTATGTTTAATATTCTTTAGTAGTGCTTTCTCCTTGTTTTCTACAGCCACATCTTTTAACATCCAAACAGTAAAAAACTCTAGTGAGACAATCCAGATATCTTTACCCTTTTTACAAATAACCATATGAGTATCTAACTCCACTCCTACACCTATAGATATACCCTGTCCACTGTTACTCTCTAGACCTTCATCTTCTACCAACACCATAATATCTAGAAGCCCTCTTTGTTGCTCTCAATCCCATATCTCTTTTCTGCTAAACTTTAGCAGTGATCAACAGTCAAAATGAGCTTTCCTCAGCTTTTGTTCTCTATATATTTGGCTGTCAGCAGAACAATTCACATATGATCAGAACAAGATTCTTTAGACCCTATCTTTCTTTAGAAATAGTCACATCTTTAAATAGTCTAAGAGTATCTTCTATAAAGAATCCACCACTGGCATCTTTCCCATTACCATATAGCCAAAATTCAAGCAGCTCTTTCATAAATACTGCTACAGAAGCTGTTAACAAGTCAGAAAGGACCAGCTATTACTAGGGGAGTTATGTAGTGGAGGATTACTTAAATAAGTTTCAATCTCTCATATTGGAAGCCAACTATACTTTTTACATATCATAGTCATCAAATTCTACCATAAACTTCAAACAATCTAGAACCAAATTATAACTCTGCTAGTAGATAGGCCAGAAGACATAGACCCCCACATGGTTTGATACTACATAGAGGATAGATTAAAACTAACAAGCAAATAAAGTACTCCAGTCAACCTAGCATGCTACCCCTATTTCTTCCTTTAATCTCTAACTACTATGGAGTTTGCACATTGTTTCTTCCTTTTGATTACTGTCCCCTATTACATCAGCACTCTTATATCAGTTACCTCTAGTACTTTTCTCCAATGTTTCTATGGATATAGATGTCACTCAAAAACCCTATTCTGTATCAGATAGAGAAAGTTACTATTGTAGGGATCCAAACCATATAATCAAAGAATACATAGTGAGGTTGGATATTTAGCACTTAACTACTGAGCAATGAGAGAAACTCATGGAGGATTTGAATATATTGAAGGATGTTGAAGCAGCATAGTAACTAGGGCCTATAAAACAAAAGAAATGAGAAAACAGTCTAAATAATCAGAATTTTGTATAAAGCAGCTAGTAATATGTGTGCCCTAGTCACTAAATATGTTCAGCTTTCTGGTTTCCTGTTTATCACTCCAAATAGGAGAAAATATTTTTCTTTTGATGCTTGCAGAATCTCTCTCTATCTTTTAGTATCTCTTAAGACTACTAACACATGTTAGCCCTTCTCTGTGCAAGCCCTAGTTGACTCTGGAGCTACTAGTGTCTTTATTAACAGAATTTTTGTTGACAAACACTAGCTGAACATCTAATAACTATTCAGACTCATATCTGTCTATAATATAGATAGAACTCCAGATAAGACTGGCCAGATATTAGAGATAGTAGACATCATCTTATAATACAAGATCCATATAAAGTAGACTCTTTTCACAGTTTCAAGTCTTAGCAAGCAAGATCTCATTCTTGGATTTACATGGATAAAGTTTTACAACTCTAAAGTTGACTAGCAGAAAAGAGAAGTACTTAGAACCAATTGCCCTACTCACTTTTCTAGTTGTTAAGAAGTCTTGAAGTTGGATAGATTAAGAGTATGAGCCCTTAATACATGCCACTCTAGTCTCTTCTCTGTAATGATAGAAAACTTTGAAAATAGAGATTCATTAATTTATAATCCCATAGAGTTCTTTGCAGAGGCTAGGGATTACCTTTATATAACAAGAATACAAGATATTAGACCTATGTACTCTTTGATCTTTAGCAAGTTAGGTTGCTACAAGAACTACTCTGCAAATTTTGCCACATATTTAGAACTTTGAGTCAATATTTACCAAGTAAGACTTTGATACACTTCTGGACCACCATCAGTGGGATTATATCATTGAACTGGTGGCTAGTGCAAAACTTAAGCCTTCCAAGATCTACCTGCTATCACCAACAGAGCAGTCTAAGCTTGATACTTTTCTTACTGAGAATCTTTGTACAGGTCATATATGTCTCTCCAAGTTCCCTATGACTACACCAGTATTTTTCATTAAAAAGAAGGATGGCTCTCCATAGTTGGTACAAGATTACAGGACTCTAAATACTATGATGGTAAATAACTTATACTTCCTTCCACCAATCTTTGAACTTATGTCCAAGCTCTAGAATGTGAAGTATTTCACAAAGCTAGATGTATGCTGGAGATTTAATAATATCTATATAAAGTTCAGAGATGAGTGGAAGGCTACCTTTTGTATAAACTACAAACTCTTTAAACTTCTGGTTATGTTCTTTGACATGACTAACTAACAGTCTCACAATATTCCAAACTATAATGTATGATATTTTTAAGAACCTTATAGAAGAGATTATGATAGTCTAGTCTACTTAGATAACATTCTCATCTTCACTTGAACTTTAGAAAACCACTACAAGACAGCTCATAAGGTTCTCAAAGTCTTGGCTAAACACAAACTATTACTACATTCTGAGAAGTATGAGTTTGGCAAATGGCAGATTGAATATCTGGAACTGGTAATTTCTCAAGATCAAGTAGTGATAAACTCTGCCAAAGTAGCTAGAGTTTGTAATTGGCCTACCTTACATAACTATACAGACATATAAGCATTTTTGGAACTCACCAGCTTCTATTGTAGGTTCATCTATGATTTTTTGGATATAGCCTACTCTTTCTTTGATATTACCAGTAGTAATACTGCTTGGTTTTAAGGTCCAGACTAGGAGTATACCTTTGTTAAAGTAAGAGTGGCTATCACTATAGTCCTATTCATAGCCTTTCCAGATACTTCTGCATCATCCAGGGTTGAAGTAGACAACTTGGACTTTATAGCTAAAGCAGTCTTGTTCTAAAAATCTAAGAATGACAACAAATGGCATTCTATTATATTCTTTAACAAGTCATTGTCCATGATTAATATTATATTCCTAAGCTTGGTTCAGATTGCAACTTAGACAAAGACTTGAATAAGAAAAGAGAAGATTATCAATTAATAAAGTATAAAGATACAGATACAGATTTGTATCTAAAACTATATATATCTAATGACTATGAGGAAAGGGAAAGAGATCCTTGAGGGAAAAAATGAGGGAAATATAAAGAAAACATGTGGAAGCCTCTACTACTATATAAGGTACTGAGTAATACAAAATGAGAAATACACAAGGTACAGCAGTTATGAGTGAAGAGATGAAATGTTATAAGACGAGTGTGTGGACAGACTTTTAGGATTAGGGTTAGAGGACAGAAATAGACAGTAGTAATTATTAGTATACAATGGGAAAGTGCACATGACCTAGAAGCCATGTAAGATGATGTTATAGGCCTAGAACGGTCTAGAAGGGTCTACAAAGCTAGAAGAGCCTAGACGATGACGTCAGGGAGCATGTACACCACATTGCTACCACATGGTCAACACATGGACATTAGGGCAGGATGCACAGTCTTGTACAGTCACTGCAAAGTAGACATGAGGTAGACATATGGCCTTTAGGGCAGGAGGTGCAGTAGACACATTGTTATAGCACAGACCACTTGTAAATTATATAAATAGGGTAGCAATGCAGCAAGGGCTCCTTGTCGAGTTCTCTTGTAATCCCCACTACTAGATAGTCAGATAAGAGCCTTGTTGAAGTAAGCATACTACAGGGTTGTTATAACTAGTGGTTGCTACAACATGAAACAAATCTTACATATGTCTAAGTCATATTATATATGAGGCAAATATCTGTTAAATATGAGATAGCAATTATAACATGTAGTGACTACCAACTAAAGACAGTTAGCAGCTTACTAAGTAGTCTTTAAGTATAAATAGTCTTATAGAAATCATAAGAGAACTCAACAAAAAGTCTCTAATATATTTTCATACTATATATACTACTAGTACAAGTTCTACCATAAACTATATATTGTTTATGAGTTTACTATATATATACTATAAGGATAACATGTTGTAAACATGTATCTTAATATTATTGTTCTAGTCCTTTCTACTATGTTCTAGGCCTATAATAATATATCATGTAACTATAGTTACATATCCATTCATCAACCTCAAAAAAAGTAAAATAAAAATAAAAAGTAAAATCAAATTAGATTAAGAAAAATAAATAAAAAGTAAAATCATTGCTTATTTCTCTCATACCACTATCTTACATGGTAGTACCCAACAGAGACTTAGCAAATACATTGTTTCCTTTTATTATAGACATTCCAAATAACTTGAGTATACCCTCTATAATAATACCAATAGATATTGAAATAGATATATTGAGAGGTAGGTTAATATCAAATAGCCCTAACAGTTCTAGAGAATCTTCTACACACTCAAATATGTTATCTATGGTCTATATAGACAGAGTTCAAGCTCTGGCCAATAGCCCTACATGAGCAGATCAAGTTGAAAACAAAAAGTTTCAGAGCTCTTCTCTCTTCTATGCAACTATCAAGGAGGGAGAGAATAGTTCTACTAATCTAGTGCTAATAATAGAACCTACTCATACTCCTTATGAAATGATATCTAATGATATAACTACTACTTATAGCCTTGAATTAATGGTCATTCTATATGCTATTAATCAGCTTATAGATCCTCAATTATGATATGGTAATTTTTGTCCTACTCCTATTTTTAGTATAACTGAATACTTAGAAGATAATATCAAAAACATTACATGCTTACTTTACAGAATTGCAGCCTTTGTTAGACAATGTAAATTAGAAGATAAGGATGCCAAGAATATTTCTCCAATTTCTAAATTTAGCTTTGTAGCATTGGACTTCCTCTTAGCTGTTTATGAGTCCGGCTAGAATAAATTAGCAGCTAATAAGGAACAAAAATCTTTTAGGCAATGTGTTTCCATATAATTTAATAGAAAACTATCTAACAACTTGAATCAGAAAAAAGAAGATAAAAGTAAAGACAAATAGGTAAGTATCTCTAGAATCCCACTACCTATTCTCCTCTAGCCCAGCAAAACTATCTTGGCCAAGTTCAAATTTTACAAAGGTAATCAAATGTTAAATCCAAACAATTAGAATAATAAGCCATTATATGCATAGACTTTTAAGAACAATGTTAAAGAATTTTTTAAGATCTAAAATATGTTTCCCAAATTATCTGTTGACAAAATTTCTGAAATTCATAACATCATTAACAAGTCCAATAAAAAAGATAAACCTAGTCTTAACATGATTATAAAAGGCCCTTTGTTACGACTCAAAGATCTTAGAGTAGATCAATGAATAGAACCTTGTATTGGGTTAACACAAGAGAATTTGATAGAGAACTCTGTATAGGATTGTCTATCTTATATACTAAAACTCCATGGTCCATGCTAACTACTTCTAGCCTACCCTAAACAACCATGTATTTCCCTTAAGATCAACATATGTTAATCATGCTATATGACATCATCCTTCCAAAACCTTCTATACTTTTCCATATAATATGTGACAGTAAGGTCATGTTAACCCTAACCCTAAGTCCCAAAAATAAAAAGAAAAGAAAAGGAAATAACAAATAAAAGGAGTAATGGTATGATCAAATACATATATTGCTAACATCAACAAACTCCTCAAGAATATCAAGTCAGAAATTTTAGTTAATTTTATTCAATCTGACAACAAAGGTATTATTGTTACAACTCATAATATAACTACTACATCAGATTTAAACATTATAGAAAAGTATGTGAAAGACACGAATAATGTAAATTGAAGTGATATTATGAGCTCTAGACTTTCCTAATCAAAGTCCTATCTGAAGATTTTAGATATTCCATATTGTATTGAAGATACTAATCTCTATCACTGTAGATATTATCAAGAGGATCATCTAAACAACTCATATCTTTAATAATGTTGTTCTAGTATTTCATCTACACATCATCAAAGCATTTTCCAAATCAGATATGACTATCATATACATTGACATTTAGAATTTTCAAAACAGTATGAAAGCAAAAATGCTTATAAACAGATGTTTTAACATTAGTTAATATATTACCACTATCAGAGAAACTAACATAAATCCAAGCATCTCTCAATACAAAAACTGCTGAAAATAGGAACATACTATATTTACATACTAAATATATAGGTCTAAATGTCAAAAATGCAATAGATCTCATAAAATCAAATACCACAAAGATATAGTATAGTGTTGTAAAGCCAACTTTAAGACCAATCTTATTACAACTCAAAGACTTTAGAGCGAGTATCACAAATAAGATACTCACTGGTTGTGATACTGGGGCTGAATAGTGTTTCAGGGGTTCAGTATAAGGATATGATGATTGACAGATGATGAAAAGTATCAACAGGAATAATTGACGTTGTT
>Ga0157364_1003857_pt1 | contig 14731 bp, 8 predicted proteins | sample AttsexASBM2_FD_111476 | JGI IMG/M metagenome (GOLD analysis project Ga0157364, IMG submission 111476) | Fungus gardens microbial communities from leaf cutter ant in Ribeirão Preto, State of São Paulo, Brazil - Atta sexdens ASBM2 | ecosystem: Host-associated > Fungi > Mycelium > Unclassified ... | reverse complement strand
TATTGGTCTCTCGCCAATATTTAGCTTTAGATGGAATTTACCACCCATTTTGAGCTGCATTCCCAAACAACTCAACTCTTTGAGAGCGCACCACAAAAGCCCTGGTAGTCCATGTCAGAGACGGGATTCTCACCCTCTATGACGCTCTATTCCAGGAGACTTGTACATGGTCCAGCGCAGGCAACACTTCTCTAGATTACAACTCAGACAGCCAGAGACTGCCAGATTTCAAATTTGAGCTCTTCCCACTTCACTCGCAGTTACTAAGGGAATCTAAAAATATAAAAGACTGGCAATAAATATAGAGCTGATAAAATAGGAAAAAGCACTGAGCCTTGTCTAATATCTACATTAACATCAAAGAAAGGAGAAGAGAAGTTGTTCTAGAAATACTTAGTTTTTTTACCTACTAGATAGTTGCTGAAGAAGCAAGAAATCTTGGGGTTGAATTCTGCCTTATCTAGGATTAGTGAGCATTTGATGATTGAAAGATAGGAAGAATTGTGCAATGTTAAATGCCAAAGTACTAGTTGAGCAGTTTTTAACCCAACCTGCACATATGAGATATGTCAAGACTATGCTCACATTAGTTGTAGATTGTTATTTGAGTCCATTTACTTAACAAGAGTAAATTATATTCTTGGATAAAGCTTGGAATTGAAGTCTTTTGCCAATTACTTTTTCAATTGACTTGCCAAGTGTGTTCAAAAGGACAATAAGCTTAAACATTTTAGGAGTGTTATATGATACCTTATTAGGCTTGGAAATAATAATGGATGTAGACATTTTGAAGTATGATAGCCAATGTCCTAAGTCAATACATGCATTAGTAATGTTTATGATGCTATTGAGGCATGACATATTTTGAACAATCTCTTTGAGATGTCTTCAAGACAACCTATTAGGTCCAGAAGTCAAATCATTGCTGCAATTGTAGATGGACAAAAAGAATTCTTCTAAGAAAGATGTCTACTCAGTAGGAAGATTATTCAGAATTTCTTCTAACAATGAAATGTTAACTTGCCAATGTTGAGCCAAGTTGAATGATTTATGAAAGGCTTGGCAAAGGTCTTCAATTTCAAGATATAGGCAACCATTGTATTTGATTGCTTCAATGGCTGGCAGCTTTCTTTTCTTGATCCAGTTTATGAGCTCCCAAGAACCTTTTCTCTTGTTCAAAATTTCTTTTATTTTGGTATTAAAAAATTCCCATTTGGTATTTTTGACTGCTTTTTTGAAATTCTTCCAATCCTCTAAGCATTTTGAATTTCTATATATCTCCAAATATCTCTAGCAGTTTTCATTCCACCCTGACTTTGAATGTTTAGTAATATTAACCATTTTTGCATGTTTGTACCAGATGTCATCCATACTATTTGCAAATTCTTGTACAATATACTCAAGATCCTTCTTGCTATTGATATGATTAGTATTAAGTCTTTTAATTGACTCAAAGACTTCAGCAACAAAATTGATTTCTTCTTCACTATTTTTAATAATTGTACATTTTCTGGTTTGGATATTCTCTGCAAAATTTGAAATTTTCACTATAAGAGGAACATGATCTAACAATAATTTCTACTTAGAGTAAATAGTATGGTTGTCAAATTCATCTGAATTTGGTTGAAGAAACATGAGATCTATGATAGAATTCAAATCATTAGGGTTGTCTGTATATCTTGTAGAAACTTGAACTATACTTGAACTATAATGCTAAAGATATTCAAATTTAGAGAGTCAGCAATATTAGTAAGTGTATCACTATGGATCAAATGATTGGGCAAAAGAGGATCCTAGAAACTGTCTCTGATGTTAAAGTCACCTATCATAATAAGAACATCATTAATGTTAGCTTCAGTATTCTTGAAATACTTTAAAGCCATTTGAAAGAGTCCAAATACACGTTAATCATGAAATAAATAAAACTACAATTGAAAAAGAAGATGCATGAAATATCTCTATAATCAAAAAGATCCTTTCAAAGAGAAAAACAAAAATTAGAGAGACAGATATTGATGTAAGTGATGACTCTTGGCAAATCCTAAGAGTTTGACAGGTTTCTAGAGAATGTTATCTAGTTATAATGGTTGGAAACTCCTACCAATTCCTCCCCTTGCTTATTAGAAGAACTAGGAATAAATCATATAATTGACCAAGGCAGTTCTTGAATGAAGATAACGTTGAATTCTCTTTGTGCTTCCAAAATAGTATTAGTAAGCAAATTGTTCTTACAAACATTTTGATAAAAAATATTGATATCTTTGATAATCATTCTTGAATACCACTCATGGCCAAGCAAGTTGATTTGTTTCTGTTGTTATAGATTTCTTGATATTTCTTTGTGTATTATTCTTTATTGAACTAGTGTTTCCAGAAAAGACACAGATTGGAGTTAGCTTGATAGTTGCTCTTATAATTAGAGCATTTGAACTGATAAGAACATGGTTTCCCTTGTTTTGTTTTAAGTCTAGATATTTTGTTTTAAGTTTAGGTGGATTGATCTTGAAGTTTGATTTGCAATACTATATGAAATATCAGTGATGAAATATCAGTGATACTCTGTCTTGTGAGAACTGTTGTATTTGACACATTTTGAACCTTGAATTCTATACACAAAAGTGATGTGTCCCCACTTCCAGCAATTTTTATGCTAGAGAATACTAGGGTTTATGTTTGCTTCATAAATAGTGGCAATATGGCTTTCTACATTAAAGTATTTATTGATTAGCATTTTGACATTCTTACCACTTTGAACATCCCAAATGTTTATCCAAACAATTGCCATATCAGATTTGGGTGAGACCTTGATGATTCTTGGTCTAGAAGCAAGCAATAAATCATTGAATATATGGCTCAATTTGATGATAGTTTTGACAAATTCTGAGTTAATAGGGATGTTAGTATTTTCTATAAGATATGGAATTCCTATTATTTTTAAGTAAGACTTTGATTGAGGAAGCCTTGGAGCTTGGATATTCTCTGATATGATATCATTGACATTCTTGACATAGTTCTCTATAACTTGAAGATTGGATGCTGATGCTATGGAGTTCAAGACAATAGTGACATCACTTGTTTCTAGTTAAATGTAATCTTCCATAACATTTGACTTGATGTTTCTAAGGGCTCTGTTGATGTTTGTAATGGTCCTTTAGTGGTCATTTTGATATGAGGTTTAGTCTTATCTGTATTGTTGATAATCATATGAATGTTTTTGATTTTCTTAGCTAGTAGATTTGGATAATTTTTCTTTAGCTTGAGGATATTGAAAACTTCAGAATTTGCTACTTGAGCATAGGATTGTCAGATATTTGTTTTAGCTTTAGTCATAGTATTGATAATCTCAGTAGCTTTACTCTTCAGTATACCCAAAGTTGGACCTAAGTTGATTTTCAGAGGTTTTGGAGTAAATTTGCTTGAAAGTTTTAACCTGAACAAGTTGTTATACTTGTCAGAGGAAAGTAAATCCCATACAGAATTGTAGATGGAGAATATGAAGTTTCAGGTTGCTTTATCAAAATTCTTTAGTTTAGGAACATTATTTGCCTTATTGTTTACAACTTTTCTAGTCCTAATAAAGTTAGCCATATATAGTAAAAAAGTATATATATTCTTGGAATCAACTTCCAAAAATTTTAGAGTACCAAAAATAGAAACTGGATGGGCCTCACTATCCTATGTGTTAAGTTTAGTAGATTAGTTGATGTTGTAAGCCAGAGGGACCTCATAGACTTCTTGCTGTGTATCTGAGATATGTTGATCATTTGCCTTGCTTGCCTTATAAGATGGCAATATGTTGTTTAGGGCCAGAGTCTTGTTAATTTTGCATTGCTTTCTATACTTGGAGCTGTTGCCAGTTTTTAAATTGTTGGGAATGTTATTCTTCTCTACATTAGAAGTTAAAGAACAAGAATTATACTGAGCTTTGACTTGTTTACTCTATGCAAAGAACCAAAGTCAAAAATCATAAGTAGCAATTGGAATGATATATAAGCAATAAAGAAGCCATTTCTGGAGTGAAATAAAGCATCTAGTTGAATTTCCAAGCATGCTTATTGCCTTGGTAAAGTAGTAATAAACATATTCCTTAAAAAACAGATGTCAATCAAAATGAAAGCCCAAATATCTCTAGTATGTCTTAGGCTTGAGAGTAGGAGCACTAATTTCTAGGAGATCTAGCTCTGGATTAGAGTTGTGTGCCCTAGAAAAATGAAAATCTCTGACTTGTCATGTTCCATGACCAAGCCAAATGAAACTATTAAGTTTGTAACTACTATAAAGCTTTGGCAGGGTTGTATGATATATTTTTCCTTAAGATATTCAAATTATCATCTACAAATGAGAGAAAAGAAGTATTTAAGTTGAGAGCTTGAGCTCTGATTTCAATAATGTAAATAAAAGATACAATATAGAGTACTGGAAGAATAGAAAATAATGCAGAATCTTGCCTCATACCTACATTTATATTACAGAATTTAGAGGGAAAAGAGTTTTAGAAGTACTGGGTTGATCTAACTACAAGATAGTTGGAAAAAAAGTCAACTATGCAGTCTATAAAGCTCAAGTGTCTAAGAATTGAAATAAGCATAATATGATTTAAGAAAGGAAAGAATTGCATAATATCAAATGTTACTACACTAGCCTTAAGCCTCTTGGCCTATCCAGCTTAAACCAAGTACATTAGAAATACAAAAGTATTCTTAGTAGACTGTCAAGCCATACCTCTAAGCTAGTTTAGATGAAGAATGCTGTACTTGACAGTATAAAATTGGAGTTATCTAGCAATCATTTTCTTAATTAGTTTACTAAGTATGTTGAAAAGAACAATAGGCCTAAAGGTCTTAGAAGTATTATAAGCAAGTTTACAATCTCTTGAAGTATCTAGGTCAATATCATAGTAAGGAGTGTTTGAGTGGTGCTATTAGTACAGCTCTAAGTGATGCCAGTGACTATACTAAGCAGATATTTTAGTAATGAGATACTGACAGGAGTTCAGATTAGAAAGGAATAAACTCCATTATGAAAGACTAAATACTCATGGGGTTTGAATAGAAAAAGATATGTTGTAATTGCCTTCTCATGTTCTACAGATTTTTGCTTCATGGACAACATGTGTTGGAGTTTGTTTTACTTCTAACTCATTATCTGCTGTACTTTTTTGTTTTCTCATGTATAATCAGTCAACATCTCATGTAGTAGTAGAAGCTTTCCCATTTCTCTTCTTATTGTTCACTTAAGAATGCTATATGTATTCCTCATTATCAATATATATATATAGCTGTAGATACTATCCTATATTCTTACACTTTACTAATTGACTTATTTCCCACTCTTACTCAAGCCTTTGCCTAAGTTGCAATCTGAGCCAAGTCTAAGATCATAATAACTGTAAGAAACAGGCTATATACAGAGTCTTGCAGAGAAATAACACTGCTATGGAAGATAGTTTATTTATGGAGGTAGACTTCAACATGTGACAAGATATAACTAAGTGATATAGTCAGGATCTAAAGTAAAAACATCAGAATAGGTCTTAAGTTATTTTTATATTTCTAATAGAAAAAAGAATATTTAGGAGTGAGTAGTTTGGCTAGAGATCTCATCTAAAATAGAAAGATCAATAGATTAATTAGCTATAGTATAAGATTAGTGAAAAGACTCTACAAGTCTGGGAAGTTGTTGCAAGGTTGCCCTTGAAAGCAAATAGCTGTTATGACTTAAGTCTAAGAGTTAAAACAAAAGTACATTCTTGTATTGAGTAACATAAGAGAACTTGATAAAGTTCTTAGTACAAGATAGTCTATCTTATATACTACAGACTGTAGTCTGTGTATATACCACAACTAACTTACCCTAATTTTTTTTAAATCAACAATTTATTACATAGAGCATAAGAGCAGACCATAATAGCTACTTTCACAACTATGTACATGAAAACTGAAACTACATGAGGATAAGAGACAAAGAAGACAGGAGAAAAGAAAAGAAAGAAAAGAAAAAGTAAAGTAAAGTAAAACTCTAGTCAAAGATGAAGGTATTACTGTTAAACTCCAGGAATAGTGTGAAGTGGCCAATTGAATCTCTTCTAGGATTCCAGTAGTTATTAAATCTTTTGCACTCATATAAAATATGTTGTCTAGATTTAATAGAATATAAACTACATGGGTACATAAATTCTTCTCTAGAGAAGAATCTCAGTTGGTATTCACCAATAGGTGCATGATTAATGATAGCTCTAGTAGCTCCAGCACATAATATATTTGAATAACCAAGGTGTTGAAGCTAAGAACTACCCTTGATGGTCAATAGTTCAAGAGGATTTAATTCATTATCAAGAAGTTTCAGGAAGTTTTTTTCTTTGTTATCTGACACTTGGAAAAACATCCTCCACTGTGAAAGAATTGAGTTGCAATCATGTTCTTTACAAAAATCCCAAGATAATTTGCATGGAAAGCTCAGTGATAAGTCAAAGCTTTTAGAATCTTTGTCCACTGCTAAGTATAGCAGCCAGTTTTCATTACTAGAGCAGTCCCAGAATTTGATACAATTATTGATATCCTTACTAAAGAAATCTCTGAGTTCACCAGAGATAGCAGCTGAGTAGATCTAGTATGGATACAATAATAAATCAAAAATTTTCTTGGCAATGTGTATTGAATCTGTTATAATGATAATGTAATTAATGTGAGGAATACCAACAGCTTGGTTGATATCACATCTCATGGCAAAGAGCTCTGCTTTAGTAGTAGATATGTTGACAGCATGATGACACATCTTGATAATTGGGCTATAGTATGAGTGGACATGTGAAATTGAGGTTGCAATATGGTTCTTTATGCTTGTATCAGAAATAACTACAGAAAATAAAGGATCATAAGAAGCTTAGATAGTAATGTCATCTAGTCTGTATAAATAATTCTTGACATCATGTGTTTGAGAATTGAAAGATGTCAATAAAACAATTTCCTGGAAAAAATTCCTTGTTGAATAGAGAAAATAATGGAAGGAATTTGTTACACCTGTTATTCATGTCAATTAATAGGCTATTTAAGTGAGATACTTGCTTAGGCATAAGATCATTAAGGGATAAACAATGCTTGGTATGATTGTTAGGTCCATCAGAGTTGATGATTAATTTAAATATGTGGTTCAATAAAAGCAAGGATCCTCTGAAGTAGAATCTACCATATAGTTTTTTAAGATGAAGATAAATAGGAATTAAATAAGAAATGGCTTCAATGCTTGCTGTGGGCAAAGTGTGAAAGACACCTAATATCCATAGAGCTGCTCTTTGTTGCATCTTTCTCAGGACTTTGAAAGTGTAGTCAAGAGGGACTTTATCATAGTACTATAGTTAGAAGCTATATAGTGCTATGGGTAAAGCACAATACCTGTACAAATGTCTTTCCTAGAGGGGAATAAGATCTCTTGATGAATTTCCCAGCATTTTCATATATTTGATGGTAGAGATTGTTATAACTTAGGCTTTGAGTCAAGCAAAAGACACACTTTTATATTAAGTAACACAAGAAAACTCAATAGAGTTCTTAAGTACAAGATATCTACCTTATATACAAACTACTGATGATCCATGCTATTCTTCTTTAGCTCTACCCTAATGACTATATGTTTACCTTAAGATCAATATATATTAACCATGTTATATGATATCATCATTTCTAGAACTTTCTGCATTGTTCTATCACATTACATAAGTGCGTGACTTATGTAACTGTGACTATGACTAATGTGGCCACCAAGTTATACCTATGTGACATCACATTTTGTCTTCTTCACTTATGTCTAAATAAAGAAAAGAAAAAAGAAACTCAAGAATAAAATAAAGGAATATAAAAGAAAAGAAAAATAGAATAAAACTAAGTCTATTGTTTACAACTCTGACAGAGATGGCATTTCTCACATAAAAGTCAATATGAGACTGAAAGGATAATTTTCAATCAAAGAAGAAGCCCAAATATCACCAGATAGTCTTGAAAAGTAAAATAGACCTGCCAAGGGGAGTGAAATCCAAGGAGAGAGGATTGAACACTCCACATGCTCTGGAAAAGTGAAACACTTCAGTTTTTCTGTATTTCATAACAAGTCCAAACTTTATGAGTAGAGTCAAGATTACATTATAACTATAGAAAAGATTCATGTTAGAAACTGAAAAAGATTTGTTTTGTGAAATGAAAAGACCATTGTCAATAAAAGAAAGAATGGAAATGGGAATTTTTAAGTTTTTAAGGTGGTTTTCAAGAATATAAGAAATTAAAAAGAGATAAAGCACAGACAAGATAGAGGAAAGAGCAAATTCTTGACTAACACCAATGTTAACATTATATAAAGAGAAAGAGAAACTATTCCAAAGATACTTAGTTTTTCTATTAACCAGGTAGTTACTGAAGAAAGTCAATATTTTGCAATCAAATCCAGCTTTGTTCAAGAGGAGTTGATGATTGAGCAAGGGAAAAAACTATGCAATGTTGAAGGCCAACATGCTAGTAAATAAGTTTTTGATCCAACCTGATCATATAAAGTGAGTAAGGATAGCACCAGCATTAGTAGTAGATCTATGCTTGAGTCTACCTAATTGGCACAAATGAATGAAGTCATTGAAGATTAATAGGAATTGTAATTGTTCTCCAATTATCTTCTCAAAAAGTTTGCTAGTTGTATTGAGCAATACAATGAAGCAGAATGATTTGGTTGAAATATGTGATACCTTATTAGGTTTAGGAATAATAACTGTGGTCTATATTTTAAAGTGGGATGGCCAATAACCTAAATTGATGTATGTATTAGCAATATTAATTAGTCTACTAGTGCATTCTCCATTCTTGACAATTTTCTTAAAGTATCTCCAAAATAGCTTGTTTAGACCTGGAGTCAAAGAATTGTTGCATTTTTCAATAGCATTAATAAGCTCTTCTTTTGAGAAAGGAGCCCACTCCATTACTTCTTTGTTGGGAATTTCTTTCAGTAGATTGATATCAATTTGACAATTTTGAGCAGAGTTGAAGGACTTGTGTAATGCTTTCCAAAGGTTGTCAAGCTCAATACAAGGTCAACCATTATATTAGATGGCTTTGATAGCTGAAAGTTTTCTTTTCTTAACCCAATTCATGAGCTCTTAGGGGCTACAATTTTTGTTGGCAATCTCATTGATTTTTTCATTGAAGAAGTCATGTTTTGTCTCCTTGATTGTCTCTTTGAATCTTTTCCAGTTCTCCAATCATTTGAACTACCTATACATATCAAGATCCCTACAACATTTATTGTTCCACCAAGCTTTGGAGTGCTTCATAATGTTAACTTTCCTAGTATTTATGCCATATTCTATTGGTATTATTAGTAAGCAAATGAACAACTTCTTCAAGAGTAGTAATATTTTGGATAGAGTCTGTTTCAAGACTCTTGATAAAGTTTATCAGCTTGTTAACAAAATGATGTTTCTCTTTGCTGTTCTTGATAAGAGAACATTTTATTGTCTGTATATGTTCTTCAAATATTAAAACGTCAACAGTAATGGGAGCATGGTCTGACATTAGCCTCGAGTCTGGGTAGATGCAATGTTGTTGTGTTCCAATGAGTTAGGACATATAAATATAAGGTCCAAGACCAAATTTAAATCTTAAACATTGTTAGGGTACCTAGTGTGAAAAAACTCAATAGGTTTGGAAAGCTCTAATTAAAAAAAGTCAGCAATATCAAAAATAGTGTCCCTATGAGAGAAATAATATAGAAAATTAGAATCTCAAAAATTATTCCTAATATTAAAATCACCTGTCATAATAAGAACATTATTAAGATTGACTTTAGTATCCTTAAGATAATACTTTAAATCTGATTGAGATGAATCAGAATATACACTAATTAAATAAATAAATCAAACCATAGTTAAAGAAGAAAACATACAAAATATTCCTATGTACTATAATCTTAGACTAAGCTCAGGTTGCAACTTAGGTAAAAACTTGAGAATAGAATAGTGAAAGATGTAATTGGTAAAGTGTAAGAATACAAGAGTACATCTATGCTATATATATATGAAAGAGCAATGAGGAGATGATATACAATACATAAGATAACCATGATATAGGACATAAGAAAAAAGCTGTCAAGATCATAAGAAGTGGACTTAATTCTTTATTATTTTCTTTTCTTATTTTCATTTTCATTTTGGTTTACTTTCATATTTCTATTTTTAGAACTCTGGGGTTAGGGTTAGAAGTGATCTGACACATTGTCACATCAGCCACATCTGATAGTGTAGTCATAACATTGATCACAGAACTTGAGAGAAAGGAGTAGAAGGTTCTGGAACAAAGTGACATCATACAATATGAACACCATATGTTGACCTCATGCTTTATACATAGTCATTTAGGATAGGGTGCACAGTAGCTAGTATAGACCATCTGTACAAGTATATAAGGTAGACTATTTTGTAAAGAGCTCTTTATCAAGTTCTCTTGTGTTATTCTATACAAGATTCTGCTCTTAAGTCCACTCTAAGGCTTTTGAGTTATAACAAGAGCAAGAATATAGCATCTACTACATGAGGTGTCAACTGAGACTACTTCAGCACAGCCAATCATATTATTATTGCCCTGTATCCTAGTCTATGCTGAAAACATGAGATATTAATTGTAATACTATGATTAAAAATATCATTTCAAAGAGAAAAATGTAGAAAAGAGATATTGATATTAATGTAAGTGATGGCTCTCAGAGAGTCACTAGCTTGAGGAAAGTTCCTGCAAAATGTAGTCCAATTTGGATGATTGGGGATATCTACTAATTCTTCCTCTTTGCAGTTGGAAGAACTTGGAATAGATCATATAAAGAACCAAGATATTATAACTTAAAGACCTTAGAGTTGGTCAATAAGTAGAACCTTGTAGGGGTTTACACAAGAAAAATCTGCATAGGATTGTCTACCTTATATACTAAAACTCCATGGTCTGTGCTAACTACTTCTAGTCTACCCTACATAGCCATGTATTTCACCTTAAGGTCAACATGTATTAAATATGTTGTATAACATCATCCTTCCAGAACCTTCTATGCTCTTCTATGTAATATATGATCATGTAACTGTAACTGTGACATCATTCATATAACATGTAACTGATGTGTGACAGTGACATCATGCTAATCCTAAGTCCTCAAAATAAAGAAAAGAAAAATAAAAAAATAAAATAGTTAGAGTCCACTATCTTAAACTCTGATATAAAATGGTTCTTGGATAAAGATAATATTGAAAGACAAGTGTGTTTTAAGAATAGTGTGAATGATAGAGTTGTTCTTGTGAACATTTTGAGAATAGATCTTGGTATTTTCTAAAACCATACTCTGGCACCACTTACAACTGAGAAGATCGATTTATTTCTGTTTTCATGGATTTCTTGCTGTTTTCTATTATACCATTCACAGTTGAAGTGATGCTTCCAAAAGAGGCAAAAGAGGCATGAGTTAGAGTTGGCTTGATAATTGCCTTAGCAGTTTGAGCACTTGAACAAGTGGGAACAAGATTTGTCTTTCTTGGTTTCTAGTCTGGGGAGATTAGTCTTTTTATTAACTTTGCAGCACCAAGTGAACTGGCAATGATGTTTGGACTTGTGGAGACTATTACACTTAATGCATTTAGCCCCCTAGATTCTAGATGAGAATGTAATGTGTTCCTACTTTCAGCAATTCTTCTACTGAGGAACACTAGGATTCATATTTGCACTTCTGACAACAGCAATGTAGCTTCCTACATTGAAGCACCTATAAATCAGCTCCTTCACTTTCTTACCACTCTAAACATCCCAAATGTTCACCTAGATGATGGCTATATCTGATTTGGGAGAAACTTTGATAATACATGGCTTCAATACCAAAATGATATTGTTGATGATGCAGCTTCTTTTGATGATTTCTTTAACCACACTTAAAGTAATTGGTGTAAGCATATTTTCTTGGAGATATGAGATACTTATAATTTACATAGTTCTCAATAGTTTGGAGATCTAGAGAAGAAGCAACCTTATTAGTTACTATGATGATACCTCTAGGGTTAACTCAAACAAAATCAATCATAACATCCAACTTGATGCTTTTCAATATGCTATTCATATTAGTAACATAACTGCTACTTTCCTCCATAAAGTTCTTCTTGTTATCACTATTCATAGGAACAATGACCTGTTTTCTGAACAGGCCTTTTGTAGTCATGTTAATACATGGCTTGGGTTTACCATTACCTTTGATAATCTTTTGTATATTGTTGATTCCCTTTGCCTTGAGGTATAGAAAGGTTTTCTTAATTTTAAGGACTTCCTCAGTGTTTCTGGTTAGTTTGAAAGCCTAGGCATAAGAATTCCCCAAATTTGTCTTAGTTGGAGAGGGTTTCTGTATCTTGAAGTACTTGGATATTTCATTGACCTCCTTAGGAGATTTGGCAGAGATTAGAGGAGGTAACCTGTCAATGCTGGCTGGTTTGTTAATATCTTTATTCTCTTTCTTTCCATTCTTGACAGGATTAGTTTTAGAGTGCAATGAAACAATACTTTTTGCCTGAAAGAATTGTTGTGACTGTCAGCAATGAGAGAGTTCTATCCAGACTTATAAATGGCTGTTACAAATCTCCAGGTGGCTTCACCAATACCTCTGAAATCCTCAATGTTGTTTGACTTGTCTGGATTGATTTTTTTGTTTTTGATATATTTGACTAGATAAGTTAGAGACTCCTTGATTTTTTTAGAGTCAGAAAGTAGGTGTTCTAAAGAGCCATGAAGAGAAACAGGGTGAAAAGTACTATCCCATAATTCCAGTTTTGTAGAGCTATTTGAATCATATAGTAATTGAATGTTAATGATGTTATTGTTGTCATTATCAATATGTAGAGCATTTGTGATGTTAAGAGTAGGTATCTCATTAGAAACATATTGTAAACCCCTAAAAGGTTTAAAATCAGTCATCTTACTAACACAATTCTCTTGTTGACTGTTGTCTTTGTACAACAGTAGGGAGCTGTCAACTGGTTCCTTGAAATTGTTATTAGGGAAGTTATTATTGATTTCCATTCTTTTATAATAAGGGATGGAAGAAACACTTGACAATATTAAAATACTTCTAGTAGTAGTTTTGCTAGAGAAACGAGATCTTCTCCTAACATTGGTGGAAATGTCAAATTCATTGATGTTCATCACTGAATCAGCAGGTAACCAAGCTATTTGTGCAATAGAATGTGTAAAAACTGATAAGTCTTTATTAGATGCTACTATACAAGATAGTGGTATAAGAGAAAGAAAATATGACTAACTTACCCTAATGTCTACATGCTTTCCATAAGGCCAATATATTATTGTTATATTATATAATGTTATCTATTCCAGAATCTTCTATATTTTTTTTTCTGTTATATGACTGTGTGATCTGTAACTGTGACATATGCCACACATTATGAAAGCATGATGTCACATGTCACATGTCACATCACTCCTTCTATCTAAGTCCAATATAAAAAAAGAAAAAAACTTTAAAATAAAATAAAGAAAAATGAGAAAATAAAATAATAAAAATAAAAATATAATAAAGTCCAGTCCAATATTTATAGCTCTGACAATAGCCTCTACTACTAGGAATATACACTGTTTGATCCAATCCATTATATTCTAAGATCACTTATTGATAAATACAATTTATTTTCTATTTTTGAAAACTAGTATTAGAAATTGGTATAATGACATATGTTACTAAGACAAATTGTCACACAATATGACTTAGTATCACATATTAGCTACTGTCACATAACACTATCACTGTCACACTGTCACACAATCACATAATATAAAGAAAGATGGTAGAAAGTTCTAAAAGAATAATATTATATAGTATATTAATCTTAAGACAAACATATGGTTATTTAGGGTAGGCTAATGTAGTAGAGTACAGACTATTAGTTTTAGATATATAAGGTAGACAATTCTATACAAAGTTCTTTATTGAGTTCTCTTGTGTTATCCAATACAATGTTGTAGACTCAAAACCTTAGAGTTGGTTAAGAGACTAAATCTTGTATAGGGTTGACACAAGAAGAACTCAATAAGGAGCTCCTACTCTATCTACCCACTATATATACTGTACAGTCCTGGTCTGTGCCACAACATTATATGTCCAACCCTAAAGTCCATGCCTCTACCTCATGTCCATTACTTATCCACCATACGTCTACCTTAAGGCCACTATGCTTCCTACATGTGCCCTGACGTCATACCTTTAATCTCCGCTATACATGTGCACACCATGTGTACACCATGAGAAACCCTTGTCCCTTAATGTCATCTCCTAACCCTAACTCCAACTCTAGACTCTTCCTGATCCTTCTAGACCCTAAGTCCTTCCAGACCGCTCTAGACTACTCTAGCCTATATCACATGACTTCCAGGTCACATGCCTATCTCCTAACCCTATGTCTGTTGTAGACTAATAATTAACTACTGTCTTATTCTTGTCTACTAACCCTAACCCTAAAGTCTGTCCACACTCTTGTACTATAACATACAAGGTTTTTCCTCTTTGACCTACTCTAAGGTCTTTGAATTATAACATTTAGCCCGTCTAGTTGTAGAGCAAAAGGAGAACCAATCAGAGTATTTTCTAGTTTGTTTATAAGTCTCCAGTACAGTTTTATACTCATTGTTCTACTACTTCTTAAACTAAGTAATAACTGCAATTCTCT
>Ga0157364_1003856_pt1 | contig 14732 bp, 20 predicted proteins | sample AttsexASBM2_FD_111476 | JGI IMG/M metagenome (GOLD analysis project Ga0157364, IMG submission 111476) | Fungus gardens microbial communities from leaf cutter ant in Ribeirão Preto, State of São Paulo, Brazil - Atta sexdens ASBM2 | ecosystem: Host-associated > Fungi > Mycelium > Unclassified ... | reverse complement strand
TTATAGTATATACATGGTAGTTTAGGGTAGGTTAGAAATAGCTAGCACAGACCATGGGTCCAAGGTATATAAGGTAGACTATCTTGTACAGAGTTCTCTATTGAGTTCTCTTGTGTTAACCCAATACAAGGTTCTTTCTCTTGAACAAAGTGTTTGTTCTTGAGTTTGTAACACAAAGAGAAAGAGGTGATACAAGAATTACAGAAAGAAGACAGACAAGCTTGGAAAATCGATAGGATTGTCTATATTGATGGATGAATCTATATTCCTAGCAATAAGAAACTTTGGGAACAGATTTTATGAGAATACCATGATGTGTCAGATGTTGGTCATCTAGGACAAATGAAGATGCTAGAGTTGATCAAACGAAATTACTGGTGGCCAGGAATCAAGGAGGATATAAAGAGCTATATTCAAGGATGCTTCAAGTGTTAACAGAATAAAGTACAATACCAGAAGAAAGCAGGAGAATTACATCCATTAGCAATATCACAGGAACCTTGGCAGGAGATTAGCATTGACATCATTGAACCACTACTGAAATCAAACAGAAAAGATGCTATACTGGTTATAATGGATCAATTCACAAAAATGACCAGACTAAAGGCAACAATAACAAGTGTATTCTCAGAAGAGATCACAAAAATCTACAAGGATGAAATTTGGAAGCTACATGGAATACTAAAGAAGATTTTGAGTGATAAAGGACCACAATTCACATCAAGGTTTATGGAGGAATTCATGAAAGTACTAGGAACTATAAGACAATTGTCAATGGCATATCATTCTCAAACAGATGGACAAATAGAGAGGATTAATCAGGAAGTGGAAACATTTCTATGATACTATGTCAATTACCAACAAGATGATTGGATGGAATGGCTAGCAGCCATGAAATTCCAATACAACAACAAAAGACATGTGGCAACAGGTCAGACTCCATTTGAACTTAATTTTGGAAAACACCCATGGAAAGGTAACCTTGTGGCACAAACAGGGTTTCTGAAATTAGAAGAATTTCTTATAGGTCTACAAAAAAGTTGGGAAGAGGCCACGAAGTCAATAGAAGTAGCTAAGAAGAGTATGAAGAAGCAATTTAACAAGAAATGAAAAAATCCTCAAGGATTGAAGATTGGAGACAATGTGTGGCTGGAGAACAAAAATATCCATTCAAACAAACCCTCAAAGAAGTTGGACCAAAAAAGATACAGATCTTTTAGAATCTCAAAGAATATTGATCTAGAAACGTTTCAACTGGAACTTCTAGAAGGATGGATAATACACAATGTGTTCAACAAAGACCTGCTGACAAAATGCAAAGAACTTCAAAGGACAACATATGGAACAGGCACCTCCACCTATAATTATTAATGAAGAAGAGAAATATAAAGTCAAAGAAGTATAAAAGCATAGGAAACAAGGCAGAGGAATATAGTATTTGGTACATTGAAAGGGTTATGTGTTAAGAGCGCAAGAAGTGAACTTAACTTTTCTTATTTTCCTCTTTTCATTTTTTATTTTATTTTTCTTTATCCTATTTTTAGAACCAGGGTTAGGGCTAGAGTGATAAGATCATGCTGTCACAAAGCATATCATGTCAAATGACACAGTCACAAGTCACATGACACATAGAAGGACGTAGAACATTCTGGAAGAGATGATATCATATAACAGATGATGACATATGTTGATCTTAAGGCATATACATGATCATTTAGGGTAGGCTAGAAATAGCTCACATGGACCATAGGTATTAGCAATCTTGTACAAAGTTCTCTATCAAGTTCTCTTGTATAACCTTATACAAGGTTCCTTCTTTTGTTCAGTACTAAGGACTTAAGTTCATAATATATGGGAATGAGCATAACCAATGGATTGCAGAATCAGGGTTGCTTTATGCAAAAGGGGTAATTGAAGACTATTAGATGAGGATTTTGAGTTAAAACCTATAAAGAGAGGGGTAAAATCCTATTTCAACAGTCTATAACAACACTTGATAACGCAAAATGTCTTCTCAACTTAGCAACAACTTCATGACTGCACTGACTTCCCCAAATCCCTACATCTCCAGACAACTCAACAATATGGATGAAGCCAGAATATTCAAGAAAAAACAAGATGATTGGACCAGATTGTATCACAAGATGTTGAAAGGGTTAGAAGCAATGATAGATATGCAGAAGCAAGTATGAGACATGATGAAGATAGTTGGAGAAGCCAATACAACAATCACAGAAATGGAGGAAACGATTCTGAAAGCCAGCATTAATAATAGGACAACAAATACTATGAATATCCTGGGAATATCAGAAGATCTACGGTATCTTATCAAAAGCAATATGGAAGATTGGGTGTATCAAATCCAGAGAATGTTAGCTAACAAATCAAATACATATAGTGGATGAGGAAATCAATACATGAACGACAATATCCAGAAAATACAAGAACTGTATAAATATAAGGAACAGAAGAAGAAATCAAATAAAGAAAGAGTAGAGAACAAAGAAGTTATTCTAATCAAGCTATATGAGGTATCTGAATCCATATCATCAATGATGAAGTCAACAATTTGATGAAGTACATGAAATTCATCTGCTCCTCTATACAAATGAGATTATTTAGACCACCCCCACATTACCAATCACTTTGATCCAGAGGAGAACAAGATCCTGATTTTTGGAAAGAAGTAGTGATTGCATTGGTGAATAACAAACATAACACTGAAATATTATGAAATGGTTATCTGATAACCATGTTTCAAGGAGGACTGCCACATGAACCATACTTTATAGCCATTGACAATTAAGATCAAGTCATAATTGGACCTAATAAGAAAATAGTAGTAACATATGTAGTAGGAGAACTTGAGGTGTTGATATGATTTATGGAGACATGAATGCTGAAAACAGGGTATTGTTACAATTGATGCCTCATGAATACAACATGGACTAGGGTCAAGGGTAATGATGATATAATTGGCTATACCGCAATAGTCTCAGTCAGCGCCTTATATAGTAGGTGTTATACCCTTGCTTCATCCTTATGTTCTATGACTTGTTTGCCTCATGTACAGTAGACTATTTCATCATTGCTTGTATGTATATATAGCATAGATATATTTCTGTATCCTTATGCTTTATCACTTGAATTCATCTCTTACTTCCTTTCAAGTCTTTGTTTAAGTGCAACCTAAGCTCTAAGCTAAGGTCGTAACAAACTTCTAGTTATTCTATATCTTAAAAACCATCTCTATAATATTTCCTTAGTTATTCACTATACTATTATTTTCCTAGTCACAGTTCTGATTACAGACTTGGTATTTAAGACCAAGTAAATACTCTATAGTTTTTAGTCTAGAAATTGATTAAGAACTGACCAGAATCTTCTAATACTTATCCACTCACTTCTCTAACTAAAATATTGGTTAATCTCTTGATACCTTGTTATTTAAAATTATGACCATATGACAAATAGTAAGCACAATATATAAGTTGAAGCTAAGATTGTCATCCAAGATCATGTTACCAATCCACAAATAAGCTTCCAAACTTGATTTACAACCAAAGTATATTGTCTAACTTCATAAATATCCACATCTGTTTTTAAATATGTTTTATCATGATTTAAGTTTTAAAGTGTTAAAACTCTTGTATAGGGATTATACAAGAAAACTTGATGGAGTTCCAAGTACAAAATGTCTATCTTATATACACTTGGCTGATATTCTATGCTATACTAAACCTAGCCTATTCTAAAAGATATATTTATTATATGCTATTAACATGTAGTATAATATTTTTATTCTAGAACCTTCTAAGATGTTCTATGTTCTATGTGACAGATATGTGATATCACACTAAACTCTAATTATTTTTCTTAATTCAACAATTTATTACACAAGATACGATAGTAGTCTGTTATCAAGATTACAGAAAGTAGACTTAGCTCTTCTTATTTTCTTATTATCATTTTTCTATTTTTAGAACATAGGGTTAGGTCACATGATGCATGGAAGAACATAGAAGGTTCTAGAAGAAGTAATGTCATACAACATATAAACTACATATTGACCTTATGTCTTACACATGGTACTTTAGGGTAGGATGTACAGTAGCTAGCATGGATCATGTGGATAGGTATATAAGGTAAACTACTTTGTAAAGAGCTCTCTATCAAGTTCTCTTGTATTTACTTCAATACAAGAGTTTGTCCTTTTGTCTAAATTTAAAGACTTAAGTTTATAACATTAGAACTCGATTTCTTCTCTTGAAACCACCTAACACCAGGCCCTTCCTGACACTTATTCTCTTAATATCCTCAACTGAAGAGAAACACTATCCTTTAGTCAAGAAGAATTGCTAGGCTCTAGGCATAAAGAGTATACCAACTAGGAGAGGGAATCCTAGTTGTTTAGTTGTACCAAAGCTCACTGGTGCAGGTGAATGTAACACCTTTTGTGAATGTACTATATGGTGTTTTGCATAGAAGCCTTGTACTGCAGAACCTCCTTATAGTCTGTATATACAGAGGAATAACAGGAGTCCTTCAGACCTTGTCTAGTGTAGAACAACTTTCTTAGGTCAAAATCGTTTAGGAATTTTTTAGAGCAGTAGTAAGTGGAAGAAGTAGTTAGTAGACAGTGTAGGTGGGACAAGAAGAGAGCCCACTAGCACCTACTGAGATTTTGAGTTTGGAGTATGAGTCAGAGACCAAGTCCAATACAGGATCAGTCCTTTCGGCTCACCAGTCACTACCACCCACTCCACAACTACTCATATTACCATCCTTAATGCCACCACCACCACTACCTGTTATAACTCAAAGCCCTTAGAGTTGGGTTAAGAAGTAATCTTGTATTGGGGTAATGCAAGAGAACTCAATAGAGAACTCTGTACAGAATAGTCTACCTTTATATACTGAATCCTCAGGGGCTGTGCTAGTTATTTCTAACCTACCCTAAACAACCATGTGTTAGCCATGAGGTTCTCATGTGGTATGACATCATTCTTCTAGAATTTTCTTCATATGACTCATACCGCCTCTAATTTTAGTCCTACATGCTAAAAATAGAACAAAGAGAAAGTAAATAGAAAAGTAAATAGAAAAAGTAAAAGAGATGAAAAGAAGCTAAGTCCACTTCCTGTGATTCTGACACCACCTTACATAGCCATGAGTTAACACAACTTACATACCATCATTAGGCGGCAGCAATGTAGGTGCAGATACAAGTCCTGCTAGCAGGAGGAGTGGTAGCAAGAGGAACAGGAGGAGGAGGAGCCACTGAAGTGACAAAACCTCAAATCTTTGATGGCACATCATTGAAGGTTGCAGGATTTATCTTAGTATGCAAGTTATATATTAAGATGAAGTTGAGAGAGGAGTCAGTAGAAGGGCAGGTGCAATGGATCCTGTTATATGTACAAGGAGGAATGGTAGATGTATGAAAAGAAAATGTGATAGAAGAGTTGGAATCAGGGAAAGTAGAATACAAGTCTGTGGAGGAATTTTTGACAAGTTTGAAAAGAGAATTCAGAGGGGGAGAAGAAGAATCAGTGAAAGCAGCAGAGTTGAGGAAGCTGGAACAGGGAGTAAGGACAATGGAGAAGTTTGTACAGGAGTTCAAAAGAGCAGCAAGGGAAAGCAGGTATGAGGGGTGACCCTTGGTGGAAGAATTTAAGAGAGGAATGAATGAGGTGATAAGGAGGAAACTGATGGAAGCAGAAAATCAACCAGGCTCAATTGAGCAGTGGTTTAAAAGGGCAACAGCCCTAGACTAGAACTGAAAAGAAAGCAGAAGAGAGGAAGAAAGGTTGAGGGGACAAAAGGAATAGGGGGGAGGAGCTCCTAAACAATAGAAGCAGAGACAAATATTGCCACGACCCCAAGTATGGCAGAGAAGGCAGGAATTGCTGCCTTAGTGGATAACAATGGGACTCACTCCAATGGAGGGTATGGAGAGAGTAAATGTGGTAGTAGTAAGAGGACAAGGGCAGGGAATAGAAGCTCCTAGAAGGGACCCTTATGCCATGGATATAGATAGGGGAAGAAATTGTTATGTATATGGAGAATTTGGACACATGGTCTGACATTGCAGGAATAGGGGGCAGAGAGGAAGAGTGACAGAAGGAAGGAGGTTAGAATATGGAAGGTGGGGAAATGAGAGAAATCACAAACAATTGAACAATTTAAAAGAGGTAGAGAATCTAGAGTCTCTCGACTAGATTTTTACAACAAATTCAGTGTATTAGCTAAAGAAATACAAGTTGATATATCAGAATCAGAGAGAAGCAAGGAAAGAGTAGAAGTAAGAAAAGTGGAAGAAAGATTATTAAGAGAAGTAATGGTGAAAATTGGGCTGGAAAGAATTGACACGTAGGAAGGGATAATGGTGGAGGCGTTGTTGGATAGTGGGGCAACTGGGTTAGTCATAAGCTCAAAATTTGCCAAAAAACAAGGATTTAAGCTGAAGAAGTTGGAAAGGCCAATGAATATAAGAAATATAAATATTTTGCTCAATAAGAAGGGATCCATAGAACAGACAGTAGAAGTTAACATCTACTATCAGAGACATAGGGAGAGAATGGAAATTGACATTATAAGGGAACAGAAATGGACAGTGATTTTGGAAATGCTGTGGTTAGCATGCCACAACCCAGAAATAGACTGGAAAATGGGAGAGATAAAAATAACAAGGTGCCCAGATGAATATGGATGGCAGTGGAGGCCAACACAGGGAAAGTCAGGATGACAGAAGCAGAAGGAAGAAGAAGCAAAGGAAGAAGCAGGAAGAAAATGAGAAGAGAAGGAAAAGAAAAGAAAGCAGAAGAAAGGAAAAACAGTAGAAGTGAAGAAAGTAGCAGTGGAGTGGGAAATTTGGGATGAGAAAGAGAAAGCAGCAAGATTGGAAGAGGAGGTGAAGAAACTGGTCCTAGAAAAGTTTCACTGGTGGATTAAGATATTTGGAAAGAAGCAATCAGAAAGAATGCCTACCCAGAAAATATGGGATCATATGATAGAATTAAAGGAAGGGTTTGCACTGAGGAAGGAAAAAGTTTACCTGTTGTCAAGGGAAGAAAGAGAGGAAGTGAGGGAGTTCATCTGAGAACAGCTGAAGAAGGGATATATCCGTCTGTCAAAATCACCTCAAATGGCACTAGTATTCTTTGTAGGAAAGAAGGATGGGAAGAAGTGGATGGTACAAGACTATAAATACCTGAACAAGTGGACCATAAAGAACAATTACCCCCTTCCTCTGATATCAGATATATTGGAGAATATCAGGACAAAAAGAGTGTTCATGAAAATAGATCTAAGGTGGAGGTACAACAACATGAGGATTAAGGAGGAAGATGAGTGGAAGGCAGTGTTTACTACACTGGAGGGGTCCTTCAAACCAACAGTAATGTTCTTCAGGTTGACAAACTCACCAGCAACGTTCCAAGCAATGATGAACAAATTGTTGAGAGATTTGATTAACACAGGAAAAGTAGCTGCTTTTATAGATAATGTAATAATTGGAATGGAAACAGAGAAAGGACATGATGAGATGGTGGAGGATGTGATAAGAATGTTGGAAGAGAATGACTTGTATGTTAAACTGGAAAAATACAAGTGAAAGGTTCAAGAAGTGGGATTTCTAGGAGTAGTAATAGGGCCAGACAGAATAAAGATGGAAGAGGAAAAGATGAAGGGAGTGTTAGAATGGCTGACACCAAAGTATGTTAAGGATGTTCAAAAGTTCCTGGGATTGGCAAATTATTATCGCTGATTCATATAGAGCTTTGCATCTATAGCAAGACCATTACATGACATGGTGAAAAAGGATTGAAAATAGAAGTGGAAAGAGAAGCAGGAGGAGGCATTTAGGAAGCTGAAAGAGAAATTTATACAAGAACCAGTGTTAACAGCACTAGACTTGGATAAAAAAATGAGGATAGAAGTGGATACATTGGATTATGCTATGGGAGGTGTGTTATCTATGGAGTGTGGAGATGAGAAATGGAGACCAGTTGCCTTTCTCTCAAAGTCCTTAAATAAGACAGAGAGGAATTACAAAATACATGATAAAAAAATGTTAGTGATTATCAGAGGGCTGAAAAATTGGAGACATTTGCTAAAGGGTGCGCAATTCAAGTTTGAGATCTGGACAGATCATAAGAACTTGGAATACTTCATAAAAGCACAAAAGCTGAATTGAAGACAAGCAAGATGGATGTTATACCTGTCGAGATTTGACTTTACCTTAAAACATGTTCCAGAAACAAGAATGGAAAAGACAGATGGACTGAGTAGGAGACTGGACTGGAAAGTAGATATGGAAAAGGACAATGATAATTAGATAATTATAAAGAACAATTGGTTGTGTAAATTAGAAGAAGTAGTAATAGAAGGATCCAAAGTAGAAATAATAGAAAAGATAAAGAAAGCTAGGGATAAAGACAAAGAGGTAGTTAGAATAGTAGAAGAAATAAAGAAGGTAGAAGTAAAGGTGATACAAGGGGAAGAATGGCAGGTAGAAGAGGAGTTGATATTAAAGAAAGAAAAGGTGTATGTACCAAAGGATGAAGAACTAAGAATAGAAATCATTCAGTTACATCATGATGTACTAGCAGTGGAACATGGAGAGAAATAGAAGATGGTGGAGTTGGTTACTAGAAATTACTGGTGGCCAGGAGTAACAAGAGAAGTAGGAAAATATGTGGAAGGATGTGATTTGTATCAACAGATGAAAAACAGGACAGAGGAAGTGGCAGGGAAGTTAAAGCTAGAGAAAGTTCTGGAAAAGCCATAGACATATATATCAGTGGACTTTATTACTAAGTTACCAATAGTAGCAGGAAAAAATGCTATCTTAGTAATCTGCAATAGACTATTAAAGATGATGTACTTTGTAGCAACAATGGAAGTAACAACAGCAGAAGGATTAGCCAGACTATTTAGAGATAATATGTGGAAGTTGCATGGATTACTGGAGAGTGTGGTGTCAGATAGGGGACCATAGTTCACAGCGGAATTAACAAGGGAGCTAAATAAAATGTTGGGAATTCAAATGAAGATGTTGACAGCCTTCCATTCACAAACTGATAGACAGACAGAATGAATGAATTAGAAATTGGAACAATACCTCCGATTCTTCATAGATTACAGACAAAAGGACTGGCCAGAATGGTTAGCATCGGCAGAATTCACAATAAATAACAAATTACACTCAACAACAAAGGTATCTCCATTTATGGTGAATTACAGAAGAGAGTTGAGAATGGGAGGAAACATTAGAAGAAAAGGGAAGGTGGAGAAAACAACAGAATTTGTGGAGAGGTTGAAAAAGGTACAGGAAGAAGCAGGAGCAGCATTGAAGAAAGTACAGGAGGAAATGAAAAGACATGCAGACAAAAAAAGAAAGGAGACAGAAGATTGGAAAAAAGGAGATAAAGTAATGCTAAGTGCAAAAGACTTAGTATTTAAAGAAAGACTAGTGAAGAAGTTGGTAGAAAGATATGTGGGACTGTATGAGATAGAGGAAGTGGTATCAACAAATGTAGTTAAACTGCGACTACCAAGTTCAATGAAAATTTATCCAGTAGTCAATGTAAGTTGAGTGGTTTGATATAAAGAACAGATGAAAGAACAGAGAAAAGAGAAGGGTTAACCAGTTGAAGTAGAAGGAGTTGAAGAGTGGGAGGTGGAGAAAATATTAAATAAAAGAAAAATAAGAGAAGTAGAGAAGTACTTGATGCGATGGAAGAAGTTTATGGCAGAAAACAATACATGGGAAAAGAGGGAGGATTTGGGAAACACAAGAGAAGCATTGGAGGAATTCGAGGAAAGGATGAATGCGGAAGTGAGAAGGCAAGAAAAGATAAATATGGCAAAAGAAAGAGATTTCAGGAGAGGAGATTTACTAGGAAGATTTACAGCAAAGATGTTATATAGATGAGATGATGGGAAGTTCAAGAAGGAGTACTTGAAGAAGTTAGAGAGGAATTGGAGAAAATGGAAGTCAGTTTCTCTAGAGGAGAAACCTTGAAGGGGAGATAATGTCAAGATCACAAAAAGTGAACTTAGCTCTTCTTATTTTCTTATTATCATTATTATTTTTCTATTTTTAGAACTTAGAGTTAGGTCACATAATGCATGGAAGAACATAGAAGGTTCTAGAAGAAGTAATGTTATACAACATGTAAACTACATGTTGACCTTATGTCTTACACATGGTACTTTAGAGTAAGATGCATAGTAGCTAGCACAGACTATGTGGATAGGTATATAAGATAGATTACTTTATAAAGAGCTCTCTATTGAGTTCTCTTGTGTTTACTCCAATACAAGAGTTTATCCTTTTGTCTAACTTTAAAGACTTAAGTTCATAACATCTGTGCCTATAGAAGGAATTATGTATGGAGTATCAATACTCTAACCTTTTTATGCAGTTACCCAATATAAAGGACTACTAAGGAATTGAACTCATAATTTCAAGTTTAAGATAAGTATAATATACATGGATGGAGGGCTCTTCCACTATGCCATTTCTCCTCCCACTAAACCCTAATTCTAAGTCCAAAAAATAAAATAAATAAAAAAGAAAATAGAAATAAGAAATAACTAATTATAAATATTCACTTAAAGTTAGTTCTATCTATCTTATCTATCTTAATAAAAAGAGAATAATATAATATTACATGTGACTATCACAAGTTAGTCACATATATCACAGTTACAATCACAACATCATATAATACCTAAGAAAGATAATGGCATATATTATATGATGACTCATACATATTCATGACTTATAATATTTAGATTAAATATAAGATGTATACAAACTATGTACTAGGAATATATATAGAGTAGGCTCATCTATACTAAGAACTTCACTGAGTTCTCTTATGTTAACTAATATAAAGTTTCACTTTTACTTTCTCACTAAAGTTTAAGTCATAATATTAGAACTCAGTATTCTATTTCTTGAGACTACATAACTCCAGACTCTTTTTACTCTCTTGTTGTGGCAACCACTAACCAAGATAGTTAATAAAGTACTAGAGTAGTTTTATAAGTGAGAATCTCATAGAAATTACAAGAGAACTCAACAAGAAGTCTCTGATACATTCCTATACTATTTATACTACTAGTACATGGTCCATGCTAACAATAAATAACCCTACCCTAATGTCCATGTATTATTCATGAGTATACCATGAGGTTGATATATTATAGACATATACCTTAATATTATTTCTTTTAGTTCTTTCTATAATATTTTAGACTTATGACATAATGTCATGTGATACATCATGTGACCACAGCTACATGCCTCTTCATTATCTAGAAAAATAAAAGAAACTAAAAGAAAAGAAAAAGAAAAATCAAATCAAAGAAAATAGATAAATAAATAAAAATAAAAATAAAATATAAGAGTTCAAGCATACTATGATATTTCTTTACTCACCCTCAACTAAGAGGCAATATTGCCATTGAGTCAAGAAGAAATAGCTGGACTCTGGGCTTAAGAAGAAGATGACAGCTACTAGAAGACTTACTGTAGATAGTTAGAACTAAGTATAGGCCTCTTTCTAGATATACTTATCATTGAATTGTATAGTATTGTTGTGGCATTATCACAAAATGAACTACTCACTGATTGTAATACTTAGAACTTAGATATCTTGATAGTAATTCAGAGGTTTAGTATAAAAAGACAGTGATAATAGATAATTGGTAGTATTAATAAGAATAATTAATATTGTGTTAGACACAGTTCACACCTTATTATCTAAGTTCCAATGATAGTCTCTCAAAAGTTCAAAATGAGTTATTTAAGTGTTATTTAGGAATACTATTATGCTAGAAAATGCTTTTTTGTGAAAAGACATTTTCTTATTGGGTTTTTAAGTATATAAGACCTATTCAAAGGCTTTAGTGAGAAGACTTGACACTCCTAGATAATATATCAAGCTCTCTCAAGTAGGTTTCTGCTCAAGAGACAGTGTATTAGCCATTAATTAAACTAGATCTCAGAAAGACAAGATTTTTAGTAATAAGAAATATTACCACACTTGTAAAAGACTAGCTACAAAGTATGAGTACTTGCAAGCATAATCTACATAATAATAAATGTTTGGATGGTAGGATAAGGTAGGAATATGCTGGATCAGAAGCTGGAGGAGTCTAGAATGAATTCACAAGTAAAAGCAACCAGTGAAAATGACTAAGAAAGAATAAAACCAGTACTCACAAGCAGGAAATAATTATTGAGCTAATGTTGGGTTGCAAATGGAAAGAGGATCATATGTTTGCAAGATCTCAGTAATCTTTCTTATGGTTTTGGTCTCTATCTTCTATGTTCATTTACTGTATTTTTAGACTAATATATAAGCTACAAGTAGAGGAGAGAAAAAGGAGAGAACTCTTATCTGAATTTCCTACTTGTGATTTTGGAAAGTTCTAACAACCTAGAAAAGGCTAGCAAGGTAAGTATCAGTTGGTACCTTCAGTCAAAAGGTTCAACATGAAGGATGCCTTCAAGATACATCATTTGAAATAAATAATATTGTTGGAAGCTTTTAAAGAGCATTGCAATCTATTTACTAGATTTTTCAAAGCAGCTTGTTACACAGTGTAAGGTTTACTATGTTAGCAAGGAAAAGTATTTGCAAGTGGATGTTATTCATATACTTCTTTTAGTATTCTTTCTAACTATATCCTTTTATATTTACAAAGGTTCTTTTATTCTTCTTTTATACTATTGTTTCAATCTTTTCTCTTAATTTCTAATACTGATATTGTCTCTTTTGAATTCTTTAGCATACAGTTAAGGGCTAGTTTTGTATAGTTCTTGTTGTATCCTAGCATAATCTCTTTTCTGCCTAACCTCTGTTATCTGGAGCCCACTACAAGAGGACTTTCAGCTTGAAGAAATTGTCTTATTTCTACTCATTTAATACTTTTGTATTTATTTTAAATTTTTACTATTTCTTTCTCTTAAGCAGAAATTTCTGCAAAAACAAGAACCAGAGGCCAATAGACTTTTATAGCTAATCAAGCTGGTGAAACAGCACTCTTTAATTATCTAGAAAAATTGCTCTTAAGAAGAGATGATAACAAGTAAATAAACTATAATTTTGACCTATTTTCCTATTCTAAATAACCTTCTAAACACAAAATTTTAACTCTGAACTTTCTAAGTGATAAGAAACCAAATTCTTTGGTCTAGTATTTTCTGGATACTTTGATATCTCACAAATACTAGCTAAAACTAAAGAGCCTACTCTCAAGCAAGAATCTAATACTACCATTATTAGAGTTGAAGATAGTAAACTCTATTTATTTTTATTTTATTTTTTATCTATTTTATTTTTTGAACTTAGGATTAGAGTTTAGCACAATGTCACAAATTCTCACACATCAATCACATGTTATATAAAATACTATCAATGGTTCTGAAATAATAACATTATACTACATATCAATAGCATGTAGTATATATATATATTCTTTAGAGTAGGCTAGGTTTAGTGTAACATGGACTATTAGCCAAGTGTATATTTAACCTTGAGTTTTAAGTTGTAATAACCATTCTCACTATTGCTAGGATCTTTGATATCTTAGTTATCAATTTCTTTTTTTTTCTTTTTTTTAAGATTAACAATTTATTACACAAGGCACAATGGCAATCTATAATAGCTACTTTGTAGTTATATACATACAAACTGTAATTACATAAAAGAGAAAAAAAGAAAATAACAGAAATTACTACTAATATACTTTACTATTATGATGTTATGACTTAAGTCCTTAGTGCTGGACAGAAGAAGAACCTTGTATAGAGTTTACACAAGAGAACTCAATAGAAAACTCTGTACAAGGTTGTCTATCTTATATACTAATATCTAATGGTCCATGTGAGCTATTTATAAGCCTACCCTAAATGACCATGTGTATTGCACCTGGTATAATGTCATCTTCTCCAGAACCTTCCATATTCTTCTATTCATTATATGGTTGGTGACTTGTCATATGACCATGTGACCTCATTACTCTAACCCTAACTCTAGTTCTAAAAATAGAAATGCTGTAAAATAACTTGAAAAGAAAATAAAATAGGAAAAGAAAATAGGGAAGACTAAGTCTACCTCTTACAGTCTTAACATATGAAGCTTCTTGTCACAAACTTCATTCAGCTTGTATCTCCACAACCAGTGGACCAATTTTCACAAACCAAGTTGCGCTAGAAAGCCCCAAATGAGGGCTATCAGCACATATGCAGGAGGTACAAGAGCGACAACAAATGACTGAGATATTAGGCCATCAGTAGCTGTAAAAGCTTTGTTTGCTAATATCTCATGAACAGCTGAATGGATTCGCACGGTTGAACTTGCGTTGGGAAGTGCTCATCAATCTGTTTCCAACAATATATGATGCATCTCAAAGCAACAAGTATTGGTAGATATACAAGCATATCAATGTAGTGACATAATTAGTTATCTTCTAAAATTAGCCTGACAGCTGCTATGACAGCTGACAGCTCCCATCAGGTATGAGTTTTGATCATGTGATGGCAACAGCTTGCACATGGACCATCACTCTTTTGTATATATACCTCTGTATCTAAGGGCTAGACCTCAGACTTAACAACATCAATTATTCCTGTTGATACTTTTCATCATCTGTCAATCATTATATCCTTATACTGAACCCCTGAAACACTATTCAGCCCCAGTATCACAACC
>Ga0157364_1003855_pt1 | contig 14735 bp, 14 predicted proteins | sample AttsexASBM2_FD_111476 | JGI IMG/M metagenome (GOLD analysis project Ga0157364, IMG submission 111476) | Fungus gardens microbial communities from leaf cutter ant in Ribeirão Preto, State of São Paulo, Brazil - Atta sexdens ASBM2 | ecosystem: Host-associated > Fungi > Mycelium > Unclassified ... | reverse complement strand
TTAGAAGGCCAAATGTTAACGCTTTAAAACCACAAAAAGGCGGAAAGATATATAAAATTTAAATTGTTATTTCGGTTGTATCAAATCTAAAGCTCAGAACTTTTTTGTACACCTAATATTTCACTCGGTGGATTTAAATGCTGAACGTTTTCTTCATTTTGTTTATTTGTTTCGAAATGTTTTGGGATAGTAGGATTGAGAATTTTAGGCTTTTGTTTTTCCAAATATGATAAGAATTGAGTGATCCCAAATAGCAGATATACCATATTGACCATCCATAAACAGTATGTAAAGCGTATTCGTGCACTAATGTATCTAATAAAAATTTAAATTCTTTTAAAGTTAAGTAAATTTCTAATAATCCTCCGCTAATATTCCCGAAAATTAAAAATTTATTCCAAATTTACAGCCTGGTGCATTCCAGTCTACCGTCTTTTTTAGGAAGAAATGAAATGAGAATAGATATCGGAGGATGAAAACAGAGTTAAAAAAATAAAAAGAATTGCATTGCGAAATTAGACCTGACTACGATGAAGAGCTTCTCCTGATTGTTACATATGACGTGTGCGAGATCGGCATAGGTGAAGGTTTAATGCGTAGATACCCAGACGAAAGCAAACGTCCAATTGCGTTTATCTCACAAACACTATCTAAATCAGAGCAAAAATGATCGTCCATCAATTGGAAGGAAGCATTAACATTAATTTTCCCGATTACTCATTTCATCAACATACGTAGACGTTTTAAATTGGTAAGTGATCATAAGCCGTTGGAGTATATTTTTGATCCTTCAAAAAAATTACCTTAACTTCGAATCGGTTGATGCGCAATTTTACTTAGTGGGTATACCTATGACATTGAATTCTGTCTATACAAGGAGAATGCAGTGGCGGATGTTCTGAGTAGACTATCCTTATCACATATACAGAAATCGGAGACGGAGGCTGAGATTGCAAATGACATTAGACACATTCAACAACAAAGAATGGAGGATTTACCTATGAATAGGAATTAAAGCGACAAACAGCCTCGGATCTTATTTTATCTTAAGTTCTGAATTTTATAAGGCTAAGTAGGATGGCCAGACAAGAAACAGCTACAACCAGAATTAATTACATATTTTAAGAAACGGATGGAATTATCATTGAGTCATAGTATCATTATCTGGCATGATCGGGCCATAATAGTCGGGAGGAATAACACATTCGAATAATGCCATATCAGCGCCCAGAGCGAATGGGAGCGCGTGTCGTGGGAACGCTTAAATAGCGAATTTCGACGGACGAGAAACGTTAGCAGGGCGAATACTGTCAGTTATTTTATACCGATCAGAAAGCAAAATCGCGTATTTTCGAAGATGGAATTCCAATCTGAGTGCAGAATAAACGTGCAGTAGGATATACAGAAGGCAAAGTTGCACAAGTGGGGGGATCCCATTCATATCATGTGATGAACGGCGAGATTAAGTGGAAACATGTGAACCAAATTAGGGAACGTGTACCTCATACGGAGTCTCCAAAGTCACAGTTAATGGCGTTAACCAAAGTAATTACACCAAAAGTGGAGAAGCGCGTGCCATGCAGCTCAATAACAGGCTGAGGGCGAAGCTGTCATCATCAGGATTGCGGTGTTTATATCGAGAGCGAAAACCAATTGTCCGGTCTGGTTCTGAAGAATCCACTACACAAATTCCATTTCTAGCCAAAGACAGTCATCAAAGGATCAGCACATTTTCGGAAAATTAGGGAGGAGGAGAAAAAATATAAGGATAAAACCGCGCGAGTCACACAGAATTATCATTCGAGCATGATAACCGGTGCGTATAATATAGGGGTCGCGGCTGGACGGCAGCACAATGCAGGAACGAAACAGGTGATGTAATGGCATCACGGTATTTGGAATAAAGAGCAGTTTTGAGAACACTAACGTATTAGTGTATCTTTCTCACTGTGTTTACGTCACAATATTATGTGTGTATTTATGTTTTAATATATTTATAAATTTTTTAAAATTAATGTTTTCCATGTTTATCTTTATTATTTAATATATAGAATAAGATTTTTATTGTTAATGTTGTAATGCATTTTTATTTAATAATTTTTGTTTGATTATCTTATCTTAAACAGTTTTTATTTCCTCTTTATAGATTTTATAATATTTTTCCTTATAATATTAAATATAAGTATATATATTTTCCATACTAGATATTTATGAGTCCCTAATACTATTATAACTTTATTGTTTTTATATTTATAATACATATTTTATATAGATGCATCACTATTCTCATTCTTTCGAAATGTTGAGCACAACATGTCATTATTAGCATTTCTTTTAGATTAATATTTATCGATTGATTTTCAGTTTCTATCTTTAGCTTTACGGAGCCTCGTCTTTCAGTATTCCAAGGATGGTAATCCAACCTTCTTGTCTATTTATGAAGAATAAAGGAAGGGAGTAGAATGGGAATAGAACCTGCCTGTTACAACCGCGAAAACACTTTTCGCAGATTCCTCAATCCGAAAAACCCGTTATCAAAATATACCAGACAGAGCACATTGTTTCCGGTATCTCATGTAAAAGCTGGCTCATAATGATACTAAAGTAACTGTGGCGCAGACGATATGCCAAATGAGAAACGCTTATAATAGTAAATAGTATGTCACTATAACCAGAAAATTACGAAATTTCTTCTCGACTTCTAGCTGTAAATAACTGTAAATGTTTTCAGTCATTGATCTTTTAGATCAATGACTGAATTTCTTACCTCCATTAAGTCATATTGTAATCTCCTCGAATGTAGGCATCGGAAATTCGTCGACAATCATATCTTAGCTAATCGTCACCTTAAAGTCTCCACAGATCAGAACAGAGTTGTTTTTCTTTTACCAGGACCACAGGAGAAATTCTACTTTTGTGATTGTAATGGATCGATTTTGTCCTTCTTTTTCTAGCCATTTATTCTCTTGTTTCGCTTGTTTTTTTAACGCAAAAGCCATCATCTAGTTCTTTGGCACTCGCTCCCGGACGTAGACAGATAATTGCCTTGTACTCTTTTATTATTCCGCTTTTTTCAGAAAACAATTCCTTGAACTCCTCTATCGGCGCCTTAATTAACGGAGCTATGATATCTGCTCATATTTCTGTTGGATGCTCTAATTGCTCTAATATCTTCTGGCTTCGAACCTCGACTGTCGATTCCTGTTTGACATTTTTAATCTTGACTATTTCTATCTTGAATGCTCTTGCCCAGTCAAAATCGAACAACGACATATCGTTCACTACCGTTTTCAGCACCCGTTGCTTATCAAACGCTTCTTCTTTCACTGTCATCTGACCTAGCACACTGGCTTTCCTCCATATAAGCATAATGGTCGTCTTTTTCATGGTCATAGTAATGATTTCCCTAGTTTTTTCACGTATTAACTCTCAACGTTGTTAGAATTCTAGTGTCAAAATCCATAATTAGTTTGTATTAATTTTTATTCGGACGACCTTTTTGATCCAAATATCAATTTTTTATATCGCTTTATATATATATATCGCAGTGTTAACTTTCCTCCCACTGTCAGACGAAAACTGACTCGGATCTTTCTCACTTTTCGAAGTCTGCTCGTTAATTTATTTCAATTTTTCTGAACATTTGTTAGATTTCTTATGTCGTTCCCTGGGACATACTCAAATAAAATGGCCTGTGCCAGCACATGTGTGACACAGCAAGTTCTTAGCCGGACAGTTTTTTCCTATTCTATGGCGGATGCCTCCATAATTATGATATCTATTTTCTGCTTTACTTCTCCCATTTCTCGGTGCCTCGCCGTTTCCAAATTTTGTTGGTCGTCATAAAAAACTTTTATCATAGCATCTTCCGTTCGACTTTTTATACTTCATTTTATAACGATACATCCTGGATGGGTATCGCATTAATGTCCGGTACCAGCCAGACACCGCCGCAATAATTACTGAAAGCGCGATATCGCGGATAACGCGCGATGACAGCCGTTCCGCCGAGCGCTAACGAAAACGAATGATTATCGTCAAACCGATCTCTCCCTCTTGTATTGTTCATCGGCAAGAATTGTCGAGTGTTTCTCGAACAATACGAGCGAGAATAACAATTTATATACAAACATGTAAACGTGTATATAAACACGTAAAACATATTAACAAAAGTCTATCCGTTCCAGTCACGATCCTACTTCTAATCGATTTGATTCTTGGTTCCGGCCGATTACTGCGAGTAGTAGAGCGTACTCTGCTACTGTTGAGCATTCTCGATGAGAATCGACCGTTCCTGGGCAGTTGCATCGACGGAAATTCCGGGGAGGAACATACTCCGCCCTGCCGAGTGTTCTCGGCCGCCGGTCAGTAAAAATCTTAGAAGATTCCTTGCCTTGCGCCAGTTACGACCAAAGGAAAGAGAGTGCTCCAGCTCCATCGAGCCGTTCTCGAGCTGCACATACCTTCCTTTACAATACATATAATCTTGACAACAGGGAGTAGAGCTTTCTTTACCTCCGCTGAGAGTTCTTGGCCGTCATTACGAACTCTTACTTTATACGTGCTAGCATCTCGCGTCCTGTGACGTGTCATGTAACAATTATTAAGTCACGTTTTTAACATAAAGTTTTCTACATGTTTTCTTGAATATTCCTGACAACCTTATTTTCGGGTATTCTTATTAGCTTCATCTATTTTTCCTTTCTGATCTTTTTTTTATTTATTCTAAAGATCCCTTTGAAATTCAGTTTTACAAAGATTTTACGACTCATCTGCAAACGGATTCTAGAATCATACCTTAGTTTCCTTTATTTCTATCACGTGTATTTTTGATACTTGAAAATCTCATGTTATTGGTCGGAATTTGTAGGAAGCTCCACCGCTTTAGTCGAAGTAAAGATCCTTCTAGCTCTGATCGAGTCAGTCTATTCTCGTAAACCGAACTTGCAACATAGTTCTAAGCTCGCCTCTTGTATTAACGTTGAATATGATAAAGCCTGTTCTAAAGTCAGTTGTTGAACCTTAAATACTTTATACATATTCGATGCTTCGTACGTAACAATTGGTGGCAGCGATACTCATAACTATCTAGAAGATTATGGCTTGAAACAATCCTGCTTTGGAATCATCTCCAAATAAAAATCGATCAACGAAGAGATATATCGGAAGAAGCTTAAATTGAAAAAACTTCACTATTCAGATGCTGAGGTAGAAGATTGAAGGTCGACGACAATTCCTCTTAGCAAGAGCAACAAATATAGTTTCATTCCCGCGGGCCTACAACATCCCATAATAAAACTTTGGTAGAGTACAGCAATTACTTACGCTGATTTCCATCCAAAGTAAAAATATAAGAAGCTGAGTCGCAGATATTAACGAAGGAAAAGGCACCTCGCAATGTGATCATCACCTCCGGATGAAGCCAACGGCTACGACGAGACTCCGTAGACATCCAACACGTAAACATTCATCTGGGACTATTGGACATCCTACAGTCAACTATGTTTTACATTATAATATTATTGTAAGTTTGCAAATTGTTGTAATCCTAGCATATGTTATTAGATAAATACTCCGGATGAAAATAATTTGATAGATAATTTTAAATCCGACTATATACTTCCATCGCTAATCATGAATAATCGAGCATCATCACAATTAGAAATCACATCGGAAATATTCACGTAAATAGAGATCAACAAAGTCGAAGATCCTTGACTTCGACAACTAACAGCTATTTTATGCTCGCCATAGTTTGAATCTCTTGCCTACTTTTAACGGTAAAAATTCCAGTTCATCAATTCATATCTGATTGTAAAGAAGTTTTGGAACTGGTAGAGCCGGAAGAAAGATTATTTTATTTTAAAGCAATCCTCCAAACTAAATTAACGAGTGATACCGCGTTAATTAGATCCGTGTATACAACAACAAATTGATGAATTATATGAGGCACTTATTAAAGAATTTAGCAGTTATAAAACATTCGAACACTGGGAATTAGAAATAAATAATCTTAGGCAAAACAGAGATGAATCGAAAAATACACTAAAGTTAGGAAGTTAAATTCCGATATGATTGTCGCGATCTCCAATTATCCTGATCAGACAGCAAGAACAGGATTAAAAATTTTTGCAATTAATAAATCTTTTTATAGGCGGCTTACATAGAAATATCGGACATTTTCTAAAGTTTAATACTTTGGAAGACGCTATAGAAGCAACCACAAGTTTTATTAGAAAATCACAGTGTAGAGCGATTTAAAGCAAATAAATTTAATCAGAATATGTAACATGCAGTTACTGCAAAAAAATAGGTTATTCAGAAAATGAATGTAGGAAAAAATTTTTTCACACACAAAATAAAAGTGGAAATCACAATTTTCAATACAGTAATAAAGACGCAGTTCTGTGCAAGGTTTCGTTGATCCTGGAAACAGGCCCAATAATAATAATAACAAACTAACAGATATCAAATAAATAATGGACAAAATTATAACAATCATTATAATCAGTTAATTCATCAAATAATTACCGTCAAATAATTACCGTCAAAACAATAACCAATCTAACTCGAATTTAAATTATCAAGGCGAAGCGAGAAGCGCGCAACGTCAAGGCCAATCTTCGAGTCGCACAAATTCAGTCTACCTAATAGAACCGGAATTCGAACGTACACAATCAGAAATTCTCGAAATGTTATTCCCTTCGACGAACTTAGAAATTAACAACAGATTTCTGTTAGACACGGGAGCCGATATAAATATTATAAAGCAAATACTTTACTCTGCGATACTCTAGTATACCAAGATAAAAAAGTCGAAATTCAAGATATTACAGAAGAGAAACAGCAAACTCTCAGAACTGTATATCTAAATTCGGAAAATGGCATTCATGAATTTCATGTAGTATCAAATAAATTTCCATTGAAAGAACAAGGCATTATATCATCCTTCTTACATCTTGAAAACGCGAAAATAGATTCTGAAAAATAAACTGTTACAATCCCGAATAATAAAATATATTCACTAGAATACAGTAATTTAATAACCATATCAGCTAGAAGCATATGTATGTTTTGCATTGAAACTAAACAAAGTAATATCGATATTAGATTAAATCGTCAGGAAATAACGCAAGGTGTTTTTCTTACGGATAATATTATAAAAGTAAAAAATGGTAATATATACGCATATTTAATGAACACAACAGAAGATGAATTAAATATTGAAAATCTGTAATTGATGTAGAACCTGAGGGACAGCTCTACATATATATTATAATAAATTCGGTGATCTCTAATAATCTTGTGGATAGATTAAAAACGTTAAATGAAAACCTACCTTAGATCATTTAAACAAAGAAGAAAAATTTTTATAAAACTTTCTGTATTCCCTATTATCGAAAATTATAATGATATATTTTATTTGCCATAAATTAAGGGGGACAAATAAAATTACGCATTCTATCCCTACAGATGATACTCCTGTTGTAGTTAAACAATATAGATACCCTCTCGTTCATAAGGAGGAGATTAAACAAGTTAATAAATTACTCGAACAAGACATTATTCTGTCTTCTCTTTCACATTCAATTCATTATGGATACAAAAAAAAACCGATGCTAATGATAATAAACGGAGATAATAAACGAAGAATGAAGATTAGTAATAGATTTTCATTTAAATTAAATGATAAAACAATCGGTGATGCGTATCCTTTACCCAATATAACGGATATTTTGGATTAATTAAGGAAATTTATTGGGAGTACAAAGTTTCTCTCTTCCGCCATTTTTAATAAAAATTTAAGCATTTATTGTGAAAGAACGGTACATAATGTTTTATTCAAAGTAATGGCCATCGCTAGCCACTACTTTTTCCCATCTTTCTGGTAGCATGTGGATACCGCGTCGGAAGAACGCTTTATCTTTTGAAGCTATCCAATCATCGATACAATTTTTGGTATCTTCATATGATGTGAAATGCTGCTCAGACAGGCCATGCGTCATCGATCGGAACAAGTGGTAGTCGGAAGGAGCAATGTCTGGAGAATACGGCGAGTGGGGTAGAACTTCCCATTTGAGTGTTTCTAAGTAGGTTTTGACCGGCGCCGCAACATGTGATCGAGCATGCAGGAGAATAATTTTGTTATGCCTGGAGTAGTGGGCGCATTTTTCCTTGAGTGCTCGGCTCAATCTCATCAATTGTGTTCGGTAGAGAGCCCCAGTAATGGTCTCGTTCGGTTTAAGTAACTCATAATACACGACACCAAGCTAATCCCACCAAATACACAACATGAGTTTTTTTCCATGAATATTCGGCTTGGCTCGATTGAAGCATGGCCAGGTGGTCCCCATTTCCTCTTCTTTGAGTTATCGTAGTGGATCCATTTTTCATCACCAGAAACTATACGATGTAAATAACCCTTTCGTTTATGCCTGGCAAGCAGCATTTCACATGTGAAAAATCAGTGTTCAACGTTTCTCGGCTTCAGTTCATATGGAATCCAATTCTCTTGCTTTTAAATCATTTCCAATGATTTCAAACGATATAAAATTGTTTGTTGAGTCACTCCTAAGGTAAGTGCAAGTTCTTTTTGCGTTTGGCACGAATCTTCATCTAATAATGCTTCCAATTCCGCGTCTTCGTACATTTTCGGCCTTCTGTTACGTTCTTTGTCTTCGACGTCAAATTCACTGTTCTTAAACTTTTGAAACCACTCACGACAACTTCTCTCTCTTAAGGCAGCATTACCATATGCTTCTACAAGCAATCTATAAGCCTCAGCTGCAGATTTCTTCAAATTAAAGAAGTAAATCAAAAGTTCCCGCAAACGACGCTTATTCGGCTCAAAACTCGACATTTTCATACAAAAAAAAATATATGATGCTGATACAAAATCGCTAATATTTCAAGGTTATGGTGTTGTCGGATATTCAATCTTACGATATGTCGTTGTACATCAAACAATTTTAACTATAATTTATTAGTGGCGTCGTCTTTTGCAAACGGCGGAAACGTATTTGTACATATTTTTCATTGATTTAACTTTGATTTAACTTCAGATTTTCACCAAATTCCAATGAATTCACAAGACTCAATTAAAACAGCTTTTAGTACATCTAACGGTTATTACAAATATAAAAAATGCCTTTTAGATTAAAAAATGCTCCTGCGACTTTCTGCTGGATAATGTTTTAACAGTTTGCAAGGGAATATTTGTTTCATTTATTTAGATCGTCATTTACGCGGAATCTTTAGAAAAATATAAGCAAAAACTTAATCAACTTTTACAATGATTAAGAGAAGCCAGTCTTACAATCAGATAAATGCAAGTTTTTCAAAAAAGTACTTATTTACTTAAGTCATATAATTTCAGACATTTTGTAAGGTCTAACTCAGAAAAGTGGAAGCAGTAAAGCAATATCCGGTCCCAAAGAACCGGTCAAAGAAAAAAAGAACCGATCAAAGAAAAAAGAACTTAGGCAATGATCTTGCGAGTTATTACAAAAGCTTTGTTAAAGATTTAGTCACTCAATCATTCACGTCACTTCTTCGGAAAAACGTATCGTTTAGATAGAAAATGCGACAACAAATAAATTTTGAAAAAATTAAATAATTATTGTCAAGTGAATCTATTTTACAATATCTCTCTTTTAATAAAGAATTTATTTTAACTACAGATACTAATGACGAAGGAATCGGCGCGGTTTTGCCACAAAGAGAAATAGGAAACGATCTTCCTGTCGCTTATGCTTCTCGAATTCTTAAAGCAGAACGTAATTATGATACCATGGAAAAAGAACTTTTAGCTTTTATATGGGCAATAAAACATTTTCGACCATATCTGTACGGTAGGAAATTTAAAATAATTACGGATCATAAACCATTAATTTGACTTTTCAATGTAAAGTCCATCATCTTGTTTGATGCGATGGCGATTAAAATTGGAAGAATATAATTATGAAGTTTTATAAGAAGGGAAAAAAAAACACTAACGCTGATGCTCTTTCCAGAATACCACAAATAGTCAGTCATACAAGCGAAAACTTTAACTAGCAATAACAAAGATTTTAGTTATAGTTCTTACATTGAACGACTTATTACGGAAAACAGAAAATATAATTCAAATTTCAGACAAAATGAAAGAATTACTTGTAACAGAAAGAAAAACAAGTTCTTCTCCTAAAATTAAATTATCAAAAAATGACGGGAATAAAATAAAGAAAAATTTAACGCTTACTCCAAGAAATATTAATATAGTAAAGAAAAATCATTCAATCGAAATAAATCTCATCACGCTAATCAAACATTCATACATTTAGAGACAATATTTAATTTAATTTAATTGAAACATTATTTCACAAAATCACAAAGCAATATCGCACCCATCGATAGCACCATGAGAAATATTACCGATAAATCAAAAATAATTCAAATGATTAAAAACATATTTAAAGATACTTCAGTACAAATATTTTTACTTAAGTCTTTATCGAATGAAATTATTGATATAAAACGGGACATCCTCAAGGAATTACATAGTAACTCATACAAAAATCAGTGGTCATAAAGATATCACTAAGACTTTAAAACATATTCAGCAATATTATTCTTGGGATAGCATGAAACGAGATGTTAAAAATTATGTGAAAACTTGTCATGAATGCCAAAAAATTTGTTCGCGAAAAAACGAAAGCTCCTATGTTAATTATGACGAACACGCCAAATGAAGCGTTTCAAAAAGTTGATATTGTAGGACCATTACCTGAAACAATAAACGAAAATAAATATATACTAACTATGCAAGACCAGTTAACAAAATTTGCATAGCACAACTAATGCAAACAACTCGTTACTAATAGCACAATTGCCGATATTATTATTAATAAGTTCATTTATACTTTCGGTTCACCTATAGAATTACTCTCTGATCAGAGTAATAATATATCTGAAGAAATGAAGGAAGTTACTAGAATTTTTAAAATAAAACAAGTTAAGACCAGCGTTTACCATCCACAATCAAATGGATCTTTACATCACCGACACGAAAATATCACCTTAGGAATTAATATTCGGTCAGACCATGTTTACTTTCAATTCTTTCTGAACCCAAGCAGGGAATTACACATAGAGAGTTTCTCACAGATTTGACGGATAGATTATCTTTTTTAAATAGATATGCAAAAGAAAATCTTCATAAAGCTAAGGAATCTTCAAAACAGTACTATGATAAACGTATAAAACATTTAATATTAGACATGAGAAATTTTATTTACGTTTTGCACGGAACGATTAGAAAGGATAGTAAAAAATTAATTGATCAATATAACAGTCCATTTAAAATAATACGTCGAATAGGGGAGGTTAATTACGAAATTAAAAGAGGTAGACGTAATCAAATCCAAAACACGTTAATAAATTAAAACGTGCATATTTTTCTTTGCAGTATAAATCGGACGATTAATTTTAATTCAAAAATCTTTAATAATCAACCACTTGAGTTGGAGTATATTTTGAATATCTAGGAGATCTGCACATTTTTAGAGATCATTGGAAATTCATAAATTGTTTTACACTGCTTGAGAAAAAAGAAAAGATATTAAATTTTTATATAAAAAAATCGAGATCTTATGTAATATAGTAAGTACAAACATAATATACTGTGTTTGGGATTGCAAGAATTAGAATCTTTAAAGCGAAGACTGAAAAGTCTAAAAATTGATAGAGAAGCAATCAATGATTTGATGGGTAGAACTAACGATGTTAAAGACTTTGATAAACAGAGATTCAAATAAGGCGTTTTTGACTTTGTTAGTCAAATAGCGAAAATCTTCTTTAGTACACTAGACTCTTCTGCGATTATTATAATGAGCAGATAGATCTTGTATATAACAATTCAAAACAATTAACAAATTTATATAAAAAGCAAATAAGCGTTATTCAGTCAACTATAAGTAATTTTTCAGATATTTTTTAGACAAATAATAAAAAATTTAAGGAAATAGATTTTAATTTAGGACAGCTTCACAGTCTTATGTAGGAAGATAGAAAAAAAAAACTGAAGCACAATTAAATATTTTAGTCGATTCGTACCTAATAGAATGTTCAGAAATGACACTTGAATATGCGATAGAATTAGAAATTCTAACGAATGCTATTTTGTTGGCACGCCGAGGATTAGTCCATCCTAAAATACTCTCACTTAAAAAACTGTTCAATAATTTAAAAAAGACTCGTTATACGATAGATAATAAACAATTGCCTATATCATTGGAACCCAATCAATTTATCAATTTAATTGATTTAGCGAAATAAGTATATTTTATAAGAATCGTTTGATTTATATTGTCAAAATATTTTTTAATCGAACAAAACAACTTTATGTTATATCATATAATTCCGTTACTAATCAAGCAGAGAGGAACATTTATGCATTCACAAATCTTACTTATACTTATTTGGGTCTTAATTTTTAATTGATAATACAGCTGTATACTCACTTTACAGAATACGATATAATTAAGTGTAAAAAAGATAATAATGTAATGATTTGTAAACAAATAGATTTGTTATATCAAGTTTCAGCGATTTATAATTGCGAATCGGATTTGTTAAAATCAATAAGATTAGAGGATATATTGAAGAAATGCGATGTTCGAGTCATGAACATTCATAATATTGTTTGGCATCAATTGAAAACTATGAATTCTTAGTTATATTTGGTTCCTCGAAATGAGACTCTTCATATTTTATATAATGATAATAAGCCGCGACAAACACAATTGTATTCGACCGGACTCATTAGTTTTCTGCTAATGTTGACGCTGTTTTGAATAATACATTATTACGAAGTCAGATTATAAGCGCTGTAAATACTGTTGAAAAAGGTTATGTTAAACCTTGATGTTAAACTTAACATTAGCGAGGACCTTAAGGAACGTAATGTATCTCAGATATCCATTTACTAAATATTGAGAAAACGCCTAATTTGGACATTCATGTATTAAAAATAGCGAGCTCAGCTCTAGATGAAATTTATAAAGAAACAGAAGAGTTAAGCAAATCATCATACTCAAATTATCATAAAGTTTTAGGATGGTTCTATTATTATATACGATATACTTCCTGGAGTAAGGTGCAGATTAAATCTGCAAAGTCACCGAAAAGTAAGTTTAAAGAAACATAACTCATTGGAGTTATGTTTTACACTTTATTTGAAAAATTCAAAAATTCTAGTGCGCTCCCAAACGTTGAATAAAAATAAATGGGCGGAATGATTCGTACAAATTCGATGGTAGCAATATCAAGAAACGCTCTTCCAGTCGTCTAATTAAACCTCATGAAAATTTTAATTTATTACAAATAATTAGACAAATAGAAAATCAAGAAAATTAAGAATAAAATTAGAAACTCTTTCGACTCCACTAGTTTCACTTCTTGGCCAGAATTGACTTCGCTTCCTCTCAAAATTTCTTACTCCTCAACCTTAAACCCAGATAATATCACATCTGTCAATATTCCGTCAACTTCCCCTGAATCTTCCCCAAATGACTATTCTTTTCACATAAATCCCTCCAGCCTATCATTCACCTTCGAAACTTTTGATAATAATCCTTCGTTTTTTCCTCCAATAGATGAACAAATTTATATCTCTCATCCATCTCTCTCTAATTCAAATGAGAAGAATTATTTTTTTTAATTTACAATTTCCTAATTTCTTAGAGTTTCAAATATTCAAAGCTTATCTTTCTAAATTCATTCCTTATCAACGATATATATATATATTATCCTAGACCCTAAAATTTAAGAATCTTTCCCCTTCCTATTCATTTCTTATATTCCAAATTTCTTATATTCCAAATTCCTTTCCCTTAGAAACACAATACCACATTTTATGTACACTAACTTTTGGATCCCCCTAGCTTAATAGAAAGTACTTATGTGATTAATGAACAGGAGATAGGTATCAAAATAGATAGTAATCAAAATTTTAATTACACTTTCCAAGATCCTGTTCAGAAACCTCCGAAATAATGTAAAATCATTCGCGGAATACAACACAATACAATATAACACAACACAACATTTTGCACTAAATTAGACGATATTTTAATAAACTTAGTTTAGTTTTAAGAAATTTAAATAATGTATACTATAATAGAATTTATTAAATCTAGAGTTAATTATGTACAATAAGATAGACTAAATGAATTTATTCAATATATTCAAATCCTTGATCGCATTCCTTTTTTTATAAGATCTTATCCCAGATCATAAGGAATAATTTCTTTGATTTAAAAACGGACTAATGGGCGTATTGTTTCAAAGTAGAATCATTACGTTCGGTCGTAGACTTCTGTTTTGAAATCTAACGTGAATTCATTCGAGTCACGATAAGACATCGATCCACTGCCTCGGTCTAAAACGTCAATCCAAGTCTCATTCCACGCATCTTCTAATTCCCGAAATAAAGATTCTTTTGACATAACAAATGAGATTGCAAATACTAAATAAAATTATATAATGGAAATACTATTTTATACATAATATTTATTATAATGTTTTAGTTACTTGCAATCCTTTGAATATAACAAATTTATATACCATTTTTGAGAAATATTAGGTGTACAAAAAAGTTCTGAGCTTTTTTTTGTAAAATTCAATCTTTATTCGTATGTAATCGTACGGAAATGGCTTGCTGCGTAACGCCAAGCTGTTCTGCAAGCTCCTTTTCA
>Ga0157364_1003854_pt1 | contig 14737 bp, 7 predicted proteins | sample AttsexASBM2_FD_111476 | JGI IMG/M metagenome (GOLD analysis project Ga0157364, IMG submission 111476) | Fungus gardens microbial communities from leaf cutter ant in Ribeirão Preto, State of São Paulo, Brazil - Atta sexdens ASBM2 | ecosystem: Host-associated > Fungi > Mycelium > Unclassified ... | reverse complement strand
ACACACACACACACACACACACACACACACACACACACACACACACACACACACACACACACGCACACACATACACACACACACACATACACACAGAGAGAGAGAGATTATAAATTTATTATAATTTTTTATTATTTATTATAAATATTATAAAATAATTATCATAAAATATTAATATAATAAATGTTATGAGAAGAAATAAGGTTATATTAAATTAATAAGAAAATTAATATTATCCAACAAATACCTAGAACTACTACTAGAAATATTTATTCTATATTTTAATATTTCAAATAAAGCTTTATATGAAATAGGTATAAAATGTTTTTATATATTTTAAAAAATGAATAATAAATACTTATGAATATTTATCATAAATATTCTGCTGTCTGGGTACATATTATTGCAAAAATAATCCTAGCATTTCCTTTCCTTAACGATTTCATTCTTTTCTTAATAATTATTGGATTTTCATTTGATTTTATCTTTTTCATTGCTTCAGATTTTTATTCATTCTGGAATATGCATAATTTAAAGCATGTATTATGCTGAAAAGCATTTATTACATTAATTTAACAATTAGAAAAGTGAAGTGAGATTGAAAAAGTATGAAACTTTGACTATTGCAACAATAACTTTTACTTTTAAAACACGTATTATTTTTTTTCCTTTGTGCGATATATGTATTTGCAATCAGTCTGCGCGTAAAATAAGATTCTATCTAATTATGCACAATTTGCAATTACAAGATTGCAAAAATTGTACAGAAATGTACAATTTGTGTATTTAATATATATATATAAAATAAATGAAAAACAATGTGAAAAACACTTATTATAGGATTATTTTTTACGTGTTAGGAATATCAAAGTAACGTTGGTAGAAATAATGAAAAACTGTACATTTATTTCAATATTGGGTCAATAAAAGTATGTGCATAAATTCTATCATTCAGTCATACAAAGAATTTATTCATCATCTTGTACAACTGTTGTTTTCTCAGACACATAAAGTCCATCCAAAAACTTTCTAATATCCTTATTCTTCACTGTGGTTGACTGTTGAATAAGAGCAGCTAAAAAAAAAATATATTTATTAAGATTCTTAAGTTTATTTGTTCAAAAACTAATAATACTTATATAAAATATTTACCTGAACGAGATACATCTTCTAAGGAATTTCCTTCTATGATTAATTCATCTTTTTGTTTTCCAGAATTTGCAACAGTGACACCTGGTGCCATTTTGACGCGACGTATATACTTCTCGCCCAAGAAATTACGAATTTCTATGACTGTATTATTTTCTGTAGTCACACAGTTGATAGGAAAATGAGCGTACACAGCTCGCATTTTATATTGATAGCCCTTTGTCACACCTTTAAGCATATTTTCAATATGCGAGCATACAGTACGGACGGCAGCTAGTTCTTTCTTCGTGCCAAACCATTTCTCTACTTTCAATAATCTTGGGCTGACCATCTAATATAAAACAAAAGGTGCAATCATAAGATATAAATACTAACATTATACATCTTGATGTAAATTAAAAAAAATATTTCAGATATGGATTTATCATTTATGGGAAATGAAGGGGAATCCAAATTCTCATCACAATAGACAAGATTACTCCAGCAAAATTTGGTTAAAATTCCAAAAGATTCCTGGAGGATAATTCTTCAGGAAAAATATTATATATTTTATAGTAATAATATTCTACTTACACGAATATCGAGTGCAAGATGTTTGAAAGATCGTTTCAATACACCTCTTGGTCCTTTTACCGTTACCAGACGGGATTTGACTGTAACAGTCAATCCCTCTGGGATTTTTACCGTTTGATTAGTGACTATTTGCTTCATTCTGTAACATAAATAAATTTATGTATTTAAATTTGTAATATTAGATCTATATCTGAATTATCATAACAATAAAGCATTATAAATCTAAGATATAATAGATTTTCAAAAGTTCTGATAAATTATATATTTAATATTATATATTTGTCAAAGGATAACCATAATTATAAACGGAATAAAAAAGAGTAAATTTTGTATCTTTGAAAAAAATATAAATTCCATATATATACTAGTATTGTTTATGTTTACTATCTTTTACTAACAAAGTGCTGTTATAAATAAAAATTATCTCGCGACATTAACAAATAAAATATTTTAAAATTGTAATAAGGAAATATTACTGGAAATTTTGCTGTATCTACTATAATATATAAATAAAATACACTCGTGATTCTCAAATATAGTTTATAGGTTAGAATAGGTTACTGCTCAACATCATATGTTTACATAAATTAAGATAGATGAACAATCGCGTAATTTTCCACAAATTTACACATTAATTTTTCATACGTAATTTCAATTATTTATTTTTATTTAAATAAAATACATGTAATTCTCAAGTTATAAAGAATTATAGATGCACACATCACACCTCGTCGGTGCTACATGCAAATTTTGCAAAAAAAAATAATATTATCCCACAAAAGCACGAAAAATGACAATGCGAAAAACATATAATATCGAATTATCGCGTTCGACGAATCGATGGATTGATGCGGATTCTATAAAATATTCTCCATCGCAAAAATTTCGTTACCTTACGGTCCGCCATACAACCAGAAAAGACCGAAACTAAGATGGCGTCTCTACTAATTCTCATGTAATGAACTAGAGATGGAGAACTATCGATAGCACTATCGATTGTTATCAGCTGTCGAATATCGAGGTTTTTTTGCATTTTTCGATAGTGATGTTTTTCCATCACTTTTTAAATCAAAGATCCATATTAAGGCCTACTGCACGTTGAATGCAATGTACATACAGTATCCATTGAGAGCTCTATTTTTTTCAGATACTGGCCTAGTTTCCACCGAGGGTTTAATCCGGATCAGAATGTAAGAACCAATCAATTACAGTCGAGCATTCCTTTGTCGATCGATTGTACAATATGGAAATACTCGACTGTAATTGATTGGTTTTTACATTCTGATCCGGATTAAACCCTCGATGGAAACTAGTCCCAATGGTTGAGTTCAGCGGATTTAACAGTTGAGTGAGTTATTGGTGTATTCTTTTAAATAATCTAATCAGTATTTTAGATCTGGAAGAATATATCAATAGCGCTCACTCAACTGTTGAGTCCGTTGAACGCAGCCAATGGCGTTCAGCAAATTCAATTGTTACGGAGCAGATCCGTGAGCTGTTATTAGTGTACTCTCTTAGATCATCCAATAGCAGCAAGCGCTGACGGATCTGCTCCGCAACAGTTGAGTCTGCTGAAAGTTGGTTCTACATTATATATTAATCGCAAGTTTGTTGCGACAGTCAATCTTGTATTTTGAAATCAACGCTTCATATTGGCTATCGCAACAAACTTGCGATCGGCTTGCAATTAATAGAACTGGCTTTTGATTGATTGATTTTCTACGATTTAAGACTCCACGACCATCTACGACTTCTATGTAAAGGATCTTTAAGGCTGGATTGTTGATTTGATCTCATTTTCAGCGTCAAAACAGTGATCAAAATTGATAAATATCAAGCATTAATTTTCTTTAAAGTTGAAATTAGACTACTGGAACTCGATTTTATATTTTCAAACAAGCTGAAAATTACAAAAGCGAGCAAATTTACTAGGTGTTGATCAATGAAATAATCAATATTCTAGTAAATTCGTTCACTTTTATAATTTTCATCTCATTTCAAGATACAGAATCGATCCCCTGCTTTTTCCATGGAATTTTCTATGGAAGGGATAATATGAGCTATGTTCCGTTATTCACTGAATATTAAACAAGAATAAATGATGCATCATGTGCATCATGCGTGAAATGGAACTAGCCATGGTGTATGTAATATATAAGCATCTCTCTCTGAATCTCCGCCATTACTGTCTATAAATGTCGATAAAAGATTAAGATTGCCAACTATGTAACGCTAAACATGGGACGATATTCATAATCCGTTTTTATTTTAAAACTATCTTATAATAATGCCTTTAAGATGCTAATACAGTCCTCAGATTGACATCTTGAAGATTGTACTTAAGACAGTCTTATTGTACTTAAGACGTGCAAAAATCGACTGAATATCGGCCTGTTTCGCGTCATGAAATTGATACTGAATCTTTCCTTGTTTAACATATTTTATGTTTCTCTTTCTATAGAAATAATATAAAGATGAAAATCAAAAAAATGATATCACAATGACTTTAAAATAATCATTTTTCAATTATTTTCGATTCATTTTAATGTCATTTTGATGTTATCATGATTTGTTGTTCTGCTTGGGTAGTAAGATTCTAATCTAGCTAGCAATCCAGCAGGAAAACAAGCATCATATGTCGCTAGCTTTATTTTTTGAAACTATCGAAAACTATCACTAATTATCGATAGTTATCGATAGTTATAGTCAAGTTCTAAACAATCGGTTATTACCGATGGCGGCGATTATCGATAGCTTTCCACGTCTATACTGGATGCTTTCCATTTGATGATACAAATCGATGACATAAGTCGACACAAATCATCGTTCTTGTTCGTATCCTTGTTGACATTCAGAGGGTGATAAAGATAGAACGTGATTGTGTCGATTTGTGTCATCAAATGGAAGGTACCCAATGAAGATAATAGAGCGGCGCGCACTCTTCTCTTATTACACTTCAGTTATTTTTTACCAGTCGCGTCAGATGACGCTGTAGTTTTTCGCAAAAAATATTTAACATTGGACAAAATTAATGCTATTGTATTAATCCTGAATTTTTATTTAGTTTTGCTCTTATATATTTGCGTAATTTTGCTCTTATATATTTAAAATAATATATTTAGTAATATATAGTAATGAATATAAAATTATAATTATATTTCTGAGACGTGTAACTTATAATTCCCTTAAGTATTTTTAAATATATCTCCAATTATATATTAGAAATTATATATTAGAAAAAAGGGTAATACATTAATTATATTATAGCGATCAATAATTCCCTTCAGTTTATCGATGACAATAAAGCTATTACGTAATATTTTTATTCTCTTTAATTCTAAAACTTTTAAATGAATTTCACTCTAAAGAGTGAAATCTTATTCTTAAAAAATTGAACCACTTTTTCAAAACTGATTTTTACTTCTTAGAATGAAATTCCATTCAAAAGAATTTAGAGAAAAAATTTATTTTGTTTAGCTGAACTTTTACAGGGTTCATCTTCCCTATAAGAAATGACCCTTCAGCTGAAAAGAATAGGAATCAATTTTGTACATACGTCAAAAAATATTATGCGGGGCCCGAAAACCCCATTTGTTATTACATTCCTTATGACACTGTCATTCGAACAGTCACGTGATCTTTGACGCAGACTTTACTCCATTGCTCCGTCTTGCTCCGTCTCGCACATCGGTCGTGGGTCGCGACCTCGGACACGGCACGGCTGACGGCCTCGGCTCGGCCGGCTCGACGATGCGACGACGCGACGAGCGCCGGCCGAGCCGAGCGCGCATCATTTCAGCAGACAGCAGAGGCGGCGCGGCGGCGCAACTCGACTATATAGAGGCTAGCGGGCACGGCTTTCAGTGCGAAGCCGGGTGCCGCTCGCGGTGGGGATGCCGCGTCGTTACGTCGTTACGTATCGCGTCCGTAGGGCCTTGCGCGCGCTAACGCTCGCGCGACGCGCATGGTGCGTCTCTACGACGGTCACGACCTACGATTAGACTCTCCCCCGGGTCGAACGCGCGCCCCTTACGTTTGCAGCACACAGTACGCGTTTTCACGTTCCGTGGCGGAAACGCTACGCAACGACGCGGGAAGCAGGGTACGAGCATTTTTTTCTCTTGCTTTCTGTCTTTCTCTCTCTCTCTCTCTCTTTCTTCCTCTCGGGGGGCCTGACGGCGCGAGCGACATGAGAGCGTAAGGAGCGGTAGCGCGCGCGTTGTTGCGGTCTATCGACTCCTCGGACTCGAGCGGGGATAACCGAAGTGCGCGGCGCGAGGCACGTTGGAGGTGCCACAGCTGTACGTCGTGCCATGCCAGTATAAATATTGTTCTGTCGCTCGCGTGAACCGCAGCTTCTTTGCTCCTTTCTTTCACGCTGCTCCTCTTTCGTTCATATCTCCTCCTTTCTTTTTTTTTTCATCCTTTCCCTTCTCCTCATTGTCTCTGCTGGTCGCTCGTTCACGTTCGCTTCGTCATACACACGATTCGGCTCCCTCGACGAAATTGCTGAAATAAAAAATATACGGACGCGAATTTGAGTGATCGCAGTGATAACCGCGATTCGTTCAGTGATAGAGACTCTTCTCGCGATAGAATGATCGGAGTAGTTATCTCATGTAATCCCGCAGGACGCGAAACGTCCGGTGAGCCGCGGTGACCGTGCCGCTCTGTCATCTGTTTCCAAGAAAAGAGAGAGAGGGAGTAAGAGAAAGGGAGGGAGAGAGGGAAAGAAAAGAGCAAGAGCGAGAGGACTGGCCTCTACCTGCCGAGCGGGCGAGCGACCGAGGCGAGATCCGTGTGTATGTGTGGTAACCCGTGATATGGCTCGTCGTCGGTGGTTCCTCGCCGCCTTTATTACAGCGGAACCCGAATGCGTGCGCGAACGCGAGCGTACCCCTCTCGCCTGACCGGCCTACCCCGCACCGTAAGGCTGCGTTCACACGTGAAATCGATTTTCGCGCGGGGACCGTCATCCGGCCGTTCCTCGCCGAGGAGTCGCATTACCACGGTTAATGAACGGAACCAACGCCGGCCGATCGTCCAATCAGCTTTTAGGTAAGACCCGCCGGAAATATTTCGACAATAGACCTATTCTTTTTAATTCTACTTGCATCGTTCATCGTTCTCTTTTTTTTTTCTCCGAGAGGAAAATATAAATCAAGTTCAGCTAAAGAAAACAGATTTCATCATCCCTCTTTTCTTTTTCTTTTTTTTTTCTTGTCTGACCTCTAGTGATCGAATAAGTCGTTGATATCGAGAAAACTCGTTTTCAAATGGAGAAGTCTTTTCGGTTCGTCGAACTCGCAGGGCAAGCACGTGGTGTTTGCAGCGAAATCTTCTGATTTTAGACATAATTAAGATTTTATTTATCAATAATATACTTAATAATTCATTCATCATTCGACACATATAGCGTAATCGAGTAATCGATGTTATGATAGTAATTGTAAAATTATATTAATCCTCCATGTAAATTCAATGGAATCTGTCGGGATTTCATCCAAGGAACACCACAACAAGTCAAGAGAAAGTCAAAATAACTTTATCATGAAAATCGAAATGATGACTTTTTTGCTACAAAATTTTACGTTAGGAATCAAAATAAAGTCATTTTGATTGTTTGTTGATTTTTTGTGTTCCTTGAACATCATACTGATAATTGAGTAATAATAACCTCTATAATTTTTTGCACAAACGCTGAATTGCTTAAACACGTTTAAGATTTATTCATGTTGCTTGCATTTTTTACACTTTCTCTTTTTTCTATATCCGAATATATATTTATCTCGTTTTGAGTACAAAAATTTTTTGAGATTTCAAGCAACGCGAACAAACTTAATAATCGCGCGAAATCAGCTTTAGTAATCACCTTTCCATCCTCCATCGACATCATTAAACGAAGACTCACTTAGAATTCTCTTCCCGACAGGAGCATCGCGTATGGTGACTCTTTTCAATAACTTATGTAATGATTTTGCAATCAAAAGCCGAATCCTTTTTTTACCTCCTCGATCGAGACGCTTATACGATTCCGGTATCTAATACTCATATTCATAGTCAGGCCTTATATTTAAGGCTTCCTTAAATTTATCTTTAGATACTCTACGAATTATTTCATTGGCTGCTGAGCATCTAAAGATAAATTTAAGGAAGTCTTAAGTACAAGATCTGACTATGAATATGAGCAAATTTCGGATTGCGGCGCAAAATCATCGAGCTCGCGCATTGTAAACAGATGATCTTGACAGCTTCTTTGCACGTATGCGTCGCACGTGCGTTGCTGCGTATTTCTCGCAATTCTTCGATTAACCGTGTCCGCAAGTGCGAAGAATGCATATTTTCTTTGTCTGTACGCACCGCGCTACGCCAGTATGAACGCCGCTTAACTCAGGTGCGCATGCACAAAGAGGCATCTTCGATGATGCATCTCGCGGCTGGCATCTCGCAGCGGAAACGGCGCGTCTTCTCTGCGGTACGAACTGCGAGTGTACTTTGAATTTCTGAAACACGGCTTGCAAAAAAAGAGTCTAATAATAGCTACGAAATATGAATGAATACTTTCAATCAATTATTCGATTGATATAACTAAAAATAATTTTATTTTTCTAAATATATATGTAGTAAGTATTATTATTATTATTATTAACATAATCAATCGATTGTTAATCATTATACTGGAAAAATACTAAATTTTAATAAATATTTGTTTGAATAATTTTAAGTAAATATTTATTAAAATGTAAATAGTATTTATTTGATAAAAACCATTAATTTAATTTAACCATTATTTTTTTTATCGAGTAAATGTTCGTTTATATATCGTCTACAATTGAATGTTTACTTATTGTTAATATTATTTAAAAAAATATTATACATTAAGATTTAGTAATCCTTTTTCAGTGTAAATATTTAGAAAAATAAAATGATTTTTTAGTTATATTAATCAAACATTTAATTGAAATTATTTCATTCAACATTTGGTAACTATTAGTAACATTTTTTAGTGCGTTACTCTCTTGCGTACTTGAAAAGAATTTCTCCTGAAAAAAAAGAAAGGCCAAGGACATTTGTTGTTGTATGGATAAAATGTCGAGGAATACTTAAGCGAGAAATAATTTTAGATTTGAGATATTATCGCGTAATTCTTATCTAAATGATAACTCTTGTTCGAAGATCGTGCGTTTAATTTTTTACTTGTCAGTTTTGTACAAATGAACGCATATTACGCTCAAAAGTATATCCTATATATAAGTAGAGGAAAGGCCCCTATTATGAGATACCAAATTCATTTTTGATAAATGCTGGAAGTTTATAGGCAGAATTAAAAAAAATAATAGGTAATTTTGAAGAGAATTTAATAAGCTTTAAGATAACGTTACATAAAATTTAATTCAAATTCCATTTTTTTTTAAATTAAAGAAATGTAAAAAATGAGTAAATTGCAAAGTCAAAAAATTGTACTCTTAATATGAGATGCCTCGCGAAATCGAACGCAAAGTATATCAGTATTACAATTAAAAAACTTTATTTAATGTTTCTAAAATACAAACAAACACAGTTAGCATGCGCGAAAAATGAGCATGCGATAGATTATACTCAGAATTCGTTTTCAGGTAGTTGGAATCAAGCATCGCAGATATAGGCACTCGACGTTCATTCCGGTTGTTTTTTTTTGTTATATACAATAACATTTATACTTTAGCAACGATTTTCACTATAACATAGGAGCATGGGTTATTTCATATTAGAAATACTCTGGATATCTCGTATTATGATTTCCACGTCTTATGGTTTTACGATCATCAAACCTAACTTCTGTAATTAAACAATTCAACATATCCTTTTTTTTCTATTAGTACAACCTTACTCTATGAAGAATTTATTGCCAAATATTTATTTATTAAATAAACAAGATTTAAATGTTCATCTCAATGAAACTCGAAGACATTCAAATTCTAAAATCTTGTTTTACAATACTTACTACAGGCATGATTTACTAATGAATTTTCTACTAAATAGTTTTCAATCCAAGAGTAGTAAATTTATGATGAAATCAATAGATAGCGTTTATTAGTTTAGCAGAATATCTCATATTAGACGCCTATCTCATAATAGGGGGCTTTCCTCTATTATCGTTAATTATTTATGTAGAACCTTTTTTAAATGGAACTGTGCTTTGTTGATGAATGTAGACAAATACTTTTTAAAGAACTTTTTCACGAAATTTCCGATTCCGACATTGGCTAATACCACTACATCAAATCGCGTAAATTGGATCGTTATATCATGAATTACACGTCTACGGTAAACATACCCGCGGTGTTCCGTGAATGAAACAGCAACCATGCGCTTACGATAGGAAATCAGCGCTTACAAGTTATCGTGTACCTTTTAAGTACATCGAAAATGACTATATGCTGCGCAGTCACGAACGCGGTTTAGTAACACGCATGTATCATACGCTTATTGCGCCGGCTTACTTATTTTCATTGCCGACTTAGAATTGCTCCCGGTAAAAAATAAAATTAATGATTTCTCAGAAATATCCCGCGATGTTTAAAGAGAAAACGCTAACCTAAACATACCCTAATTGTCGATTGAAATTCTCAACTTTTAGAACAAAGAGGAGAGGATTCTGTCTACAGGATTCTGTTAATTAAAATTAAGAATTTAAATGATAATTCGTTTCTCCTAAGAGCAGAACTAAAAGGAAAGACAAAATTAAATTTCAGCTAATTTGTTTTACTTATTCTTATGAGAATCGCTTCTTGAGATTAAAGGCGATGATTTTTACAATTTGTAACGCATGCAAAATGTGAAAGATCGAGACGTTCCGCGTTTAATTCTGTTACCCAGTACTTGCGTTTGATGCAACTTGGAAGTATGAAATGTCTTTGAAATTCGACAACTGTTTTATTTGTATAGAGATGAGCGTCCAGGAACATTTATCCATGAGAATACTAATGGATCGTTTACTATAATTGCAGCCAGGCTGGACGAGCGTAGTCGAATGCAGCTGGGCTCAGCATGCCCTCTAAGAAGCAATACAACCTCGTACATAATGACGAGTACGACACGCGAATACCGCTGCACAGCGAGGAGGCGTTCCACCGCGGAATCGTGTTCCACGCCAAGGTAATCTGGGGTGATTTCTTATCCACTTCGGTCCATACGAGCAACCTCCGGTTTCTATTCGTTTTTCTCAATTCTCGGCGAGTCTGTCTCGGTTCTCTTGCCAACCTGAAATACACCTTGTATCCTTCCACCTTCGTGTTTCTATATTTCCGATCTCGTTCGAGAGTATACTCGAGAGAGTTTCCTCGAAAATATCGAGAGAATTCTCGATAAAGACATAAAAAAATGTTTAAGAAACATTGAGCTGGAAAGAAACCCTAAAACGTTTTTAGATCGTCGAACGATCTCTTGCTTATGTAAAATTCGAACAGCTATGTTCAAGAAAAATATTGATTTTCCTACTGGATAGTAATACTCAAATAATACTCCGATAATAATCAAATGTGACGCGAATTTCTAATTACAAAAATTCCATCATGCGTTTTGTGCCAAGCGAGTGCACACTTTCAGAAAATAGCAACACTAACGGTCGATAGCGTCTCACGTCAGAGGAAAATGTATGTCGACTATAAACCACGCTTCGTTCCTCTGACCGCCGTGCGATGGGAACGAAAGCATCTGCTTTAACATGGTTGTGCTAAAAAAGAATTTTCACGCCTTCTTAGTCCCGTTTCAGTAAGATATTTGTAGTATTATCGACATAATGACGTGAGAAAAGACAAATTTGTGAATGCGGAGACACCTTCGCGCAATATTGCGAAATGAAACGTGGCTGCGTTAAGTGTTTCTAATAGCGAATTCAACTGGATGTATATTGTATATTAAAGTCATTGTATACAGATTCACGTACAAATATTTAATGTAAATATAAAAAACGAATTATTAAATCATAAAATTCTCAATGCATTTTATTGTGATGTTAAGTCTGTGTTTTATAATCCGAAATGTTACATTTTATTTTTACAGATTAAATCAGTGTACAACAATTGTAACCTTAGAACACTTTTTGAAAATCAGTGATCTGGAAGACCCACTGTAAGCTGTAATTTCGATTCAGATCAATATTTTCCTTTTTTTTATTTTGAAGCTCTGACATTTAGGAATATATCTATGTAGATTGTAATGTCATAAAAATTTGGCATTACAGCCTATGTATGTTCCTGAATCTCTTTAATATATTGTTAAATTATTGTTAAATAAAATTCTCTTTTTTTTTTCTTCGAAGTAAACGAAATTTCGATTGAAAGACCCACACACATGTATGTGTTCTAAGAATTAATGTGCACTAGTTCATTCAACCGAATTCTCTATAAGCGAATTTGAAAAAGGGAACAGAGTAGGAAATGTGTGCGATTGGTATCTTATTTTCTTATCGTTTCTAGTATTATTTCTCACAATGGGCAATAAAAACCTCGGAGTGATCCTTTTGCAACGGTACTGAATCGCGAGGCGAACGCAAACTGCAGTCCCTGATGACGGGAAACGAGAAACGTAACGTCAGGAAAGACAATATCCTTGGGTTTTCCGGTCTTTCGAAATCGATTCTCGGAAACTCGCCGATCGTGTTCGGGAATAATATTTTTACGTTGTCGTCGTCTTGGTCGTGGTCGTGGTCGTCGTTGTCGTCGTTGATGGTGCAATAATTGCGACGACAGTCACGATACCAGGTGGCTTATTTCTGGACGACGACGCCGTTCGCCGCTTTCGCGTTCTCCGTGACGTCATCGTATCGTGCACGTGTTTATTTCGGTGGCACTTCTCCTGAGAAAGGTTAAAGCTTTTGTGTGCACCCCCGCGATCGTAAATCCCGCACGCCGCGCTGCGAAAACCGTTTCAGCATTTTCGACTTTTGATTTATGTCACGTCGTTGACGTTCGCGCTTACGTAGAAGCTCGAATCGCGTATTGGAAGACGTCTTTAAAGCGAGTTCTGAACTAACGTTTCTTAAACTTTCTCGGTTCATAGAACTCTGAACGACTCTTCGTTTATTTGCCAACCCGGGAAAAGTATCGCGAAAATGATTTTGAGAAAGAGCGACCTGTGAACTGAATCTTCAGGCGAATTTTATCTCGAGAAGAATTTTCCTTCCAATTTTTCCCTGAAGCGTTTCTTTCCAATATGGCATAAAATAAGAAAATAATCCCATTAATATTATAAAAAAAAATGATTTTGTCTAATCCATATATAGATATTTGTCTCAAAAAAAACTGATTCTGAAATACTAAGTAAATTAATAGACCATCCAATCATATTTGTGTTTATATTTAGTTTGTGTAAAAACTCAGCTGGAGTCTGCAATTTGTCTTATATGAGAATCGTGCGCACAATGCTGTTCAAGAATCAGATTTTAGCGCTTAGTGGGGCTATAAATACAAATCGATATACTCCGCAGAAAGAGAAAGAAACTTTGCTATTAATATTGCATCTACGTACGAAGTAACACACGTATTCATTACAGAATTGTAATGCAGGAAATAAGTCCGATAACTAAATTTATTTCAATTCAGCGAAATATGTCGTGGATCGATTTCAAATGGTTTTTTTGATGAGGAACACGCAAAACGAGATTTTTTTTTTTTAGCTACGCGAGTAGCTTCTCTTCAATTCCTTCTCGGTTATCGCAAGCACATCGGCGGTTATCGATCGCAAATTTACAAAGAGACCGTCCTCTTCCTGTCGCAAGCGTGTGCGTGGGAGAACACCACGTGTACATCGAATCACCCGAACACGTGGCTAAGGCCATCGTTTTCAATGGGGGAATTCTAAATACAGATCGTTGGTGCTTCTGCCCGCTGTAAGATTATGGTAGTATAATTACATACAATGTATTTTGTTTACTGGGACGCTCCGTATATCATCGAAATCTCATTGCAAAGTTTCTAACATTTATTCTAAGGCAATTACCGAAAATCAACACGTTGATCAATGCCCGTTTCTACCAATATAGATTAATTTTAATCTTCTCGGTTCAACTTGTTCTTCATTTTTTTCCAATTCCTAAAACAAAGATAAAGATTCCTAGAAAAAGAAGATTTTTTTTTTTTTTTAAGATCATTTCCTTTAGTTTGGTCAGAGAGATATCTCGAGATTTCATCATGCCAGTTTTGCCAGTATTGATATACTCTTCGAGTATTGAGAGAGTTCATTTTAATTTTTTGAAATGAACTATGAATCAATAACCGCGCGGGATGATTACATTAAACCTTTCGCGACCTATCAAGATATAAATGCAATTTTCCTAAAAAGAAAGACAAGTCGTACTATTTATAATAACAATAATTATATTAGGACTCTCGAATTTTAAACAATGCAAAAAGATAAATATAATAGGCTAATGAGAGTCAGCAACGATAAACGGTGCAATTATTTAGTGAACAATCAACAATCAGATATTGATGTCTTCTTTATTTTGAATTCGTTTCGATTCTCTCTGGAGTCCTCCTCAGCAAGAATGATACAAGTATAATTAGCTCACATGTCCATAATGTCACTCGCAAGTTGATAAAGATGCAGCGTTGTTAATCATCGCGGAACATAAAGCATTGTACTGCGTTGTTAATCATCGCGGTACTGAAGCTTTGTTGAACGTATTAAAACTTAAAAAATAGAAATATTAAAATCAAATATAAAAATCACCCATTTTTAAAATACATCCAAGTTTTAGAATATGTGTACGACGACGTGTCACTTAGATACGTATTATTTATTCTATCCTTCATTCAGCGAATTATTAGCCAATTATTATCTCAGCGAACTTTCTAACTATGTTTCTTCCTTTTCAGTTCATCGGCTCTATGGAGGTTCCGCGACCGACTAGCCGAGTGGAGATCGTGGCGGCGATGCGAAGAATCCGCGTGAGTACGCGTAATAGTTAATTAACCCAGTTAGAGAAACAGTTTTATTTTCGTAACCGCGAATCATGTAATTCGAATTCGTT
>Ga0157364_1003853_pt1 | contig 14739 bp, 10 predicted proteins | sample AttsexASBM2_FD_111476 | JGI IMG/M metagenome (GOLD analysis project Ga0157364, IMG submission 111476) | Fungus gardens microbial communities from leaf cutter ant in Ribeirão Preto, State of São Paulo, Brazil - Atta sexdens ASBM2 | ecosystem: Host-associated > Fungi > Mycelium > Unclassified ... | reverse complement strand
AGCAGTATTCACGCATGTACACCACACTACACAAAATACTATAATATTATTTTTAAATTAAAAAGCATAGAAATATATATGCCATTCATATAAATGAATAAAAATGCATTCAGGATTGAAAAGAATTCATTTTAACATTCATTTTAACATTCATCCGTATTTCTGAAAATCTGAATTTATTTTAATCTATTCTCGTTTACTGGAAGAAGGTTTACGGATTATCGCTGTGTTTTCATTCATTACCAATGCATTAGCAATAATAAATGAAAACACGGCGATAACCCGCTTTCTGGTATTTTTCTGTAATGAAATGAATTTAAATTGATTATTCAAGAAAAAGAAAGCACAATTAAACATAAGTCCACATGCGTCACAGACGCATTGGAAATTTTCAGTAATCGAGAATGGATTGAAATGGATTGAAATGGATTCAAATTTTCAAAAATACGCGAATATTAAAATAAATCCTTTTCAATCCGAAATGCATTTTTATTCATTTATAAAAATTGCATGAAGCATATTTCTTTCAATATAAAAATAATATCAGCTTTTTCTGTACATACATTGTGAATACTGCTCAATTCACAATTCTGAATAGGAAATGCAGTTTTTGAATCCATTTACATTCATTTGAATTTAATTGAATTCACTTGAATTTGAATTGAATCCAATTGGATCCAATTGAATAAAAAAAACGATTTCGCTATTTACAACTATATTTATAAACAAGCCTTATATTTATGGTTTTCTTAAATAACAAGTTCTGATTATAAATATGAGCATTAAAATACTCATTCAGATAAATAAAATTACAATCCATTCTGTTTATTTAGTTAACGATTGCAAATTGAAAATTTGACCAATTTAGTAATTTTTATCCGTTTTATTTTAATTAATTAAATTTTAATTTTTAATTTTCAATTTATAATGGATACATGCTTTAAAAAGACAGAAATCCGATGTAAGTGTAATGTATTGCATTTAATTTGAACAGCATTTTTTCTCTCCATTGTAACAAAATATCGCCTCTAATATAACTATCAATAATGGCAATGCTAAAAAATCATTTAGAAATCTGTGAATGTTGTGAAATCGTATTTATCATATGGTCAGTAATCGGAGTAGAGCCATTATATTATGGTATAAGACTCGCATGCGCGTTAGCAGCCAATGAACACGTTGGATGACCTTCAGCCTTACACACAATGAAGAAATATTAGAACCGTAACAAATATATATTATTAAATATTAGAGAAATAAAAAATTAGAAATAGGGATAAACGTAATGCATATTGGATAATATAAGTAAGATATAACATTTACTTCTGTTCCTAATATCTCTTCATAGAACCTAACTGATATTTCATTTATTGTACGATCGACTTCTGAATAGCATTTAATTGTCCACGTCGCTAATTGGCCAATTCAACACAGGACTTTTCGATTGGTTGGTCCAGTAAAAAAATTACAAGCCATTGGCTGTGAATAGATATTCATATGTTCAAAAGAGGTACTACTGCTACAAAAGTATTCTTAATTGAAACAAATAATAAACTGTCTCGTGTATTAATAATAAATAGAAAGTCTCATGTTTTTAATTTTTCAAGGTGTTATAATCACCAACCAATCAAAATCTCTAAACAAAGATAACTAGTTACTAACCATCTATGTACAGTTTTGGCCAAAAATATAAAACACCCTTATGAATTAACGTAAACATTCTATATTTAACAAAAAATATTATAAAAAACAGATATATTAAAAAATATTATTTATTTTTATGACAATTTTAACATTTCGTTATTTTTCTTTTTGATTTCATTATCATTTCCAAGAAAATGCAATAAATTGAGAATGATTATACTTATGGCAAAGGCTGTATTTTTCTACGGGGAATATCACTTCCTGTCGCTACCTCCCTCCCCTTCAATATGATAGAATTCGCAGATTTTGATTGCTTACGGAAAGCCCGCACAACGGAATCGGGATCTCAGCTACCTTGAGTTCGTTCCAGCTAATTCATCGCGAGCATCGAACGCGCATACGTTGGTGGGTCACGTTGTGGCCAATCTGTTCTCTAAATCCATCTTACTCTTGTTATCTCATCCACCTGTCTATTCTACGCTACGATCGGTTCGACACGTCGAGGACGCGACATCACAGTGGAATTTGTCCACGTGCGACACGTGGAACGGCGCCAGGAAGCGGCGCCGTTGTTACAGTGTGACGACGGTCCCACCTCGTCCCCCTCCGCTCCTCTCACTGATAGAGATGCTCTAGCCGAGTGCCGACAAATCCCGGTCAACATCCGTCGCAGTACGATGGAGTTTACGTCGTTGCTGAAGTCTATGCTAAGTGCTTGCCAGTGTCACGCTCGCATCATCGTGTCATAAAATGGTAAAGTTCCCCCTTCTCTTCTTCTTGGAAAAATTATTTTCGTCGGAAGAATGAAGATACGAACGGAAGAATTCAATCGTATCTAGTTTTTGACACTCAATTCTTTATTATGCATTGCTATGATTGCGATCGCTGCATATATTCTTTCGTAAAAGGAGATTACTGCATTATGAAAATATATATTTTATTTAATTATTCCATATGACTCTTGAACAAGGAAATAAGAAATATGACGAGGATCTTATCAGTTCATTATATGTCGCTTTGAATTAAATCATTATTATCTTTTGATAGCTATGGCTGCTTTTCTTTTGGAAGATACAGTCGACATAAATGTCATTTTATCTTCATAAAATGCCAAGGAAGATGTGATAATGTTTGTATTGACTGTTACTTAAATTATAGAAAACATCTTTTAGTTACTAAAGCAATAATATAATTATGCAAATATTGTAATTTTACATAATATTGTAATTTTACATTATCATTGATTCTTATATATGTTTTATACTTGCGTAAAATAAAATTATCTCAGCCTTCAATTTCTTATTTATATGTATACATTTGACATTACATAACATTATTAAGATAACAATAAGTATTAAACAGTAGAATTATTATATGCTATTATTTATAATTTTAGGGTACAACCATATCCCAATTGGAAAGAGATATTGGTTCCGATCAGTTTCCACCTAATGAACACTACTTTGGTTTAGTCAATGTAAGTACTGTGTTAAAATTGATGTAGTGAAAATTTTGAATTCATTGTGTTTGTAATAAGAATATATTCTTGCAGTTTGGTAATACCTGTTATAGCAATTCAGTGCTACAAGCTTTATATTTTTGTCGACCGTTTAGAGAAAAGGTTTTGGAATACAAAGCTAGAAATAAGCGAACTAAAGAAACTCTGCTAACATGTTTGGCAGACCTGTTTTACAGTATTGCAACCCAAAAGAAAAAAGTAGGTTCTATAGCGCCAAAGAAATTTATCGCCAGATTAAGGAAAGAGAAAGGTGAGTATTTTAAAAGATATAGATTTAAATTTTATAGTACAGTAACATTGGATGCAGTTCACTTGGCATTAAAAAGCATTTGATTGATCATTTGGAAGAAAGAATTTTAATTAACCAATCAAAGAATGCTTTGAAATGTTTGTAGCATCAAATGGATCATATCATCGTCATAACTTTAATATCTTTTTTTTCAGAGGAATTTGATAATTATATGCAACAAGATGCACATGAATTTTTGAACTTCCTTATAAATCACATAAATGAAATTATTTTGGGTGAGTATTTGTTTATCGCTCTTGGATGGTACTCATAGCACGATATTTACCGTCGTGATTTCATACATCAGCGGAGAGAACTCAGAGCAAGCCGACTGGAGGAAAGTGTGGGGCAGGAGATGCTGCAGGTTCGCCACCAGAGCCCACATGGGTACATGAAATATTCCAAGGGATACTGACGTCGGAAACACGCTGCCTTAATTGTGAGACTGTCTCTAGCAAAGACGAGGACTTCTTCGATCTGCAAGTTGACGTAGATCAAAATACGTCGATCACACACTGCCTCAGATGTTTCTCCAATACGGAGACCCTGTGTAGTGACAACAAATTTAAATGCGATCACTGCAGCAGTTACCAGGAAGCTCAGGTATTAATGAAACAATGTTTGATTTACCGTTTATCTTTTGAATAAATCACATAAATCGATTATTGAAATTATTGAAATATGATCATTTTTAATTACAGAAACGAATGAGAGTGAAAAAACTACCTATGATATTAGCGTTGCATCTAAAAAGATTTAAATACGTGGAACAATACAATCGTCACATAAAAGTATCTCACAGAGTAGTTTTTCCATTGGAGCTCAGACTTTTCAATACTGTTAGTATTCATAGATATTGTTTATGAAAACACCTTAATATAATATATTTCTTTCTAAATAATTTTAATTATTTCAATGATAATATTTTTAAAACTTTCAATAAATTATTTCACTGCTTAAATATAATATATAATTATGTAATTTGATTGTAGAGTGATGATGCTGTAAATCCAGATCGTTTATATGATCTGGTGGCAGTTGTGATACATTGTGGAAGTGGGCCTAATCGAGGGCATTACATTTCTATAGTTAAAAGTCATGGATTCTGGTTGCTCTTCGACGATGATATGGTTGACGTAAGTGTTTCTGCTTTAATACTTTGCCCCATATAAGTATTTAGAAAGAATATTAATAAGTATCTTTTTATGTCCTTAGAAAATTGATGCGTCAACTATAGAAGATTTTTATGGACTCACATCAGATATTCAGAAGAGTTCTGAAACTGGTTATATCCTGTTCTACCAATCGCGAGATTGTAGTTAAAGTTTAATATGAATAGCAATTGAAGATAAGCACTCCTATACGCTAATTTCGTATTTTAACAAAGTGCGCGGTATATGTGAATTTTTGAATGTTCTAATGGTTTGTCAGATTATTTATGAGAATGATGGATATACGATGTTTGATAATGTTTTGGCTCGTAGAATATAAAAAGAGAAGCGAAAAATAGTTATATAATTTATCTAAATTTTTATATAGAATTTTTGGTTTGTATATAACCAGCAGTTGGAGAAAATTGAGAAGTATTAGGTGATGCTTTATATTTATTTATGTTTAAAAGCTAGTCCGCCTTTTGAAGAGAATGAATAATTTACTTTATTACAATAACTTAAACGTGTCCATTGATATAAAGAGAAACGTTAGCACGTTCAGATTCTATACAAATGTAAAGATATGACTGAGAATAAAAATATTGTTATGAGATTATGCATTTCGCTTATTTATCGTATTAGGAGTGGCAACATAAATTTGTAGCACGAAATCAAAATTGGCTTCTCTAAACAAAGTATTATCACTTTGTTCACAATAATGTTCTTAGAAAAACAATCTTATTCAATTATTCTGATTCTTAAACTGTGATAATATATTATGTAAGATAAATGTACCAGTTAGTGGACAGTTAATGAATCAATTGTTGAACAAAGTGATAAAACATTTCAAATATTAAGCTTCAAATATTAAGCTTTTAATGATATGTAATTCTAAATAAATTCATTATTAGATTTTTATAAACAAATGTATTTAGAGTTGCATATATCATTAAAAATTTAATATTTAAAAATTTATATCACTGTTGAATTGGATCATATCTACTAATTGTCTCCATTAATTAGTACATTTATCTTAATGTTGAATTCAATGCTTGGAGAAAAAGCTAACGATAATCGTTGATTTCAATACATTATGTAATATTATGATTAGTACAATTTAATGATTAGTACAATTAAAATTAAAATCTAATTGAATAAACTTTAATTCATTTTAATTTAATAATTACATTTATATGTTTATTTAATTTAATGTTATTTAATGTGATGTTAATTTTTATATTAAAAATAACGCAAATCTTTACTTTGAAAATTTTAGTTTATTTAATATTTTAAGCAATAAATTCATATGGAACAGGTGCAAGCAAGATAGGAGCTTCACGTCCTGACACAATGTGAGCTCTAGAAGGTTCAGCAGGCTGCCTTTTGAGTTGGACGCGAACGTTCGTCTTCTTTGCCTCCTTTCTGAGCCTCTCGTTCTCCTTAACGCGCTTAAGGAAATCATCTCTACACTTGGAATGGCTCAAGTGCTCGATGCGTACATTAATCCTCTTGGCGATGATACGTCCACGTACTCTCTTGTTCACAATCACTCCCAGGGCATGTGCTGTCACGTTGAACACACGGCCAGTCTTGCCGTGATAGACTTTGTAAGGCATACCTTTTTGTACGGCACCATTTCCCTTGATATCCACGATATCGCCGACTTTATATGTCTTCATGTACGTAGACAAGGGAATAGTTCCATGTTTACGAAACTTGCGGGAGAACAAGTCCCTCGTACCACGTCTATAACCCTTTGAATTGGTCATGGTAATATGTTAAACTGCAAAAAAAAAACAAATATGCAATCGCTGAAACAAAATCACAATATACATGAAGGACTTAAGACCTCTTTAAAAAAACATACAATATAAATATAAAATTCAAATATAATTAAATAAATTATAATATTATTGTAAATTTAGGATGAAACAGAATATTTTTATTCAATTTGAATATTCTCATACATCGTTTGCAGATCTTATCCTATATAAGAGTGGCTGTATCGACCTTCATTTGAAGGCAGAAGCCATAGAGGAATTTAACCTAATTCGAATGTTCCTACAATTTTTTGTACAGATCTAATGACAAATAACATAAAATTTCATGACTTGTGATAATTTATGCAATGAAAAATGTGATTTGTCGATAACAAACAATATTATCAGATAAATTTCTACGTGCGATGTGTAATGTGCAAAATGCACGTGGCTTAACGCGAGTAGAATCAACAAAGTCTAGAGTTTTATATTTTCTAACCGAAATAGAAGCGGTCATATAACAGCAAACAAAAGTAGGTATTCATTTTCAATACAAAAAAGAAGAATATTCTAATTCGGCCTGAATTTTAAAGAATAATTTGAAAATGTTAACAAACGTACACAGACAACTCACTACTGCCGTTGCCACAGAAGAAAAGATATTCTAGAGAGGCGACACGGTGCACACAATTTATGCGGAATCAACATTTTGGAATTCGCGTGACGTCACATGATGCATATCATTAAGCTGGAAACACATGGATGAGTTCAAGACGGCAAAGTGGCTAGGCATGCTAAGGACCATTCCACACAACTTGCATAACTGCATAAAGAAAATCATCCAATCACATTTTATCTTTATGACAGAAATATGATTGGATAATTTTCTTTATGCATATGGTTATGTAAGTTGTGTGGAATGGTCCTAAAAGCTGCGTTCGACAACGGAAATCTGAGGGACAACGGAAATCGGAGTGTTCTTTTTCTCTTACAGTGCACGTGACATATGCTATAAGAGCACTCCGCTTCAGATTTGCATTACCGAACGCAGCTAGAGCTAGTCACACACATTTTCCGTAAAGCCCAATGTCCATGATACTAGAACTCGATCCGAGTTTTCGGATCGAAAAATGTGTAGCCAATCAACTTACCGGTTTTCCGTAAAAAAATTCTGTAAATTAATTAGCTACACATTTCTCGATCCGAGAACTCGGACAGTTTCTAACATCGTGGACATTAGGTTTAATAGTAAAATTTTCGACCAATCGCGTTGCTCGATTGTTACGGTTATGGATAGTTACGGATCGAGCAACGCGATTGATCGAAAATTTATATTATGCTCGTATCACACTAGCGATTGGAGATTGCATCTGGGTTAATATGATTTTTATCCAACCTTCTAATATTAGAAAATATTTTCAATTCTGTTGAATAAAAGTTTACCTAGTTTAACAAGAGGTTTCTCAATATTAATCTATGTAACTCATGATGACCAAAAATAGAGCGCAGTTCTAAGAGGAATATCTATTTGCTCTTTTGCAAGAGGATTGAATCCAATCTCACAGATGTACCTTTTCTGAGGAGGCAGAACTAATAGGATCAGCCATGTTTTCTGAGGCTATTTCAATAACATTCATCTCACTAGAATTATCCATCAGAGCACCACTTCCAAATCAAGACTGCTGAAAGGGAACAGAAAGTACAGTAAGATCGCATTTATCAGACAGCTGGACTTGTAGCGACTTCAAATCAGAAATATTTCTGAATTTTTTCGCTATATTAGAAGAACTATGAAGGCTAGAACCTGAATCAAAAGAAAGTTCTCTTACTCTAAGAATTTTTCTCTTTAGGAAGATTGACCTTGGGTCCTATATCAAAGCAAAAAGCACTCATCTTAATTATACACAAGAAACACAGAAAAGAGAACTTCCCTTAATAATAAATATATAAAGAAAAGATATTAGTAAATAAATTTAATAACAAGAATATGTACAGCTATGACAACAAGATTAGTAAATAGAACATTTAAGACGACCAAAATACTTTGGTGATTAAATTAGTATATAAATTGATATATAATACTTATATGATAAGAAAATTAAGAAGGAATCATGAATTATTCAACGCTGAGTAAACATTCACCTATAAAATTATTCGTAATACATAATATTAACATCTGAGAATTGCTTAGTGAAGAGTTCAAACCGAAAAGGAAATCTTTTAAATGAAAGTTTTTTTTCTTTATATAATAATGAAAACAAACTGAAATTAAAAAAAATAATGAGAATATAAGAAGCCCCCATCCGTCTTAATTTATTCTTCTATTAATATAAATCAAGCTCGTCCAATTTGAGATTTTTTAGAATCAAAATACAAAACCATCGACGCAAAAAATTCAATGTAAGATTTCAACTGTAAAGGTACTGTAAAGTTGATAAGCGTGATTATTCAGACACATCGACATTTTACAGTCTCCAAAATCTTATATATTGATTTTTTTTTGCATTGATGGCTTTGTCTCTGGAACTTAAATTGGACAGTCTAATATAGATCTTCAATTTCAGTAGACGATTCAGAACAATCTCAGAGAGAGAATTTAGCACATGGATCCGCCCAAGTTTAAGATGATCCGATCGGCATATACAAATAACAAACTCGGCAGAAAGAGAAGCCAGCAGTTCAGATTGGCTAAGACTTTGGTGCTATCTCAGTGGAATAAGAAACTCTTAAAGTTTGTATGCGTATAGAGCAATGAATAGCAACGAAGCAAGCCAGAGAAAAAATTTCGCACAAATCCGATCCACTGTCAATCCCGATCGACAGTGGAATCGGTTAAACCTACAGTTTAACGCCCGATCCGAAAGGCGTTGGTGATCAAAGGTCTCATCAGATGGAGCAATTTGCTCCTCAAATAAAAATTGTGTTTAATGATGCACAATAATAAAATTAATAAATATTGCATAAGTTAAATGTCCTATATACAATGAGTCAATTTAGTACAATCGGATTTAGACAACTCTTTATCCAGTTATATCGCGATTTCTTTCATATCCATAATTTCTTCTTTATTCGCGTCTTGACGGGCTGCTAGGCGTAAGTAATACGTGCAACACTCTGACCCAAGAGCGACAGTATCATGAATACAAGAAAAAAAATTTTAATAACAGTTTAACAAAAAAAAAACAATCATTTGTAAAATCAAACCAAGAAGTGTGTCTAAAGCCGACCGTTAAATGAGTATATAACTTAATTATATAACGCTTACAGACAATATAAGTGTGAAAACATATAAAAATATGTTAAATCGATGCATTAATTAACAGTAATTGTAGAGCCTAATTGTCGCATTAGTTTGTAGCATTCCTGAAGACGTTTCCTGTCCCCTATTCGCTCGAGCGTCTTGGCAGCCTCTGCAAGCATTCCAGCCCGTTCACCTGGCGAGGCTAACAGCAACGTCGGCAGATGCCTGCACGCCAGACATAACGCGACCGCATGTTCCCTCTCACTGTTATTCTGCTCCTGCGATCGGTCCTTTCCACATATAATTGAAGAACGCGAGTTTCTGTGATGCAGACTTCGATCCAGTAAGATCTGAGTCTTAACTGGTGTTGCCCCGGCCATGATACGTGCTGTAGCCTCGTATAGGAATACTCGTGCCAATACAGACTAAAAAAAATAATAAACAATATTATAAAGAAATTACATGTATACAATCAAATAAGTCTGGTTTTTTTCAATCAAACTTCACGGTTAACTTTTTCTTTTTTTCTCTACGTTGAAGAATAAAAGAGAAAAGATGAATGAAAAAAGTTCAGCTACAAAGAACAGGTTATTTTACTACTTCCACTTGAATCTTATTAAAATTAAAATAGAAATTATGGACTCACGCTTACCGGGATATGCTGACACAACTGTCTCAAGCACGCCAAATCACGCTGGAATCCAGCAAGAGACACGTTTGCGATCGATCTTTCTGGTTCCGTATCCATTTCTTGCCAAAGAATTGTGCGTATCTCGAGAAGCCAATCGCAAACCAATAATTGAGTAAGCTGAAAAATAAGCAAGATTAATTAGTAGGAAACAAAAAAAATTGCGCACACGATTCACATAAAGTAGATACAAAACTATTACATATAAATGGTGCTGCGACCTGCCACAGGAGTTGCACTGCAGGAGTATTGCATAGTTATATTTCATGCAATGCAACTACAATGCACACTTGTAACAGGTAAACGATAGCACAGATTACGCTTGAAAGAAGTTATCCTTAGCATGTACAAATAAACAAAAAGTGACTATAAATATATATATATATATATATATATATATATACACAATGTTTCTATTTTGTTAAACTTACCAAGACTTGCTGTGAAGATTGCTCTTTGCAATGATAGTACACCATGGATTGCTCGAGTAGTAATCCTGCCTGATCAATGAAACGCATAGAAACTAACTTTGTAGGATTTTTTGCCACCTGAAGAACACTAAGAATAGCATGGGGTAATGGGCTGTTACTGCTGTTGTCACCAACTTGGAAGTTTCTCTCGTAAGGAAATTTACTTTCCACAATACTCCATGCCTTTGAATCCTCTTCTCCTAATCTCCAACTCGCGGCAGCGCAGATTACAGCTCCCCACCATAATCCAATCTCATCTTCGCATGCTGCAAAAATAAAGAAAAAAAAAATATATTGCGTAATAATATTCACTTGCAAACAAAAAAATAGGTCAGTGTAACGTTATTATGGTCTATTTTTTTACTGAATATACTAAATATAATAATAAATATAATTATAAATATAATTATAATAATATAATTAAAAAACATATATTAATGTGATATTTTTTTAAATTTGAAGTGCGATTTTTCTTTAGTTTCAAATAGTCTTTTCGTACTTGCTACACTAATTTTATCGGTACATGGGAAACAGGCTTCCACTTCCGCAGAAGCCATAATCATTCGTCCTAATTCAAGTACAGAGGATGCATGACATTCTCCAACCGTGCCAGTCAATAAACGTAGACACTGTTCGATCAAATGATGCCTGTACGCACGAGCCGCGTATGACAACGGATCTGCTCGACTATTCTGTGATGTGAATTCGCTGTCAGATTGTTTCTTATACTGCCACTTTTGAGATGCCAAGAACTTAGCGCCTTCGTCGGTCATGATCCATTTCAATTTCGGGGGAACGGTGCAAGAGGATAGCAATACGCGTGCTTTACCCAGATAATATTTGTGTATGTATGGAAAAAAGGACTGTTTCAGACACAGTGCGACATTCATATAGATCTCTGCCAAAAGTGGTTTTGGCATACTCTCGCCAGCAGTTTCCGCGTAATTGACAGCGCAAAGAGCAAGATATAATGTTGAATCTTTAGTTCCTTCAGACATACGAAGACAGAGCATATGCTGGTAAACGATGGCAATTTCCACGGCGGATGTCTCCGCCTGTTGCCGTTCTGATTTCTCCGACAACCATTTGCTAATGTGCATGACCCATCTACCCAGCCATAATTTGTGAAGAGTCTGCCGCACTATTTGCCACGTGGTTGCGAGAAAAACCTCCGTACGTGATAACGGGAAGGATCGGCCGAAATATTGCAAGCATTGATGTAAATCTCGATATGCCTGATTGCATTCGTGTTTGGATATGTTGAATTCGGCTTGACGTCTCCAACGACGTATTTCGAGAAAAACTTTGCTGTCGGTAGGCAAAATAGGATCACCGTAAAGTAACAGTTTGTAGAGACAAATTGCCAAGAGTATTAGATTGGTAAACCAGAGAACAACATTGCTCCACGGTTGCTTGTCCGATTCTAGCTGATCTGCAAATAAAAAGAAAAAGTGTATTAACTATTAAAAAATATAAAGATTATGCGTTTCGCGGGTTTCTTCCGTGTCCAGATCCATTCTTGGAATGCCAACATTTTGTGAACTTTGCAGTTTACTTCATCAGCCTGATCAGGTTCCTGATAAAGTGAACTGCAAGGTTCACGAAACGTTAGCCTTCCAAGAATGGATCTGGACGCGGAAAAAACCTGCGAAACGCATAATCTTTATATAGAAAGGACCTGTCTCAAGAATATTATAAAAAAATATATCAAAATCGTTTTTGCAAATTGGAAAAAAATATATAATCCATGTGCGTTTATTACCTGGATAATTGAGTATCGTTCGTCCATCCAGTTTCGTATTCACATAATCATAATTGAATCTTCCAATATTGTTCATAAGGATACCAAGAGGATTGAATGCTAAAAATAATAGCATGAATCCACACAATGTCAATCGAGTGTGATCTTTCATGCCTCCAATGGACGAAGTTGATACAGGGTGTAAATTGTGCAACGCATCTGGATCGTCCTTTACCGACGACGGAGATGGTGGTGACGGCGGCGCAGGTGCAGGTGACAAAGATGGTTCGCTCGAATCGGAGCGTGGAGGTGTCAGCTCTCCACAGCTCTGGATTTGTTGGTACAAATCACGAAGATTGTGCCGTTGTGCAGACATTTTCAACGCCATATTTTCGGCCTTTAATTTTGCACTGTAATTCTGCAGATGCCTGTATTACACAAAACAAGAAATTCAAAAGCTATCCTTCTTGTTAATATATCGCGAGGTAAAAATCATTCTTGCCTAATGTAATCGATGGTTTTTCGTAAAATTGCCGACTTGTTCAGCTTGGCGTCAATTCCGACTACAATATTTTTCAATTCAATTATCTTATCATTGATCGATGTCCTGTAACGACGCTCAATAGCATTGTGAGCACTGCGTTTCACTTCTCTCACTCTCGGTACACTCACATGTGTACCTGTGTTTAGACGATTAATTTGTACCTTGTCAGTGTCCAATACTACAGGTATCCCTTGAATCAAACAATATCATTAATTAGCATTAAATTAATGCATGCTATAAAATTACATTTACACTCTTATTTCGCATAATTCGTTAAAAATAAAAATAATCTTGTAGCTATAAGAATAAATCAAATACAATAAAATCCTTATATAAACTGTGGTTGTTAAGGCGATAAGATATAATTTGCAAACAATTGAAATATACTTAAAGTTAATTACACATGCACTGCACTTATAGTCAATTTTATTGTTAAGTACATTCTAATTGTTTAGGTATTTTAAGGATTTTAATTGTATAGACATTTTGCTTATATTTGATAATCATTCATGTTTATATCTAAATAATATAAATCTCCATATAGCACAGATTTCAAGAAACATCTTCTATGTTGTAAGAACATTTCGAGGACATTCCTCAGATAGAACTGTGTGAATATATAAATGTAATAATATTGAGAAACCTCTTCAAATTCTTTATAATTGTATTTACTTACCAGTAGTTAACACTGTTCCATTTGTAGTATTCACAAGAGTATGTATTTGATGTGGAACAGGAGTTGATGTGATGGTTTGTCCACCCTTTGAATACACGAGAGATTCTGACTTAATTAATTTGGCTGGAAGAAGTAGTTGTCGCTGTTGAGTAACAGGAGCTAAGGTTACAACGTTCGGTGACTGTACATTAAAATTCACATTTTGTGGTATAGTATACTGTGAGCTGAATACTGTAGGCTTTGTTGAAGCTACTATTCTCTGTGGTCTATTCTGTGGCACTGACGTAATGTCCTGCTGAATATAAGCAACAGGTGTAGTGCTATCAGTCTGTTGTGTCACCATAACATTTGATGGTTCAAGAATTGCTGGATCTTTGAAGTCTTTAAACTCATCATTATTGATATTTAAGAAGTTAAATGTGTCTCCATCAACTGGCATTGGCTCATCCAATTCGGAAAGTAAAGCCTCATCGCTGAAAAGCTCATTCTTCAGCAATTCACTCTCGCAATTCGTCAGAAGATCTACAAATCAACAATTATATTTTATCAACAATAATAAAATATTGACACTAATATCTAATAAAATATTTGACATAAAAAAATATCAATTATAATCAAATATATTTTGAAATTTCTTCAACTATTTTTAATATAATTATTTAATATAATTAGAAAAACATGTAAATTAAAATAATTATATGTAGCATATGATTTCATAGAGTAATAGAAATCATTATTAAGGCTCATCAATGTAAGATTAATTTTAATCTTGATTCAATTATTATCTTTTTTAATTCTTAGAATGTTAAATTTTAAGTTTAATTCTTAGAATATTAATGTGGAATATTTTATCATTATTGATATCATTATTGATGTATAATACAATAATATATATTGATAGATAATTATAATAATTATTTACTTGCAGATTCTTAGAATTAGAAAAAGATAAAATATAGATTAATCTTATATTGGTAGAAGTGGAATCGAATTTAAATAATATGATATGTTTATGT
>Ga0157364_1003852_pt1 | contig 14741 bp, 5 predicted proteins | sample AttsexASBM2_FD_111476 | JGI IMG/M metagenome (GOLD analysis project Ga0157364, IMG submission 111476) | Fungus gardens microbial communities from leaf cutter ant in Ribeirão Preto, State of São Paulo, Brazil - Atta sexdens ASBM2 | ecosystem: Host-associated > Fungi > Mycelium > Unclassified ... | reverse complement strand
TTCTTTTTTACAATAGTTTAATTTATTTAATTAATAGAATCAATTATCTGTGATCTGTCTTTCATCTGTAATCCCAATTCTAAAATCTAGTTGAAATTTGCATCGCGAAATTTTCTTACATTGATCCGAACATTTTTAAATAGATCTGATATCACAGTGATTTGTCAATATCATATTTAATACAGATTCTATTCCAATTAATTTTAGGTTGAACTACTTGATGGCGGGATTGAGTCCCATGTGGTATCACGCCACGAACGTCGCCTTACACGCCGCTGCATGCATCTTAGTCACCAGAGTGAGTCTCGTGGTAGCTGCACTTCGGCCGGGATTCGCAGCGCTCACCGGGCTGTTATTCGCCGCACATCCTGTACACACGGAAGCTGTAAGTGACAAGTTTCGAGATATTCCAAGAAAAAATGAAAGCATTTTGCCAAATATAAATCTTTTAAGCGAAATAGTTATTATCCACAAACGCTTTAATCATTTGTTGTCTAGTAATTTTATTTGTTTATCGTTAGCTACTATTCAATAGCATATTCGCGAGCATACTTACGCGTTGCGCGATTCACAGCACAAATTCATCCTAAACCAAACAAAACAACAAGATTAGTAGAGTCCACGTAACCGCTTGAATCTGCGTGCGCGAATAGAGTCTAGCTGATCCGCTTTTCCTAAGTGCATAAACGTAATTAGCCTAATCTTATTATGGCTATGATCGTGACGGATAGAATTTGAAGTGTTCGTTCATGTCGCTGGAAAGAGAGGGCGAGAGAGGGCGAGAGAGGGCGAGAGAGAGAGAGAGAGAGAGAGAGAGAGAGAGAGAGAGAGGGAGGGAGGGAGAGAGAGAAGCAAGAGGGAAGGAGAGAAAGAGAGATTGATTGTTACTTCAAGATAAACTTGTTTTTGTAATCAACGTTGATGCTTATCGGCCATAAGAGAAATAATTTGGGCGCGCGTTATTTTAGATGAATCCTAAGTTTTCTTTCGAATTATAAATATAAACTAGAGGAATAGTATTAGAGTTTCATCAAGTATTTCTGCACGGCATAAGCGAAAATGATAAACTTCGTCGTTAATAATATTACCCTACTTAACCCGCTTTACTTAAGCATATAACTATAAAGCTTTGTCCGCCGTTATTGCACAAATTATGTTATTATGTATGGAAATGGAAGTTTATAGAGCGTTAGATTAGGAAGTTGAGAAACGGCATGAAACAATACATCGGTGATTATAATGCGTTCGTTAAACGTCGAAGTTTACATAAACGGGAGGAACTCTCTCTCTCTCTCTCTCTCTCTCTCTATATTCGGCATAATCATTAAAAGATCATGTAGTTGTCGATATACTTATATATCGATAATTTTATATTCTATAAATTCTTCATTCCTGCATTAAACTGCACTAGTTTTCTTTCTCGTTTTTGTCAAATATCAAACATATGTCTTTTATTATATTATAATATTTTACTTTAAGTTCCGAAAATTATATTTAGTTATAGAAAACAGGTTTATTTTTTTAATATAATTATGCAACTAATCATTTGGTTTAAATGATTATTGATACAAAATAATTGTGTTTGATTTTGAATTCTGATTTTGAATGACAAACATGCTTACCAAGTCATCGTGTAAATAATAAGAATACAATTTTTGTTACTTAATTCGCGGAATACATTGATATCTTATTTAATATTTTTTATTTTATCATCTTTAATTTTTGTCTCGTTGCCGATGTTTCCCCAAGATAAGCGATATTCTATTCAACTTTACTAATAATCCTTTAATATGACATACAATTTATACATCTCGAAATTTTTCCATTTTAGTTAAGAAACACAACCCTAATTTAATATCTTCCTTTTTGAGAGTGAAATTTAACTCCAAGAAAAGTGATAGTTGCGCCAGTCCAGCAAGAGCGAATTTCGTTTTACTTCTTCAAGGAGTGAATTTTCTCAACTTTAATATCTCGCTTGACGAGGTCGCAGAGCGACACTTTTTTGTGCCAGATTCGTTCGTTTGTGCAAAAACATGTCGAATGCGTCTAATTTCATCAAGATTGGATGTAGGGGGGGGAGGGAGGGTTAAACTTAATGTTTACCTTTAATCTCTCCTTCCGGAGAGTGAAATTATTCACTCTTTGCAGAGATTGAAAATTGACTCTTGTTTGGAATGATTTTTCACCCTTCAAGAGTGAAATTTCACTCCCCAAAATTTAATTGTATAGTGTACACGGATTTTATTTTTTTAAATTGATATTACTATACAGATTTATTCGCGACTAAACGAATCATGAAGCGATACGAATCATGATCAATACGTCGTAATTTTTTGTAATTATGAATAAGCAATTATAAGAAGAATGTATAGGAAATAGATTGTATAGATATCCAGATAAAGGCGAATTCCGCGTCATTAGCAGGGGATCGTGCCTTTTGAGCGAAATTACTGGCGGCACACGACACTGGTTTGCAAGTCCCGGTCTGCTCATTACAAGCTCGACCTGCTTGCCGGTCACGCACTGCATCCTGTTACATCACGTGCGTGCGGTATTGCATGTATTACTTGCGTGCGCTGCCAACCCTCGTTGCCAGTGTCACTATTGTGATATCATGTTCATGTCGTACGCGGACGGCCAAGTCAGATAATAATGTGTACTCAGATCAAATACTCTACCATCCGTGATTATTTTTGCGCGGAGCTGTAAAATATACCGCAATTACATCTCGCATGCAGCGTCATTTTTTCTACGTTATTATCGCATGTAACATTTTTATCGTTTTTAATTGTTGCACCAGATAGGATCTGACTGCAGAATCAGATTTCATAAACATCTCCTGACCGAGAGTAATCAATGTCATTCCCAGATTTGGAACGGTAGGAAGAGCGTCATACGCGATGCGATATGTATAATATTATGTATTTCAACTGGTTTTGAGTTAACGATGCACTGGTGCAAACTATTTTTATTCACATTAAATGTTAAAATATTTTCACATCAGTTAATTATTTTGCTTCTATCGTTACACAGAATTAGCACAAAACTTCTTACGCGATATCATTAAAAATTCTCATGCCTTTTGGATTTATACTCTTCTGTCACGAAACCTTCATTAACTCGATATTAATAAATTATACCATGTCGTGTGTAGTATCAAATTTACACGAGAATCGGAAATCTTTCATCTCACTCGAGAAACATGATAAGTTTAATCTCCGGTTTATTGACTCTTGTTTCGTCTGTCGTCGTATAATACGATCTGTAATCAATCGCTAATTCTCTGTCAGTCAAATAAGTTAACATAATTTGATTCTATTTGAAATGATCAGCCGATGAAAGGACTGTTAGTTCCTGAATTAAGTCTTTCGTTGAGCCGCTGAAAGGAATTTCTCACTAATTAAGTACAACGCCATTGAAGCTTTGGCTTTTGGTCCGATGTAAACTGGCCCGAACAAAGGACGCGTTTGCGAGGACGGAAGAAGAAGGGTTATATCGGGTGAAGAGAGATCGCCAACCGTCATTCTGGACTTCGTCGTTCAGTTACCAAATCTCTGCGATCGATCAATTACCATGCTCGTGTTGCCGTTTGTTACATAGGTTACATTCTACTTGTGCTTGTACGACTAATTAATTGGCAGACCATCGGGTATTTGCATCGGTCGTTTGATGAGTTAGATTTTTTTACATATTATATATAAGCTTGCTCATTATTATAATAACGAGTAATTCTTCAGGAAGCTAATCATTCGTTTCCAACATTGTACACTCAAAAAAGAAGTGTTTAATTTTAAGATATTAAAATGTTTTATTCTTGTCTCCATTTTTTAAACATTTAAAGACTTTAGTTTTAAACTTTTTTAATAAACTAAACACTATGTACTTGAATTGAAAATAATATGTTTTAAATCTAAACACATACACTCTAAATTTCTTGCAGTGAAATCTTACTCCAAGAGAGTGAAAATACAATCACCCTCGAAGAAAGGTGAAAATATATAATACTTCTTGGAAAAAAGTAACAATCTTCATTTTTTTTTAGAATGAAATCTCACTTTTTTGGAGTGAGATTTCACTCCTTTGAAGTGAAAATTATTACTCTTTTTGAAGAAACATTTTCACTTTTTTTCAAAAGTTGTATTTGCACTTTCTTGGAGTGAGATCACTGTAAGAAATTTAGAGTGTAATATTTTATTTGTTAAAAAAGTTTAAAACATCCTTAAGTATAAAATAACAATTTATAATATAAGTATAAATAACAATTTTACATACAATATTCGAATAACACATTAACACAGTTGTGATAAAAATTCGATACAATAATGTTAACAAGAATCAGTTTCAACACAAATATAACATGTTTTCTGTGTAGAAACACAGGCCACTTTGTAGTTATCTGTTTAAAAGTAATCTCCGCGAGGGTCCAAGTTTCTGCATGTTGGATTTACCGAAGATGTAAGTTTACTCAATATGTTAATGGATACTCGCGATACTGTATGTAACAAGATCATGTGTCAGATATTGATTGGATTTGCTTTCAGCAAACTAAAAAACGTTTATATACAGATATTGCAATAACACAAAGATAATCACGGTTTTGCTCGAATTACATCCGTTGCGCGTCTGACTCAAAGACTGTTTGTTACAATCTCCTTATTTTGTTCAAATCTGTACTCAATTCCCGTTTGCCTTTGATTGGTTATATTGTCAGAAAGGATAGTAAATTGAACAGGATTTTTTAAAAGGATTTGAAGTGTAGAAATCTCGTTTTACTTTCAAATAATCTTGAAACGAAAAACACTGTTAAAAATCTTATTTCGATAAAATTTATTTTATGAATTAAATAACATGAACTTTTACTTTAGCGTTATGTTCTTATAAAATAACATATTAATAGGATAAAATATCGAAATAAAAATCATCTTTTCTTCAGGAGCTTATGAATACTTTAAGATTCCTTTATCTTATCTTTATTCATTCATTTCAATATTGCATAGAAAACACTTAAGTTTTCTTCGATAAGGATCTTACAATTCACGTATCAAGCGATCTCTTCATGTTCACGATCGTCTCGTATCGCTTCTGGCTATAAGTTGTTCGATATTCTGATTTGCACATGAAATTGGATGCATCGATTTTTAGCGAGACATTTATCGGTGATATTCGCGTTATTCGATAAGACAAATGCCGTAGGCGAATGACAAAAGTAGTCTAGATTAGAATTGGAACATTTAGATCGCGCGATATCGCTTGGACGTGTCTCGCGAAGGTACATCGGCCATTTTATAAAATCACCGTCCATCTATTCGGATTGGAAAATGTATTCAGTCCACTGAGTGATTCTGTTGAATATTACTTTATCATCTTACTCACACACCTTTTGTTCTTCGCGTACGTATAAAGCTTGCGAAGAAGAAGAACAATTCTTCGAAATTACAGCTATTTTATCAGATTAAAGCGCGCTCGCTTTCGTACAATGGAACATGAAAGTCGCTCAATTTCACCTCGCCATTAAGTGAGCGTAACAAAACGATTTTCATAAGGGAAAGTGTACATTAGGAAAACGACGTTTGAAAGAACCTACTAAGACTAACAAGCTTTGCTATTATAAATAATCGCCTTATATACCGTTGTTTGTAATATAATAATTTCTTCATTTATTCCATTTCTTCTTTTTTTTTTCTTTTCATCTACCTTCGGGCATTTATTATATCGCGTATAATATTAAAATTTATAAATGAAATGCAGTAATCGTAACAGTATATTGTTTTTCACTTTATCGTCAAATTTAATTTCATCATCTACATAGCTTGAATCACGCCCGAAAACTAAAAAAAGAATGTTAATTCATTAATTCTTTGCATCCCATGATAATAAGATGAATTAGTTAGTGTAAATGTTATTATGCTCTCGAATATTTATTTTATTTATTTCATACATGGAGGAATATGGCTAGAGGCGATTTACAGCGATAACAGAACTCATCCAGTACAATTTTCTCGTTTTTCGGAGGATACTTGAAATGGAGTTTTGTAGACGGAATATGAACTCTATATATATATATATTTCGTACATATTTTATAAATAATGTAAAATATATGTACAAATGTCATTGTGAGACAGATAAATGGCTAATACTCTTGCAGAAAAGCGTATGTTTGTAAACAGCTTGTTTTAGACTTGGGTTTTCCCTTGGCATGGGAACCTTTGGAAACTGTTTAGTAGTATTATCTTTACTCAAAGCGTCTCTCGAATTGAAAAAGAAGAATGTGGTTCTTCCGCTGTGCGCATGTATTGTCGAAAGCAAACGAGTGGGCTAAAACAAAATACGTGTTCCGTTTCACGATGCATGGAAGAGAAGCTGCTATCTCGAAACATTCGTGGAAGAGAGGAAAGAAGGCGAGAATAAAGAGGAAGGACAGATCGAGCGAGATGCGTTCCAAATGCCTTCTCTTTTCATCCAAAGAAACTAAAGAGCATCAACGTGCATACCGGAATGTTTTCTAGAATATGGAAAGCATCGAAGGAAGGGAGAAAAGCACAGGAGGCGATACATTCCCGTTAAATCATTCGTAAAATCGTAGGTGTCTCCACCGCACGAAGTGTGAGTTTCCCGATGCGAAAGTGGAAGCATTTCTCCGCACGCAACAATCCTTGTATTCCGAAAATTCAACAAGATTGTCCAAAGACACCACTTACCTGCGAAAAAAATAAAAATAAATTTGACAAGATGCGCTTGAGATCTCATGATAAATTGTAGTGTTATTTTTTTTTTGTTTTCTGTTTACGTGCATAGCAGTGAAGTCTGTGCACTTGAATGTTGCGGTTAAATCATTTGTAAAATCGTTGTTAGCACCTTATTTTTAGAATTTTCATTGCTTCCGAGAGAGAAATTCCTTCCTTCTATGTATATAATCATAAAATTTTCTCGCGATGAGAATATGTTATTGAAAATTTTATGATTTTAAAATTGAAAATCATGAAGCTAAAAGTAGATGATGCGCACGCCATTCTTATAATTCCGAAAATTTATATATTTTACTACTAGTCTTCCTGAATCACTTAACGCAATCACTGAAAGTTATATAAATCCCGGAAATTGTGCTAGTCATTCTCTACACTATGGATAGATATTATGCGGTATGGTAAACTCATACTAGTGTATATTCTGGGATAATTGTACTTAATACATATAATAGCCTAGTTACTAAATTAAGGGAAGCTCAACCGGTTGGTCTAGATTAACAAAGTAATTCACGAGTCCCTATGGATTACCAATGACCAGTACTTCGAAATAGCAAAGCTTCTATATAGATTGTTCATCCTCTCGACAATCGACCGTCGGAAATTGATTGATATATGTATAATAATGTATATATATCTACCAATCTATTTGTATAAAATTTGATATCAGTATAGATGATATCGTAGATATCAGAATTTAATTAGGTATTATTATATCTATCATATTAATTTCATTTTCGTTTATTATTGTAATATGTACGATATACCTATTTGTATGTAGGATAATTCCGGCAAATACGCCGCGCTGGGATTTACATCGCAGAAGTCAGAAAAAATAAAAGAAGTGGGGGTGATTTTTCCGCAACTACTCTGTTACATGCCTTTATGTTATATTAGTATTGTATTATGATTTCAGTTTCTTACTGTTAATATTAATGAAATTATTGTGAGTTGAATCGATTTATCATTGTGTTAAGTAGCGCCATCATAAATTATAATCTACATAAAATGATTACTTGTAGGACGTGTAAAAGACTTAGTGGTTATTTCGTGATACATGAGTGTAGAGGAATAGTATGTTGTATAACGAAATACAAATACTTTGCTTTTGTATTCTTTGTTTATTGACTTGTATAGTCCACCTATTTGTAATATATAGCATTTTTAACAGGCGGGATTTATGTCTAAAGCATGCAAAGTGCACAGATTGAATTCAGTGCACTAAACAATAAATACATTACATGAAATATGTACCTCATAACACTTGTAATACATCTGGGAAAATTGTAATTATTATTTATTACTTTAATTTTATAAGTTATTGTGTCACTTTACGTCTTATTATTATATGCATTATTTGTAAATTTTTTTATGAGCTATACTATATTCCCTCTTCCCCTATGAGTAGCCATATATCCCACTCTATGGGATATACGGCAAAAATGCAAGGATTTAAAAAAGTTCATTTTTTAATACGAAATATAAATATTTCAGATTTCTAATATTGTTTTCATAATAGTAAACAAAATTTTTGTTTACTTGTTGCTAATATAGTTTGTTTACTTTAAACATGTAAATAATACTTAATAAATTAAATTTTTGACAGATGCGGCGTATATATATTAGAGTTATCCTATATTTGCTGATAAGACACATTATAAAAGTGCAGTGTTTAAAATGTTTGCATTAAAAATATTTTTGCAAAACAAACATTTAACATACTTTAATTTTAAACGGTTTAGGTTCCATTTTCAGATAAACTATGTGGCTTACTCTTCTCTTATTGGATAAATGGAAGAGTAAAAGAATAAGAACATTAGAGAATAAGACAATGAGTTAAAACTTACCGAAAGATGAAACAACTCAGTGTTATCAGTGTATTAGTTATAGTGTTTTAAACCCAAATACATAGCGTTTTGTTTATTAAAAAGATTAGGTTTGAGATATCTTATTCGTGCTTGAAAAATGGAGACAAGAATAAAACATTTTAGTATCTTAAACACTTCTTTTCTAATGTAAATGTATTCAAAGTAAATTCGAGAAATAGAAACGAGAATAACGACACTGTTATATCCGGAATATGTTGGAGTAATGCAGGAGGAAACTAAAGTAAGAGAATGTTTTCGTGTACAGCTTTATTTTCTCCGGCTTAAAGCAAAGTCAGTCGCTGTATTGAAAGGAATTGCAATTTATCGGAAGTATAACCATCAACCATCACTTGCTACCAGCAGCGTGATGGTCGACAATATCTGAACCAACCATAAAAATTATACGTCATCGAACAGGTTTCTTGTTGAAGCTTGTTGATAGATTGTTGTTTTAGTAGAAAGATTTTTTCGTATAAATATTACTGACAATAGTTTTTTTTAAATATACATTAAAAAATTTATCGAATTATTCTCGGTAAATCAAAGAACTGAAATTTGTCCTATTTAGTTGTAATTTGATTATAAAATTATGTTAATTCACTTTATTAAATAAATCACATAAATGTGGCGAGATGTTTAAATAAATAACTCTAACTAATCGGTATTTATTTCGAAATTTCCTGATATTCACGGATCTAGTACATTTTAAATTAATATATCTTTGTTTAAAGTTAAGATAACTGAAGGATTTTCAGAAGATCAAAATTTCAAGCTTAAGCTTACGTAACTTAAAATTATGTAAGATTATAAAAAACGTTTGTTATAAACAATTTTTTACAACGTAGTTGAAGATGTTCGGATTTATTAGATTCGTGAATTATTAATTATATATTGATTAGAGTTAATAAAAAATTAAATATGCTGTAAACAACATAATGAAGAAATCGATAGAAGTTGTTGTGATAAACAATTAAATAAGTTTTATACTATAAAAGAAATCATATTATTGCCTATAGTACACATACTATTATTCACATCCGATAAAAGTTCTAACAAGATTAATGATGAGAAAGAATACTGTAACATTAAAATTTCAAGAGTAGAATAATTGTTCCGCTTCACGTTCAGGTCTGTTAATTAAGTACGCTTCATCCTTTCGCGGAAATCAAAAAGGTTCCGGGAGACATATTCATTATCTCATGGACCATCGATTTCGACGTTCTCACTCGAGGGAATCCGCGGGCGTCGGTCGGCCAAGTCGGCGACGACCTGGAGTTAACAGCGCGAGTTTAAAAGTGATTTATCTCTGATTTATGGAGGAAAGAGCACGGTACGGAAGCCGAAAGTTTCTCGGCTTCTCGGCGACGAGGCGGAAAGAATTATCGGCCGGGCACAATGGACAGGCGGTGATATCGTTTACACGTCGAATCCCACGGCTGTCCGTTCTGCACGAAGACAAAAAGAATGTCGGCTGCCTTCTTCGCCTTTGGGCATGGAAAAAATATCATGGCTCCTGTGTGAACTTGGCGGATTTTCAGAGCGGAGCCCAGCGTAGCCGTTAGGAACGGAAGCGCTGCTGCACCGAGATCGCCGAGATGATGCAGTTGAATTTTCACAGCGGTAGAAGTTTGTAATGAAAAATTTAATTCGCCGAGGAAATGGAAGTTATTCTCAACAGAATATTTTCGTTATGGCAAACGTTCTACGTTTGCTACTGCTTGCAATGTCGCTGTTCGTATTCCATCAAGCCTTTAATATTTTTCGCTTCAAGACGTTCTTCTCGCCCCAGACTAGTCCGTTTGCAAATATAGTTCGTATGTACTTTGTATTCCAAAGCTTAATGAAGGAACTTGATGTAAATGTACTGTACGTCAATGCAAGTCCTACATTCTTGTTGCTTTAACGTGCGGTATAAACGCAATTTATCTAAAAGCACTTACACATTATTGGCAAGATTCTGCCTCACTAGTTTCCTCTTGGCCGCGCGCGTGCGTTTGCGAAATCCCGCAGTGAAATATTCATGGCGATGGTATTCGCGACTACCAGCAGCGTAATTCCGCGCACGATTCGTGGGACGTCGATTCAAAGTAGAAGAGGTAACCTCGTTTCACGCGGACGAAACTTTTCTCTCCCCGTTTCTAGCGATGTTCCTCCTTCTTTGAGCTGACGTCGAAACGTTACAGGAAACGTGTCGCTCCGTTCCCAAAGGAGTTTCGTCGAGTAGTCGATGTTCAGAAAATATCCGTAAGTTGGTGACGCGAGCAGAAACATTTGTCTAGAATCGTAGTTCGAGAGCCGCATGCAAAAAGTTTCATAACATTCATTCGAGACGTGAAATAATAAAATGAGAGAGAATAGTTTATCAAGCGAAAAGATTCACGCTTTGTTGTCTGCGCTTGTGATGCGCAACAATTAAGTTCAAAACGGCTTCGTTACGTATAAAACAAGCACTTGTGTGTCTTTCCATTCCTCTCGTGTTCTCGGTTCAATACTACATACAAGAGGATATCACTGGTGTGCCTCACATCATGCCATCCTTTTCAGAAACAGCCGGAAGTAGTAGATATCAGCTGGTTGAAATCTGGAGCTGAGAGTTCCAAGTTCCTTGATTGCACGATTCATAACGCTCAGAATTCGAGCGTATTTGCCCGAATCCTCTCTTCTCCTCATCCTTTAATTCTCTTCATGCCGGTCTTGTTCTCAGCTGTCGCGTGATACGACGACGAATCCTTACTTCCGGACGAGATAGATCGTCCATTATGGTCGAAACTCGAATTTGCGCTATGGAAGACGATCACGAGTGAGGATTATGTCGGATCAAACGGGCGTGCGGAGAAACGAATTCTCAACGTATGAACAGCGAGCACCGGAATCTCAACATATAGTAATTTATCATTTTCCAATGTGGAATCATTTATTCCGCAGTGCGAGAAATATTTTAGAACATCTGGAATGTAGTTCCAGCATTTCTACATTAGCGAAGTACCATTTGCCGGTCTTCTTCGTTCGCAATTTCGGATACGTACTCCTTTTTAAAGAGTTGCAAGCTAGTTGAATGAGAAGTCGCAAGAGCAACGATTTAAAAAATTCCGCGCAAGCTGACGCGAAAGTGGGGGGCATGTAAGAAGCACGTCTTCGAGCTCGCCCGGATATAACGGGTTAAATTGAGGGAAAAATTGAACCAGTCCTTATTTCAGTGTGCAATGTTTCGTAATCTGTTAAAATGGGTATATTAAAATGGAGTAATGTACTGCAGTTTAATTTTCTTCCTTCATTTTTGCGTTATGCATTTACCATTTTCATATCTTTGTTCCGCGCTGTCAGTTCCCTTTTCATGACGCGCAGGAAACTCTGTTGAACGTATATACCTGATGTATACGCTATCTACATATGCATCTCTATAAATATATGTCCTTTGAGAGCAAAGCTGAATTTTCACAAGTGTTCTGCAAACAAGATCATAGGAATCTACACACAGCGTTTTCTAGAAGTACGACTTCTAAGCAATTTTTTTTTTACGTAAATATATTAATTTATCACGATACATATTTCGTGTCTGCTTTACTACATTGAGAGTTGATTAAAATTCACTTCTGAAGGAATAATAAAAAATTATTGCTTAAATTCTTTCCTGTAGTAAATCGAGTTAGAAATGTCTAATTTTTTTATATAATGGAGTTGAAGTACCAAAATTGACGTGTGTGCAAAATTCTACGGTAGGTTAACGATGAAATAAGAGAAAAAAAATGTTGGAAATGTAACGTATAACTTAGCGACAGATAAGGTTCGCAAAACGCTTCTTTGACTAACTGCACACGAATCTTACCATAGACTTTTCTCAAAAACGAGATTATAATAGTTTAAAAAATTACGATTTTAATGGTCACAAAAAAATAATAGGTCAACGGCCATTCTAAAAAGATATTTAAACGTGCATAAACTTGCATATAAATTTAATCTCGAAAAATAAACGATCTAATCTTTTCGTTCGATGAAAATGCAGCTCTCTTGATTTATTATTGTATGTTCCACACTTTTTCATTAAAATATACAAGTGTATTTTTAATATCTTATTCGAATTAGATATTTGTAATTTTGGGTGGATCCTGGTGAGGCAACTCAAATTTTCGGCACTTTAGTAAGAAATTATCTTAATCGCGGCGATATATTTGCGACATATGTATATATGTTATGAATACGTCATAGATGTAATGTAGATACGCAACTGTCATTTTCTCTGAATAGAACCATAAAACAAGGCGAACGTGTTCCTTATTTGGCTTTAGAACGTGGATGGAGACACGTGCGGCCAATTGAAGTTCCATTCCACAAAAGTTGCTCTGGTAACTTCCTAGCGACCTCCGCTCCCGGACTCAACTCAAGGAGAACCACAGGCTGACGGTAATTGAGGACAAATAGAGAAAATACTTTTGATAGTGGCCGCAACGACGATCATCCCAGTGTTTCGTACGAGCGGTTAGACATTTCATTAAAGGATATTGCTCAGAAGGAAAGAGGGGGAGGGGGAGAACTTCTTAAGGGTGAACCGGTTGCATTGCTGTTTGACGACAGTGGGTTAGTGAACGAGCAAGAAAATAACCCTCTGCCGACAATCGTTGCTTGAGAAATCTTCAGCGCGACATCAATGATTATTAGATCCTTGATGCGGAAGGATGGAATTCCGGAAATGTCAAATCAAATCAAAGATTAATTGAAATCGACAATTCCGTAATATGATTGCATCAAGCGTAGATATCAATCTTAACATAAAATACATATTTCATTTTCTTTTTATGATAATATGAACATTGAAACTATTATTTGACATTGTAAAATCATTATACGATCATTCGCGTTTATAATAAAAATCAATTTGTGAATCATATTTATATATTTGTTTTATTAAATTTCGGGTGAAAAGATCATAATTAGGTATATCACTGCTTCGAAAAGAATATTCTCACAAATAAAAAAGAGAAAGAAATCGAATGCTTGCCTCTTTTCTTTTACCAGTTCCACTCCGTTACCCGTTCGTGCTGCAACAGCTGACATGGAATACAGGTGAAGTTAACAAGGTTGTCAGAATATCGGAGCGTTCCTGAAAGTAAAAATAGAAGTAAAAACGCAGAGCATCGTCGTATTTCGAATCGCAATGTAATAAACGAATTGATAAGTTAACATTATAAATCGTTTATAATATTATGAATTATTAGAGCGATATTACTTGGATTTCTCATTACTATTTCGGCATTCGTTCACTTCGTTAGTCTTTTGTAGGGCAAGTTCAGAGAGGTTTTAACGATGTCGTCGTGACAGAGGAGAGAATGGGGTTAGTAGTCTCTAAGAAGCTGAGGCTTTATTAAAGCCTCCTATAATATTAAAGAGGCCAAGAGATAGTCGGTGTCTCGTACGTGCTTATACTGCACGAATATAATCGCGGTCTTCAGAACGCATCTGGGATATACTGAAATTGTACTTTCTTGTTATATTATGAGATTATATAAAAATATGACGACATTATAATACAGGCGTATATATTACTGTTACACAGACATATAAATTCACAAAGAAATATTATTTTCTCTTAGAATACAAAAAAATGTATTCATTATAAGCACAACGTGAACGGATAAAATATCAAAGTGTAACATGATGTATGACGTATCTTGATTATACCCGTATTTCGCAAGAAATAATAATTCAATGTGAAACTCGACGATTCAATTTTTTTCTCTCTACGTGTAATATCTCGCGGTTTCTTGTATTTCAGTTTCAGGATTTAGGATTATCAACGTCGCTCTGTCTGCAGACAATTGATCGTAAACGAAAATATTTTTATTCAGTCCCGCTGTTATCTACGCAATCTATTTTGCAAGGATGTTTACTGCAATTGACTCGTTGCAGTTGTTATGGCGTAAGGTAATCACGCTATCGTATACGTTTTAAACAGGATGTTCTCTCTTGGACATCGTTATACTTCACGGCAATGTTTCCCTGCGCGAGAAGCGCTTCAGTTACAGTACGAGAGCCGAGTGACCGAGCTGTCGTTTCGTGGTTACGACGTCGTTGCCGTATCGGCGTATATTGCCAGCGAAAGAGACCTGACCCCCCCCCCCCCCCCCCCTGCCT
>Ga0157364_1003851_pt1 | contig 14744 bp, 10 predicted proteins | sample AttsexASBM2_FD_111476 | JGI IMG/M metagenome (GOLD analysis project Ga0157364, IMG submission 111476) | Fungus gardens microbial communities from leaf cutter ant in Ribeirão Preto, State of São Paulo, Brazil - Atta sexdens ASBM2 | ecosystem: Host-associated > Fungi > Mycelium > Unclassified ... | reverse complement strand
TATATTTTATAGATAATGTAGATTATATACATAATATAAATAATAAATAGATAATATGGAAAGAACGATTTTGTTAAATTTTTTAAAAATTAGTTCGATATAAATCTGACTAATAATTTTATTAAACTATCAAAATAATTAGGATCTTTAAGTTGATTGCTGAACAACGTCAAAAATTTTTGCAACATTATCATTTTTATTAAGTGTGTCTTACATAATTATTTTAATGGTCCAACAAAGTTATTTTTATATGTTTATTTAGTAAAATTTTTACTTTAACAAAATTGCTCTTTCCAAGTAGATGTAAGTGTTACAAACATTGTATAAATTTATATAAATATATATATATATTATTTACATATTGTTTGTCAAAGGTGGATATCTGGGAAATCATCCGCAGCATACCTACGAAGTCCATGAGAATGTTAATGAAGATACATCTTTCTCTTGGCACGGTTTGACCGCAGGGTTTAGCACTTTCACTAGAATTCGACCTTCTAATACTTCTATTAAAATTGAAAATAAAATCGCTCCTAAGGAGAATATTAAAAATAAATTGGCGCAAGAATATGAGGATCCGTTGGAAAATAAAATTGCTCCTAGAAATGGAAGAGTAACATTTGTGCAATAATGATGTAAATATGTAATAATGATGTATCAGATATAAACTTATTCTTATTATTAGTTACAAATACTCACCAAACATTGCTCACATTCATAATTTTCTATACTTATTCTCATAAGAATTTTAAAAAGTGCATCTTAGTAAACATATTAAATTAATGTAGGAAATATTTTACAGTTAAAAAATGATAATATATAATGCTCAATATAACATGTAATAAGTAATTATTTTTTCTAGCTTAAAATGTTACAATGTATTTGGTACTCTAACTGTATTATAACCGTAAAGGTCTTTATTTTTAACTTTAGAGTCTTTATACTTTTTTGTTTTATTTAAATTAATGAATTGTTAAATACATTTACTTATACTAATTTTTTGTAGGAATTAGATTTTATATATATATATATAAAAGATGATATTTAGTATGCCTTCTGATAAAAAAATAGATTTTCATTTATTTTTCCAAGTAGAAATTGATATAAGAAATGACATATATTGTACAACACAAATGATTATTTGAAGGATTGAAACATTACTTTATAAAAATACCGCGTTACTGTTACTTATTAGATAAAACAATTTATTATATTTTGTAAGTTTAAGTGAGATAATAAATTTTAAAATTACATTATTTAATAATTAATATTAAAACTCTAAATTATACTATCTATATAATAAATTTTTTTTATGGAGAATACGTTCCGTATTGTGTTTACACCATTTGTGAATATCATCGTTTGTCCTTGTTCAATATTTGATAAACAACAAGGCTGAATTGATGCTTACAGCATGTAATCGGAAAGACAGAATGCATCCTAAATTAACATTTTGAAATATTTCTTTATTTTTTTTTATAAACAATAGAAATATTTTTTCTTTCATACAGTAATTCTTTAAAATGATATATAAGGAATTTTTGAAGTTGTTTATTACGAATATAAAAGTTAGAGAGAGATTAAAAAAATTTTTTTAATTCAGAGTTGAGAGAATGACAAAGTTAACATAATATAAAGATACAAAAATTGATCTAGTTACTTAAAATTAGACATTCGATTGTTTTCAGGATTGGTGATAACTAATGTAAAATAAAAATAGAAAACTAAAAGTAATAGATCTAATATGGCAGATTCAATATATGCTAAAAAATTGATTAATTTGTATAAAACAAAAGCAACAGTTCATGATTTTGAATTTAATCTGATTTTGAATTGAATTTTTGGCTCCAGATTTAAATCGGTAATTCCAAAAACTAGTATCGACTTTCATAAAATCGATCTATTTCTTACTGTTATTTTGCCTATTAAATCAGCTATTTAAAATCTTTACATTTTTACTTTGCATAAAATTATACAAAAATACGCCGAAAATCAAATTTAGTGTAAAATTAATGACTTTATGATTTTGGTCAGTTATATATATTTAAAAATTTGTAAATTTTGACTTCGTATTCGCAATCCCAAGAATTCCTTAATATCAAGTTTTAATATATCCTGTGTGAAATTTTTTATATTAATGTATTAGTATTAGTATTATTATTTTACATAAAACAAAAATTTTTCGTACTTTGAGTACTTGCTATATTGAGTAAATTGTTGTGAATATTATAATTTTTACTTCAGATTCGGATTCAGCAATTCAAAATGTACCTACTAGGTAAGTAAAGTTGCAAAAAAATTGAAATGAAAGAAACAACTTTGTAATTATAAAATATGTGAAAAATATAATATACTATACTTCAAAAAGTTAAATTTAGATTGTAATTCACAAAAACACATTTTATCAAAAATTAATCATTAAAAGTGCATTCTAATATTCACTGCAAGTGAAAAAAATCTATAGTTTATCTTACATATATATCATATACATACATATATGACAGACTTTCTATTAATAGTAGTGACTACTTCAATGTGCAGCCTAAGATATAAACTATATAAAATGTAAAATATTTTTTTTAATATTTGAATTTTTATTTAAATATAATATTTCTATTAAATAGAAACAACGCGATTCCATTGAACAGTTATAAAGATAAAGAACTAAAGTAACAGCTCTGAATCCATTATTATTATAAAAATGTAACAATTATTATTAATATACTATTATTAATATACGTAGAAAAAAGCAATAATCATTATCATAAAAAGTTATATATGAACTTATAGAACGTTACAAATAACGCGTTAATTCCCAATCCTGATTTTAAATAATTTATTTCAAAGAATTATAAGTAATGATTCATATATAATATTACAAATGTGTAAAAGCTTATCTTCTTTAACTTTATCGGATGACAATTTTCATATGAATGCAGCAAAAATAAGCAAAAAACGCTATTATAATTCTACTAATTGCGATTGCAAGAATTTCTTCGAGAGTTTATGAATAAACTTGGATGGTATGTATATATAACGTGATGTATTCGACGTATAGGTACTAACGCAATCTCAAATTTAATTTTGTTTACTGTCGTGACAAAACAATGTCTCATTAGAAATCCTAATTGATAACACGACGTAGTATGGAATACACATATACGCAGTATGTAAAATCAATCCTTGACCTTCGAGCACTCACTTTATTTTTTTTGCATCGTAATGCAAGACTTGTATGTCACACGTATTCAATGAATATCAGATTAAGAACGTGAATAGTTTTTTCCGCATTTATTTTATTCTTTGTCTTTTTAAAGTCTTTTTCATATAATATATAAATTTCATGTTTTTAAAAATGTAACAGTTTACTTGAATAAATTTTAATTATTTTAACAATAGTATAATGTAGTTAAGTATAATGTAGAAAATATAAAATTATGTTATTGTTAAATGCAATACATTGTAGTACTTTTAAATATTCATTTTATATAAAAATTTAATATCCAAATTATTAGTAAAAACAATTAAAGATTTTAATTTATGACTCAAACCCATTCAAATATCACTCAAACAATTGATACTTAAACATTTCAAAATAAATATTTAATCAGAAAATTAATGCCTATCATTATAAAATACTTTTTAAAGATATTTTTTGTATTTTAATAATAATTATTTTATTAATAAAGAGAAAATTTCTGTGTGTATATCATTAAACATTATAAATTTTAATCATAAATTGTAAAATCAAGTTAGTTTCTTCCAATCAAGAATTCCATTCAACAAAGTTTTATGTTAATAATAAATTGATTAAAACTTTATTTCTGCTATTTTATTAATATACTATTAATATTAATTACAGAATAGAGTTTTTTTACAGAATAGAATAAAGTTGTAATATGTTTGTAAGAATTCAAAATTAACAGTTTTTATTTTAATATGATTTAATAAATTAAACGTTCGCTCAAATTCTGTGTAATATAGCAATTCTGATTTCTGACACCATACATATGTCTGCAAAGAAAGATAAAATAAATTTTTTAAATATAAAAACAAAATGTACTAACAAATATTCTTGAATATAAATGATAACGAATAAAAGTTTTAAGATAAAATGATTGAAAAAAACATTCTAAAATAAAACTATTTTTAAAATAAAATTTTTTATTCTAAATGCTTTTGTTTAAACAAGTTTTTCTTCCAAATTTGCATTTATTATTCACTTTTACAAAAAAAAACTCATTAAATTATTCATCTTAAACATTTACATTAAATTAGTCATCTTAAACGTTTACGAGATAAATTATCTGAACTATGTATCATTTTTATATTATACTGCATGTGAATTCGCAGTTCACCGAACGAATACGGATCTCATCGAGTTTATCCCTTCCAGTGGCAAGTGACTAAGAAATATCTACCGGTGAGTCTGAGAAATCACTGTCTACCTGCGTACGATCTCAGTCCTCCGACAGTAAACCCAAAGATGTCGTTTGGTGTGGTAGCTAACTGCCTACTTATCATTTTTATAGCTCTAGTTAACGGAATGCCACAGAGAGATGGTACAGAACAAGAAAAGTCTAAATCAGTGAGTAGAACATTTTTGCTTTGTTACACCATTGTTATCTTTCACTTCGTCCTAATTTTCTTTAATATATGGGAGTTAGATCTTTCTTTGATACATAAAAGTTCTCATCTATTAAAAGAAATAATTTGTAACATATATCATTTAAAATAATAAATAACAATAAGATTAAGGCTAATGAGAGACAGCGCGGAAATAGGTGCACATAAGTATTAATTTATATAAAAAATCATAGATAATGAGCAGTTTTATTATGAAACCTTGAACTTTCCACTCTCTTTGGAGTCATTCTCAAGTTATATTACATATTCAACGTTAATTAAATGATCTGTCCATGATGAGTCACTATCAGATTTCAAAAACTGTAATGGAATCTCATACAGACCTTTGGCAAATATATAAATTCTTTAATTAATAAATTAATCATGCTACGAGCACCCAATTAATTTACAGTTGATAATTTCGGAATCTCAAATGATTCTCAATGTCATTTATATAATATTGTCAGTACAAATATTACTAGGATAGAGCGTATTATTCATCTTAGACTAAAAGAGGAAATTCTAAATTAAGTTTATATCTTATATTGAAGTATAAAATAAAATTAACTTTATAAAAATGAAATATTAGTATAAGAAGATTAAAATGAGATCTGGTGCTCATAATTGATTATGATATACGAAAAATTATATGTACTTCAAAAATGTTAGAGTAACTTACAGAATGAAATGAGAAAGGTATTATTACGCCGTTTCTACAGATGATGAAATGAGAAACTGTGAATGTGAGCATATATTTCTTACATCCCAGCCAGTCAATTACGTAAAATATGCATGTGTTACTACAATATGAAATATAAAAAAACGACAAATAATGAGTCAATCTTCCATTAATATAAGTGTTTTTATGTATTTGGTACACAAGCAAGTTTGCAAAATTATATGAAAAATTTCTAGACATAACGCATATCAATACTCTCTCTCTCTCTCTCTCTCTCTCTCTCTCTATATATATATATATATATATATATATATATATATATATATATATGTATATATATATATCTTGATTCAACAGGTTTATTTAATTACAAGTAATTACTATAATTACGAATATGATCTCGATTCTACATACTCATAGTGTCTTAGACGTCACACGAATAATTATTAGACTTACGAAGAAACGCATTGATGCCTTACTTCTGAAAAACTGATTCCATGTAGTCGATTGCTTCGAGAGGAAAAGTTACCTTACATATATATATATAAGTTGGTTAGATAAGCAGACTCTCTTGTAGAGAGAAAGGTTTGCAGGAAGTTGCGATAGAAGGTTGCATAAAATTTAATTGTTATGTTGTTTAATTAGTCTATTGTTAAATAAAAATATTGTTTCAGGAAACGAAATCAACAATTATTTATTAAAATAAAAAGAATATATCGATTAAAATTAATAAGAAGCTACAGAATATAAGCAACAAAATTATGTTCTTTATTTATAAAATTGAAAGCGAAAAACCAAGCGAACAGTTTTAAATTCATATCGCTTATAAACAGCAATAAAAATAAAGGAAGTACAGAGTTCAAATATAATTATAGTGCTTATCATAAATCTTTAGCACGCTGCAAACGTAAATCTTTTTCTGATATCATCACAATCATTAAAAACATTCCATGCTATCTGGATGTAGTGCGGTATCCACTTGTTATTATCGTATTTGCATATCTTAACATAACTTGTTTACCTTGAAATAATCTCTAAAAATGTCATAAGCAAACGGTAAATTCGGTTAATGCACGCTACATGAATGTCAGTGTCAACGCAAAAAATTTTGTATCTTAATTTGGAATTCGCATACAATTTTTTTGTCTATGTAGGTTAACGCGAAAAAAAAATAATTGAGAGAAATTGTTGTATCGCGCAACGGTCACGGTCACTAGTCTCGAAATTATCCAGACGTCTGCAATAAAACTCACACACTCTTGGAAAGATCCGGCTTTTATATCTTATAGTGGAGAAGAGACAGGATTGTATTTACAATTGCGTTATCACCTACAACCTAGATATAGAATAGAGATAACAATAAAGAAATTTATATAAATTAATAAAAAATAATAAAAAAATGCTTCTACATAACATCATATTTCTTATTAATACCAAAGCGTTTTTAAGCAAATATAATTTTCCATAAATTGTTAATAAATGTATTATTATAATAAAAATTGCGCAAAGAATTACTTAGCGTTGGCTCTCAGCTTTTTGTTTTTCAATAATTTTTAAATTCAACAAGTTTAAAGTTCAGTTGTTTTAATAATTTTCCATATTTGTTTGATGTAGCCTCCATTTATTCAATTTACTGACGGAGGAATTCGAGTGAACTTTGGAGGATATCATGCTGAAGCTGGACTTGGCGGTCTTTTGCGAGGTACGGGTGGTGGACTTTTTGCGAGTGCGGGAACACCATGGGGTGCACATGCTGGCGCGGGATTAGGCGGCAAATTAGATACAGACGGTAAACTTGGTTAGTATTAAACGAAAATAAAAACGATACATACACTATATTGATATCAAAATTTTGTCAAATAAAAATATTGCAAATTTAAAAAAAAATCTAGTAAAAAAAAATGGCAGTCTGCACCAATTCAATAAGATTTCAGTATTTTTATTAAAAATAGAAATATATTAAATAAACATTAAATGAGGCCACACAAACGCAAGCAAAAATTATTTCAGGCGGTGGTCTTTATGCTCGAGCTGGAGCTGGCCATGGAGGACCAGAAGCGGCTGCTGGCCTCGGTGGGAAATTGGATGGCAGTAGACGATCAGTGAACCCGATTGCGGGTGGCTTGTACGCAGGGGCAACACCAGGTGGCGGTTCAGGTCCGGGAGTGTTTCTCGGCGGTGGTTTTGATCAACCTGGATTTGATGGAATTATAAGTGGCAGCGCAAATAACGAAGCTAAGTTGAATCCATCTGAGGTCGCTGTGGGAACATCTAACACCCCAGCAAGTACAGATACAACTGCAAGTGAGAAGAAACCGAAAGGTCGCACGAATATACAAATCATACCTTCGAAGGCACACAAAGAGAAAGAGGTTTCAATCGCGATTTTCTAGCTTATATTTTTACTCTGTAAATAATATGGAATACATCATTTTGATTTTCTAGGTCTCAAATACAATACATAAACGACAAGTTGAGACACGCGTGGAAGAAAATTGACAGTCTTCTAACGCATCTCCCGTAGAATAGTTGTAGTTTAGTATCTAACCCTAATAAATCGAATAAGCAATTTTAAGTTCATATTGGATTCTTGGGATACATATTTTAATCCGTCGATCATCTTTGCATACATATATTCATGATGGATATCGTCTTTAAACTAAATCTATCGAATGCAGAAGGTGTTACAAGCTGACGCGATGCTACGAGCTGATGCAGGTGAAAAAACCGAGTCGCAAAATAAGGAGGTAAGAAGTAGATTGCATATCGACCAAACATTTTGATTGTTGAATATTTGAAAAAGGAAAGAACAATTTTTTTGAAATATTTAAAAAGAGTTAATGCATTTTAGACGATTTAGGGAGCATGCAGAAATAGTTGTGTTCACATTTTTTTTATTCAATTTTATTAGATGAATTCGAAAATCATAATTAAAATTATCCTAGTATTCGGGAAATTTTTTTTTTCACATTTTGAACAGAAGAAAACAATGTTAAATTTATCACTTTCTTGAACCATATATGCGAATTTTTCTTTGTTTTTATAAAAATCAATTATTAATTATTAATTATTAAAGTAACTTTTACTTGCACTATAGAATAAATAAGATTTTGTAGTGAAGGCTTATTATAGAATGTTTATGAAGCGGAATACTATATAATAGATTAACAGGATCTAAAAATAAATTCCTTTATATTCTTTTATTTACATTTGTACATTTATTTACATATTTACATTTTACATATATATTTCGCGCATGTATACAAATTATACAAAATGTACATTTGCGAGAGAAGAGTTCCTATTAAATAAAAAAATAAGATAAAAACGAAGAAAAATTTGTAGATATAATTCAAGAAAGTGATCAAATCAATTGTTGCTTTCTTTTATTTAAAATGCGAAAAAAATTTCGGATATCAGGACAATTTTAACTACGATTTTTTTCGAGTTCAGTAAATAAAATTAAGTAAAAAAAACAGTGAACAATCCCTGCCTGCTCCCTAAATCGCCTAAAATGCACCAACTCCTTTAGCTAGATACAGATAAAAAAATAATTTTGTTGGCTCAATATAGATATATTATAGGAAACTCAAACATATGTAGCTAAAACGATTTTGGTTGCCACGACCAAAAGTCGCCCAATATTTTTTTTGGTTATAAAAATTATAGAGTACGATTATGATAACAGTAAGATTAGCATATCTTAATGGTTACGATTATAAACGTATATGTCTATTTTACGGTTAACATAACCAAATATATTGATAGGCAAAAAAAATTATCATTATTTCTGATTGTGACAATTGTAACATTTTTTCTGTGTAGGATACTTGGAACTGTAGGATACTAGGAAGCATAATAAGCTACAAAAAATTTGATAGTTTATTAAAATTATTTTTAAATCTGCTAAAATTCTGCTATCTAATTAAAATTTCGGATATTTCAAAATCGTTTTTTCGGCAGATTTAATTATTTATTATTTATTAAAAATAATTTTTAATTAAATTAAAATAATTATGTAAGACACTCAAGGTGATTGCTAGAATATTTAAATTTTATAATTAGAGAAATCTTTTTTGCGGCAGACGCGACGTGCAGTGCCAATCGTGGCACCCGCGGCAGAAGTGGACCTGGTCAAATCGGTTTATGTTGGAGCAGCGCCAGCCGTGAAAACCGTCGTTCTGACATCTGCAGCTGCTGCACCCACACAAGGCACAGGCCAAGCTACTGCCACCGTCGATACAGTTACAACAGTTGGTGAGTAATTTCAATCCTTTTCTGCACTTGTTCGAATGTTAATCAATGAGAAATCCTTTTTCTTTCAGCCAATCCAAATGTAGTCGTTGCAAAACCCGCGTATCCACGCTGGTATCTTAGAAAAAGATTCTGGACCCGCCCTAGGAAAATAGTTTATGTTGCTCCAACAGCAACAGCTGATACTCAAAGTTCTCCTTCGGATATAGTCGGTGGACTTTTTGCCAATGCAGTGGGGGACGGTGGCGTGGTTGCTGCAGGCAAAACATCTTATGCCAGCGAATCTTTCATCGATAGTATTTTTAATGTAAGTCGTTTCTTTTATATTTATGTCTTACGAGCATCACGATCTGTATAAAAAATTATATAGCTTTTAATGAATCAAATCTCACTTTCAGATTCCGATTTCTACATTGTCTGCTGTTAACAACGCTGTTAATCAACTACTGGGAAATAATGTCGTTAAGACCGTTGCTGTGGCTAAGACTTTACCGTAAAGTTAGGTTAATAAAGTCTACAATCTTGTTTTAAGAGATGTAAGTTGTAAGTGACGATCAGCAAATAAAACTTATGCTTTAGAATTGGATTTTGCTTAAGGATTTTTTCTCCGAAAAATTCTTTAGATTTTTCTGAAACTTATAGAAAAAGCTTGTTTTAGTGTCCTGAGTATGTGCTTTAAAACTCAATATCCGAAAGGGGATTAAAAATCAAGATATTCCAAAGTTAAAACGTTTAACATAGGATCCCTATCTAAAGCTTATTCGAAAGTAGTCTTTTTATTCACTGTTTTTCTTAACAATTTTTTTAAACAATGAATAAAACTTGATATCACAAGGAATAATATGAAATTTGTTTGAATATGGCTTCCGATTTTCGTTTTTAAGAAGTCATTGAGCAAAATAAATAGCTCCGCTATTGTAATTTGAAAAGAATTTTATTTCATATAATTTATATTTATTAGAACACTAACTATATTGTATAAAAAAAATTATATAAAAACATTAACACTTATGGAATATCTTATGTTATATAAAAGTTAAATAAATTATTTTCATAATGGTGAGAAACTAATTTGTGCTCATTAGATTGAGCACAACTATAATCGGAAAACATTCTTAGGTCTAATGACTGTAAAAGTCTAAAAACTGCGCAAAAACATTTAAAGGCAGAAATTATTGTCACTTATCTTTTATCCAACCTTGCTTCAAGAGGCCGTAAGCCTTAAGAAACTGATTACAATAAAATTAATTACAATAGAATATGAAAAAAATAATCGACTGTGATTGGTCAACTTCTTATAGTTCTTACGACTTACGGCCTCTTAAAGCAAGGTTGTGGAGAAGATATTAATCTTTTTCAACTTATGACTTAAGGCTTCTTAAAGCAAGTTTATGGACCGAGCATTATTAAACACATTTAATAAATTACTATTATAATTAACTATTATAATTACATAACATATTATTGTAATTGTGGCATATACACAAACGAAGCCCGAAGACTAGAATCCTTCAAATATATTTAGCAACTTCATTTCTGTATTCAGTTTTTTTTGACCAGGAATATTTTCTGCCTGCTTAAGAATGCTACGTCTGTCTCCTGGGTCCCTGTACGTGATTAGATTATAACAACTCATTCTGTATATACTATGATATTTCTTTGCCTGTGAATTATTTTAAAAAAAAGTACATAAATTAATAAAGTTTTATACACAAGAATTCATGAATTATTTCTGATTCATTACTTTATTCTATTGCTTTACAGCTTACATTATTTATTCGGAATATATACCATTCGGAATACATATCTCTCTCATTCCTTCATTTAATATGTAGACAGTATACGAAAACATCACGATACACGCACCAAGAATATTTCAACGCGCTGCTAAGAAAGGAAGAAATATTTCTGATTATTGTTTAGTGTTAGTTTCGTATATGGTCATGTACATATTATCTTTATAAAACGCTCGCTATATTAGTCATAAGCACGTTATTTTATTTAAAAGGATAATTAAAAGATGAAAAATAAATAATTTATTATAGAAGAGATATAAACAAAAAGAAACAGTAATGGTACTTTCCAGCAAGAGACAGTGTAACACAGTAATCATTTCATCTTTGTTTATAATAATATTGGCAAACAATAAAGATATTATGATTCACTGTGTTACACTGGCATCTGTGTCTCTTGCTGGAAAACACCTAATATTATTTTGTAATTTAGCATTTAGCATTTATTTCTCTCTCAACAAGTCAACAATAAAGGCCAATCTATATATGCACTTAAATAAGTTGGGTGCTCATGAGGATCTCTGAAAAATCTGTTTCCCTTTTTTGAGATTCGATTTATTTATAGAACGCGTAAATATTGTGATTACGAATAAATTGCTAATAATTATAATTATAATCAGCAGTATATAAGCAGTTTTAAATTCGAAAGCAAGAGGGTAAAATATGTTTTAGACTTACCAATTATCTTGTAACGTATACTTTAACTTATCTATTAATTCCATTTTTAAATAAATTATTAGGCGTTCTCTCTCTCCCCCTCTCTCTTCCTCTCTCTCCTCTCTCTCTCCATGGAACAACTCAAAAATTAATATCCGATCAAATTATTGAGCCTGCAAGGGGAACTGATATTAAAGAGTTATCGGTTGTGATTTCATTTTTCACTATAAAAATAATAATAATAATGACATCGGAAAATCCATATAAGATGAAGGAATAATAAGAAAAATGAATTAGCAACAATTGCGTCGATGTATTGCAATAAAATGAATATTTTAGATATTTTGCAAACGGAAAAGATTGAAACGGCACAAGTTATGAAATCGCCAGAAATTACGAAATCACAAATCCAAAATCTAAATAATGAGACAACTGACAAACACAAACCGAAATTTCAAAATATGAGAGAACAATTTGATAAAAACAAAACAGGAAGGATGTTACAAATTCTTTAATTAAATGTGAAAAACACAAACATATGTGTAGAAAAAAAATGTTATTGGTGAAGAATCATAAAATAAAGAAAAAAAATGAAAAAACAAATATTGAAAAAAAGACAAGGATGAATTAAAAAAGAGATAAAAAGGTAACTAACAAACAATAATAAGAAAAACTAAAATAAAAATTGATTTAAAAAAAGACAATAAACAATTAGAAAATAAAGAAGAAATAATAATATATAAAGAATAATAATAACTTATTGAAGTATAAAGACATAAATAATAAAAATAAAAAGAAAAAGGAATATTGTGAAAAAAAATTATGGGAAATGAAGTGAAAGAAAATTGTACTGTAAAATAAAAGGTAAACAATATAAAGATTACGAAGAAAAAAAATCAGAATACAAAGAAGATAATAATAAAATAAAAACAGTACAAAAAAATAAGACAAAAAGTAAAACAAAAGAAAATACAGAAGAATTAAATATAAGCAAAGAAAGATGCACTATAAGCAAAGAAAGATGCAAAAAAAGATGATAATAAATCAATAAGCAAAGAAGAAAATATTGAAAATCGTAAAAATACTTATGTAATTAATTAATACTAAATATATAAGTAATTAACGTATTTAAGTAATGAAAATGAAAACAAAAAAGATAACGAGAGAAAGATGACATGTTGCAATTAAAAGATATTAACAAAAAAATCAAGTAAAAAGATGGATTCTGTAACTAAAGAAAAAGCGGGAAACATAAGGAATCTGATAATAAAAAAAACAAGCAATAAAACAGAAAATATAGAATAATTTATAACCGAAATAGAAAATAATAATAAACGAAATAGAAAGATCTTATCAGCAAACATATTTCAATAGAATAGCAAGGTAAAAATATATTAGTTTTGCAGGAAGGAAATAATTTGTAGGTAGAAAACGTTACTAATAAAAATCAAAGTGACGAAACGATGACTAATAGAATAGTACTGTGTGGATAAATCTGTAGAAGTAGGACGTGATGACATGAAGGGGATTCTAAAAGACGATTATTTATATAGAAAATAGCACTTTACACACGATTTACGTGTTATTGACACATCACTATATATCAATATCTTACATATATATAATATCTTTTATATATATATATATCAATATCTTACATATATATTCATATAACAATTACATTTTAATTAGATCTATAATGTCCAATTTTAAGAATTCCACACTGTTTCTTCATGCAAATTTATATTAGTCTGTAGACTACTAATCATAAGTACTATTCATAAATACAAAGTGCACAGCTTTTATATGAAACAAATATTGTCATAATGTGATCTGGTTGGAATGCCATATTGAACTTAGAAATGGTAAAGAATGAATCTCAATTTCGAAATTTTTTGTCGTTCTTAGACTTCACCTTACAGGTACGTATTAATACGTATACTTTCCTGGAGAAAAGGATTTTCAAATCAGTAAGAAAGAAAAAAAGTAATTTTTATACAAAAATTATATAGTTTAGTTGGTAATACAGACGACTTTTTAGGATCCCTTTAAGGGGATGCTGGAGTTATTAATGGAATGTCATTTCGTATTTTTTCAACCATTTTTCGTATTTTTTCGTTTTTCTTATACAGAATAAAAAATTCTTCCCGAGAATAAAAGAAAAAACTCAAACACTTTTGGCAAAGTAGAAAATCTCCTAAAAATTGTATGTTATTGTTTATTTTCTATTACTACGTAGATTCTTCCTTCACATATATATAAATAAATGTAAGTATATATCCAAATAAAAAGTACTTTCCCATATTTGAATAATCCCTGATAGCCAAGTGAGTTCAAGATGATCATATTACTGTTAGTTGTTGCAGACAAATAAATGACAAATTAGGGACAAGATGCTTCCTTATTATGTATAAAATGTTGCTCTCATGTAAATTCTAAATTTAATAGCAAGTTGGTAGCATCTTGATGGCATGTAAAGTGCCATTAATTTATAACCATAATAGTTATTCTACAATGTGCTTTTTGTTTTCTGTTTTTTGCTTTTTGCTTTTTACATCTTGTCTTTTTGCTTCTTACTCAGTTTGTTTTATGTCGTCCGAGATAATAATTAACAAACTTTGGAAGAAACAGGAAACGTAATAAGAAATACAATTGTCGATAAAACAGTTGTAAAGAGGGAAAAAACAAAAGGCAAAAAACAAGAAACAGGAAATAAAAAGTTGTAAAATAAGCTC
>Ga0157364_1003850_pt1 | contig 14745 bp, 4 predicted proteins | sample AttsexASBM2_FD_111476 | JGI IMG/M metagenome (GOLD analysis project Ga0157364, IMG submission 111476) | Fungus gardens microbial communities from leaf cutter ant in Ribeirão Preto, State of São Paulo, Brazil - Atta sexdens ASBM2 | ecosystem: Host-associated > Fungi > Mycelium > Unclassified ... | reverse complement strand
CTGACATTTTCAATCGAGAATAACTTTATGATGCAGACACAAATCGACTAATGTTTCTGTGGGGTTATGTTGACAGATGCCCAAGTTTATTGTATGACGTCTATGATCTATTTATTTCGACCATCACTTACCGCTAAAGCCATTTATAGGAAAACGGCGGAATCAAAGTTGTACACCTAATAGTATTGTGTCATAAATGCATTTGAGATTTCATACAATTTTTATAAATGTTATTGATTTTCTTATGAAACAGTTAAATATAAAAGATTAATAATCATAACAGTAACATTCATGAAAAAATATCGAACATTGTAAAAAAAAAGTATTAAGAATCTTTATTATTGTAAAAAGTATCACGCTTTCGTCGTGTAAAGAGGAAGATAACTTTCTTTATAATATTTTCTAATATAATTAATATTTTCAAGATACAATAAAATTTAATTTATTTATGTTTTCACATACATACACACGCACGCACGCACGAATAAATTGTTGAAAGTTTTACATTATATAATTTTTATTTTGTAGGTACGTTTTATTATTTAACAAAAGTCCGGATATTGCATCTCAAGAGAGTGGTTCACTTGCATACTGTAGCAATTTGCCAATCATAATGATTTCTAATAATAATAAGTAATTTTTTTATGTTTTTCTTCTAGCGCCGTAATTGGCTTGTGTGTAATTGACTCTTATTGACTTGGACAGCCCACCAGCGTAAATCGAATTGGGACATGATACAAAATTTAGTGCTATTTTGTTGTTCTAGACCGAATTTTGTTGCTTACACTATTTAGCAAAAAAAAAAAGAAGAAAATGAGCGGTTCAAACTGGATCCTCCCAGAATGAAAAAATATATACAGAGCTGCAATATCATAAAAACAAGTACATCAGATTTTGTTGCTTTTTTGTTCAAAGATAGTGCAAAAACATATCGAAAAAATTACATTGTTAAACAAATATCTACAAATAATCAAAAACTGTACCGAGACGTTACACGTCCCAACATCGTGACTAAAAGTTACATGTACAAAATTTGTTGCTCGCATGTTTGATACCAAAATGCTCCTTGTAACATATTCTATAAAAATATATCAAATACATGCAAGCAACAATTTTTTAAATAATGTTTAAAAAAACTTAGTATCGGCGCGAGCGCCGATTCTAATGAACTAAATTGTCGGGAATCATTAATTTGGAATTTGCGTTACTTATATAATTTCGATTTATATTTATATTATAAGATAAGGACTCGAATTGAAAGATTCTTTAATATAACGAAATGTTTATTTTATTCGTTTTGTTACATTCACACGAAAATAAAGAATTTTCTGCGCATCCGAACAGCTGATGTAGGTTCTAATGGGCTTTCTTACATTTTTCATTGATAGATTCTTTCGAGCCTCATTTTATATATTTGATTCTGATAAACTAATTATTTTTCATGTATCAGAGTTAGCAAACAAATTCGGAAATGAGTATATTTTGTTAATAAAAGAAACATTTTGTCATCAAACATGCGAGCAACAAATTCTTTAAATAATATTTATGGGAATTTAGAGTTCTGCACGAGCGCCGATCACGGTAAACTAATTGTTTTTCGTAAGCCAGCAACAAAATCGGAAATAGATTTCGATAGTATATGTTATAAGGAACATTTTTGTATCAAAGTCATGCGAGCAATAAATTTTATACGTGTACAACTTTTAGTCACAACGCTGAGACGCGTAACGGTTTTGATTATTTATAGATATTTATAGATATTTATAGATATTTGTTTTTCAATATATTTTTTCTATCTTGAAGCAACAAAAAGCAACAAAATGTTTTGGTATCGCAGTTCTATATATATTTTTTCATTATGAGGGGTTCAGCTTGCCATTAATCTCTCCCCATTTTCTTTTTTTTTTGCTGCTAAATGGTTGGAGCAATAAAATTCGCTCTAAAGCAACAAATTAGCAACAAAAATACTATTAAATTTTTGACAATGTAATTCGATTTGCGTTGATGGGAGGGGGGGGGAGGGTCCAGGTCAATATGGGTACGGTAAGGATTAATTTTATGCCGTAAATAAAGAAAGATTTCATTGTTTCAGAAAATAATTAATAGACAATATCCAATATAAATATACATGTACAATGTATATCCCATATACAATGTATATCCAGATCCTAACAAAAGTCAGGATATTGCATCTCAAGAGAGTGGTTCACTTGCACACTGTAGCAATTTGCCAATCACAATGATTTCTACGTAATTTTTTTCTTCTAGCGTAATTGGCTTGTGTGTAATTGACACTTATTGACTTGGACAGCCTACCAGCGTAAATCGATCCTATTTTTAACTATTGATCTCTAAAAATAGACTCGTATAGATTTTTGTTGATGAACACGCTTTTATGTCTGAAATTTTATACTATATGTAACGAACTGTACGAAATATGTATTAACATTATAAAAAAATAAGTTTCCTGTTAGGTACTATATTCTCACAATATCAAAAATGATACACAATATTAAAAATGACATCAATTTAAACAGATTAATAGTTAAGAATAGTAAAAGTCTCATTAATAACGTAAAAAAGAAATACTATGTAATACTTAAATAACTTAAATATTCTCAATCATATAAACATCCCTGATAAAAATTTTTCTTATCATTTTTATATGAATTGGAACACTTCAGAAATACTCAGAAATATTCGGAAAGTTTACATTTTCTCTCAGAATTTTTCGTACATGTGAATTCTGAAATATTTTGAGATTTATCCCATAATTTTTAAAAAGTATTTTTTAATTTTTTAGATTTTATAACATTTCATCAGAAATTATACTTACAAAAAATCTTAGAAATCTTACGATATTTTATAATTAACATATATGAAAAATTCTGAGAAAAGATGTAGATTTTCTGAGAAATATTCCAATTCATATAAAAAATGAGAAAGTTATAAAATTATACAGATTCTGAAAAATTATATGAAACATTCTAAGAAAAATTTATACTACGGATGTTCACAATAAATAACACAATTTAAAAAAAAAAAAATCTCTTCAAAGTATACGTGGTGTGGCAAGAAAGTTCGGTGAATGTTATGAGAAAATATACATCATTTAATGAATATACAAATGACCTTTGTCTTACAAAGTAATCTCCCCTAAAAACAATACACTTCCGACGACGGCGAAAACTCTGTGAAAAGTCATCTTTGGATATCGCTTTAAATCTTGTCACACGGTCCTGAATGTTCAAAATATTTATAAAGCGAATCCCCTTCATCAACCTGTTCTTCCCAAACAGCACGAAGTGAATAGAAGTACAGAAAATTCATTTTAAAGAATATATATAGAATTAGAAAAATAAATATATGAAGAATTCTTGAAGAATTAACTACAAACAGTTCGTCTTAAAAAAGTCAAAAATTCGTTATAATGAATATTTCACGATTTAGTTTGAATTACATTAACGATATAATAAAAAAGACGAATTCACATTTTATTGAATAGTAAGTACTGCTGATTTGTATTCATTTATTATAATGGTAAAGCTCCAGATCAGGAGATCCTCCCTCTTCCTCAATGATTTTGACTTTGATATATGTTGTGACCCTGAATAACCTCCAACAAGTTTTAGCCATTGCTCGTTAAAAAATTATTAATAACAAAAGTTTTAAAAATGACATATTATTTCTGCTATACATATACGATATTAAGTACTATTCTATACCTTCCCTTGCTTAAAATATTCGATTTTCCACGCGCGAAGCGACTCTTACCTGCCTCCCCTCCCCCTCTGCTTTAGGAGCACAACTTCCACGCGAAACGATATTCCACTTCCCCCTTCCTGTTTAAGGGGCGTACGACTTCCACAATTTGTACAATTTGTACAAAGTCGAAATCCATGTACAACAGTACAATTACGGAAGTCGTGCGTTGAGGGGAAGGAAGGTCCCCTAATTTGGAGATTTCTCATAATTATTTATAATGTAATTGTATTATTTATTTAATTATTTATTATAAATTTCTACAGGTTGCAATTACATAATCTCAAAATAATTGCATGTAACAGGATTCTTTATTTTGTTGTTCATTCACGTTATAAAAAGATTACGTCTATAAAATTTCTATTGTGAATAACTTTTTTAATAATTAAATAATGAACGATGACCTTTAATTTGAATGTTACTCATACACATATTTAGCTGCGTTTCGTTATTGTGAGTACTGAAAATCTTCATTACGTATATTATAAAGATAGAGATCAGAATTTCTCAATCTTTTCTAGCTTATCGCTCCTTTTTTAAATTTTTTATTCAGCGCCTCCTTACCGTAACTGATAAACTCTCTCTGAACTCTAAATAAAGCAACAAAACAAAAATTATACAGAATCAAATGAAAAATATTAAAAAATTATAGTATAACATAAATTTGTATATATTAAAAAATTACCATTAATGAGAAGTTTGGACTTGGTTGACAATTTGTCTATATTTGATTCCATTTTTATCAGCAGCATTCTTAAATCTTCACGTTTAACTATTTGCAGTGGATTTCTTTTTTTTATCAAAAGATTTGTAACGTATTAAATCAACGTTCCAACAATTAGGATGAGAGAAATACAATAAAAAATTTTTTTGCCACAGCTTCCAATGCTGGAATGTTGAAGGTTTAAATGTTTGTCTAAAAAATATTTAGGAGATTAAATTAGGGGATTAAATTTCTCTGATGCGTTCTTTTGCTCACTTGCTCCTCAACGTTCCCTTTAGGACTGCCCTTAGGACGCAATGCGTCCTAGATCTCCTCAGTGCCCACTGGGGGGTAATAATGCTCATGTCGAGAACTTATGCTATAAATTATTTTTAGTACTTGCAGTGAATAACGGAATGCAATCATTATCTTATGTTAAGTTAAATTATTCATATCTCGATGCGTTATGAGCAATAACTAATTGTAATTCTATAAATATTGCATTTCTTTCTTCCCGTATATATGTCCCAATTTACAATATAATTTCACAAATATTATTGCAGATTTATTATCTTACGTATATAAAATCAATCCTAACCCCCACCCCTCCCCTCCCATAACATAAAGGGTCACATTCACGTCACAATAGAATCTTAACAGTTAGGAAGAAAATATAACATCACTAGAGATGAGATTGTCATAACAAAATAACATATGTTATAAAGACATTTGCACATCACCATGACATTGCTATGACATCACATTTGTGATAAAGCGGACATTCGCACATCATCATGACGTAATCATGATTGTATAATGTAACTGTGACATTTTTTGCTATGGGGGAAGCGAAGCATTCACCAGTAACAAAAGAAATAACAAAAGTATTTTTGAAGAAATAAAAATTACGCAAATTAAAGAAAAAATTCCATTTTATTCTGTATTTGTGCATATGTATATAATTCATATAAGAAATATAGGACCTATAAAATATTGATAAAAGCCATCTGTTTTCAAGATAGATATTAATTATTATATATTAATTATTCTTCTTTGTTTTCTGCTTCTTTGTTTTCAAAATATATTAATTATTTTTATAGAAATTGATTATGAAAAGAAATAAGAAAGTTATATATAAGAAATGTATTAGAAATTATATTAATGTTAAACAATAAAAATGTGCATGTTGAATATATACAGGATGTCCCAGACCTCCTGTACCACCAGTTAATAGTAGATTCCTAAAATTATTAGACGAAAGTCCTAATATCAAAATGTCGAAGCTATAATAGAGTTTTCAAATTAATAGCGATTAAAGTTCTCTAATCAGTGTTGATATTTCACGCGCTGACATAACAAGTGGTATGTCACGAGGATTTTCTCAACAATTTCAAGATTATCATATAAATATACAACATTTTATTAAATCAATACCACAATCAATACTAGAAAAATAATAAGTCAATATTAATTTCAAGCAAGCAACAAATTTTTTGCAGCAACTGATATTTTATTCTTGATTCGCTGAGGTTTTTCAACCTCTGTGAAGTTGGCACCTCATTTTTCAAAAATGAAATTTTGGTCAAAGTTCCGAATGCACCTCGAAAAGTTCTGGAGTTCCTGCTCAAAATTAAAAATAGTTCCGGCGAATTAATATAAAAAAATTTTTTTTTTAATTTGGGATGCTAACTTCACAAAACGAAGAACGAAAAATCGCAATATCTTCTAAACCATTAAACCTAGCGCCTTAAATGATAATAATTTTTGATAGAACTCTTGGGGGGGTGCTATCCAGAACTCTCAATAGAACTGTCGTAATGTTAAAAAAAATTTTGTCTCTCAGATGTGATAGAATGAGATATTCAAAAAATTACGATATCTTTTAAACCGTTGGTCCTATTTTTCGTTCGTCGAATTGAAAATTTCTATCACCCAAGGAGTGAAAATTTTTTTAAAGTTCTGGCAATTCCGTCGACAGTTCTGAGTAGCACCCCGCGAGTTCTAACAAAAGTTATTAACGCTCGAAGCGTTAGGACCAATGGTTTAAAAGATATCGTAATTTAAAAAAAAAAATTTAAAAAAAATTTTTTTTTATATTAATTCGCCGGAACTATTTTTAATTTTGAGCAAGAACTCCAGAACTCTTCGAGGTGCATTCGGAACTTTGACCAAAATTTCATTCTTTGAAAAATGAGGTGCCAACTTCACAGAGGTCCTATATAACAATTACATTAATAAAAGTTGATTGTTCTATCTTTCGGTAAATTTTAGGTGTGTTAGGTAAGTCTCTGGCATCTGCAATTGGATAATTTTGCTACTTACCTAAAGCATAAAATTTGCTAAAAGGTGAAACAATTGGCTCTAATATATAATAAAATTGTAACAATCTCTCTCTACGTACATACCATTTTATCATTTATATTTAAAATCATTTATATTTAAAAAAAAAAAATAACTATAATAAATAACTATAATAAACCATATTATAGAATGATTGACAAAACAACTCATTACACTTTGATATGTGAAATTAAAAATGAAACCTATATATAAAAATCATATAACTAGATTGTGTTCAGCCAGAAAACGCAACTTTAAGACTTTTCTTGATTGATTTATGTTAATATGGCCCAATATTTAGATCCAATGAGCAACTGAAAACAAGATCAATAAGAGAAATAAAAGACGCTGATATAAAAATTCTCCAAATAAAGAAACTAATTCACTAAATCATCAAAAGATCTTAAAAATCACTTAATGAAAAATCTCCATAAACAATAACACTGAGTTATGATAGGAATATGTAGATTATTCTAGATGCAAGCAATGCAAACAAATCTAGAATTTGCATAGCAAATCAAATGTATTAAGATTTTGAATAAATTGGATTGACATAGCCATTGAACACATTTGGCCATTTTCAATATTTTTATATAGTAAAACAGAAACTTATTTCTAAAAACTAAGCCATCTAAAAGTACAATTCAAGAGCTTTTAAATGAATTTTAGTTTATTACATTATTGCACACTTATTTTCTTCATCAAATCACAACTGTTTAAATTTTAGACTTTCTGTTAAATAGTTCTAAAAAAAATCATTTTTTTTCCTTCAAACTACCATAGTACACAGTCCTAAGATTTTTTTCACACTGAACATGATGCTGTCGTTAGAATTCCATGGCATATCAGGATTTTTAGTAAATTAAGATGTAACAATACATTAGGAACGGTATTCATAGTTGTTTTTCTTTTAAAACTGTCTTGAGTAACGTTTTAATAATAATACAGCAGTCCGATTGGCTTATCATCTTAAGTCTGTACTTAAGACAATCTTAAATATAAGAACGACTATGAATGCTAGCCTAGAATGATGTTTACTCTGTTTCGCCTCCAAATAAAAAATTTTTGAGGTATGTATGGCTAAAGGGACCATACGTTCAACTTTCTCCGGACATGTATTTTTATCCGGGCGTTCGAGAACATTCAACTGGATCTTCGTGTGTCAGGGATGTACTCTTTAAATCCGACCGAACGTCCTCAATTTCCCGACAAAAAAAGAGTACATATGCAGGAAAAATCAGACGAAATGATTACACTGGCTATTTCAGGAGAATTTAGTAAAAATTGGATGGAGAATATCAGTTTATCAGCTGTTTTCAAAGCTATATACATAAAACAATAATTTATATCTTTATATCAGATTTCCTGATTGTAAAGAGATCAAAATTTTTTTTTCGGAAATACATATCCATATTCTCTTTACTTTTTATTTAAAAAATATGAAAGAGGATATAAGTGTACTTTTGTCATCTCTATTATGATTTCGTCGAAATAATATAATTAGAGATGTTTTCCAATTATGTTGAATTCATTTTGAACATTGTACGAGAATTATAATTATTCTACTAGCTTTACTTCATGTCTCGACCAAATGATTGGAAATTTACTGCAATTTTACGCACTCTTTCATGAACTACAGCACATAAACCCAAAAATTTCGGGGGTGTCGCGGTGCTGGTTAAATCGCCACACCACATTCGCCTTGGATCATCGACACAGCATCATGAATACACTCACCATGTTAAATCCGGAAATATAATCCATGTCCGCGGGCATATCCAAATCCATAGGTATGACACAAAAAGCACTGGCCCACTGATTTCTCGCGCACTGGTAGAGACGACAGAGAGCAAAAGACTATCTACGAGAACCTGTGTATGCAGCAAACGCTGCATTAACGCGACCGCTTAAAATCGCGCATCCGAGCAGTTCAAGACGAACTGAAATGAACTGAAACGATCTGATGCTATGACGCGTAGCGAACCAATCTGAACCTGAACCAACCAAAGACTCACACAGATGAAAGGAAGTAACTTCTTGATTTGCCGCGCACCCGCATCACCGTTGTCCTACTTGTTACTGGGCTGCGTTCCAAAACCCGACTCTGTCAATTCGAGTATCATTTTATTCTTGTTATTTATCACAGGTTAAACAAGAATAGATGATCGGTGTCGATTGAATCGAGTTTTGGAACGCATACCTAAGCAGCTATTTCGATTCAAGCATAAAGTCTGTTTGCTCGCACTTTTTGCACTCGGCATCTTCGCTTCTCTCTTTTCAAAACCAAATATATATGTCTGATATTCATAGACCTAGTTTCCACTAACCAGATCAAAATGTAAGAACCAACCAACTACAGTCGAGCATTCCCCTCGTTTGACCGTAACACTCGGGATTCGACTGTAGTTGGTTGGTTTTTACATTCTAATCCGGATTAAATCCTCGGTGAAAATTGGGCCAATGAGCAAATTTAGGGAGTGTTTATATTGATCGTAACTAGAGATCTATCATCATAGAGTATTTTCCATTTGACGACACAATCGTAAGGGAGTGTTTATATTGGTGTAATCGTATGCTATAATCTATAAAAATTGACCAAACACCTTCGAGTATTCCCTTTCTAGTATCGAATAAGAAGGAAACTACTTGATTGCGATTAATCAATTCTTACAGATTACGGCATACGACATACGATTATTTTTAAGTTACAGCCAATATAAACGCTCCCTAAATCTCTATATTACTGAAGTAGCGCATTTCTTTTATCTTGCTGACAGCCTTACTATTGACTATTTCACCGCTATCTTGACCTAGTTATTTGTAATCCAATAAGCACTTAGTATTATTGGTACAATAAGGAACAAAAATGAGCTTGTATTTCAGTATAATACCTACATACATTGGTGTAAATGAGCGCGCCGCCAACGTATGTATTACGCGGAAGTACAAGCTCATTTTTGGTCCTCATTGTATATGGTAAATATTATTGATACATATTGGTTTATGGTAAAGTTAGTACGTATAATATGCGGACTAATAGGCTACTTTAGTAATATAGAGCTTTAACAAGCGTTCTTGACATTCAGAATAAAGATAGTGATGATATTTATGTCGATTTGTGTCATGAAATGGAAAGCACTCAGTTTGGCGAAAGTGGCACAACTTCTGATTGGTTCTCCACCTTGGTCCCTTCAATATTCTTCGGATAGCTTCGTACATTGTTGGAAAAATGCGAAAAAAAGAAAGAGATAAATATAAACAGAGGCTCGATTGTGTATTTTGAAATGAGAAGAAAATTACAAAAGTGAGCAATGATTATTAGATATTGACCAATTAAATTATGAACATTCTAGTGAATTTGTTCAATTTTATAATTTTCACCTCATTTCAAGATACATAATCGATCTCCAGATGAGTAAGTTTAGATCTATAATAGATGTTTTAGGTCTGGTTGCATCAACGTTACTTTCACTTTAAGTAAAGCTTAAAACTCTCTGTTATTCTTTCGTTTTAAAATGAGACAGAGAGAGTGTTAAGTGTTGCTTAAAATCAAAGTAACATTGGTACAACCGGATATTCAGTCTTAAGTCGTAAGAAATTGACCAACTACAATCGAAGGAAATAATGCTTCTGGCATATCAACGCGATGTTCATCGCATGCAACACGCGACTCGCGATCCAATGAGTATACAACTTTACCAATATTCTCATTCTAAAGGTATATTGTTATTGGATACGTGTCACTCGCGATTAATATCGCGCTGGTGTGCCAGAGTCATAAGGCCAGATTGCTTCAACGTTACTTTGATTTTAAGTGAGGTTTAAAACTCTCTGCCTCTTGTTTTGGTTTTAAAACGAGATTTAATGCCCGTATTCATAGATCTTGTACTTAAGGCTTCCTTAAATTTATCTTTAGATGTTTAGCAGCCAATGAAATAATTCGTAGAATATCTAAAGATAAATTTAAAGAAGCCATAAATATAAGACCTTAATATAAGGCCTGACTATGAATACGAGTATAAGTCTCGCTTAAAGTCAAAGTGATGCAACTGGTCTAAGTGATTGTGATTCGTCCATTCCTTACGGCTTAAGCTTGCAAATCTATTGTAAATTCGGGTAAAAGTTATGACACATAAAAAAACTTAAGACAGTAAAGGTACATTCACATGCAAGCATCAAGCGTCAAGCAGCGAAAGTAGCAACCAATCAACGAAACAATTTTTACAATAGTTTAAAAAATATTTTTTACACTGCCGTATCGCTCAGCTGATTGATTGCTGCTGAAAGATGCATTTTTTTATATGCAAGCGTCAAGCAGCGGAAGCAGCAACCAATTAACAAAAAAATGTTTACAGTGGCGTAAAAAATATTTTTTACATTACTGCATGTCACCTCGCTGATTAGTTCTTGCTTCCACTGCTTGATATTTGTGCTCGTATTCATAATCGTATTCATAATAGACCGGTATTCAAAATCAGAAATTCTTATTTCTGATTCAAGACCGTCTCAAGTAATATCTTAAGACACTAATACGGTCCTCTGATTTGTGACATCTCAAGGCAGAACAATATAACTACATACAATAATAACAACAGTAGCTGTCGACTTCTTTGATGTCAGTGATCACCGATCATGTGATTGTCTGCTATGTTTACGGATCGCTGAATTTGAACGGCATCAAGAGACAGTATTTCGCATATTAAGTATTTTTAAAATTCGGATAAATTCTGTATATAATTTTAGATATACCACTATATATTAATATAAGTCTATTTTGTTTCTAATTTCAATATATTTCTGGAATGAACTAAATGAAATCATAAAACAGTATGTGAAACATGATATTTGTAAGTCAAACAATTTATTGACAATTTCAGATAGCACAATGTATAAAATGGGAACATAAAACGTTTTTAAGATGCCATAACATAAATCTTTAAGACATTTTATCCTCCCTTTTGGACAAATTTGTGCTGTCTAGGATATAGGATAGGGATAGAGAAAATGATAAAACAACAAAAAATTGTATTTACTTAATTATTGTAAATGAGTGGTTCGATAAGTTTGGTAAATCTTTATGAGATGATGCCATAATCCATTTTAATGATACCTAGAAAGTAGATCACTCTTCAAACCCTTCTAGGACGAATTTTAGCCAGAATTAACGTATTATGGTATTCACGTATGGTCGTTTAAAATGAGTGAGAAATTTAGTAGTTGCCGCGTACAAAAAATTAAAAAAAATCGATTTTCGTGCAAAATTACAGAATTAATGATTTCTCGTTCTATTTTAAATCCAGAAAATAGGAGAATAAGAATTAATTCGATATCCAAAAGTATAAGAGTTTCCACCTATTTTATTCATCTTAATATAATTACTAATTATACAATTCATTCAGCTCTCAATATCGTAGTTCATTATGTCTCAAGTAGTCTATTGTGTCATAATTTTAATGCTATGACAGTCCGCCATATTCTTGATTTTATAGCCAATTCTGCATGCGCAGAACATAATTGAACCCTTCATTTGCTCGTACTGTCATTACTATATGTAGTTATATTGTGACAGAACCTTAAAACGATCTTGAATGTAAGAACTGACTATGAATACTGGCTATAATCAGACCTTGTACTTAAAGCTTCTTTAAATTTAAATCTTTAGATGCTCAGTAGCCAATGAAATAATTCGTAGAGCATCTCCTTGTTTCATAAATAGATCTCAAGTTTCCCTTCCCGAAGGAAAGAATATTTAAGAAATTTTAGCTACTGAAGGCAGCATGTAATAATATTGTATATGCAAATTTAATATCGTGAATTACAAATAAAGGTTATAAAGGAATTGTTGATTAAATAAAGTGATTAAGTATTTTGCAATAATGGACAAAGATAAAACTAATAGCGAATTCGATTGGACGTACTCAGTGCACACTGCATTTAAAATCGCCGCACATAAAATAACGTAAATATATGTTTATAAATAAACATAGAAATCGATTAAATCGTGAAATACACAATACATTTTATTATATTATCAGATAAAATCTGTATTTCATAATTCGAAATATTTGCATTTTATTTTTATACTCAAATTAAATCAGTGCTTTAACATGCATTCAATCGAATTCACCACAATACTTATAATGCGAAGAAGAAAATGCTTTTGGCTTATTTCCGAAAAAAAGCTATCGAAAATAATTATCGATGCGACTAAATTAAAAGTTATTAAATAAAAAGATCGATGTGACGAACTAAATTTGGAGATTTGCTTAATTAGAGAAGACTGCACCTTTTTCTTAAACAAACTCGTACCCCTCCCTTGAGAAAAGGAAGCTAAGATTCCTTGTTTGATCAAGGAAAGTTTATGAATCGTGAAATGAGAAAAAGAATTTTTCTCAAGGAAGGATTATGAACAGGTATATATGCTCTAAGATGTACTATATACAGGAATTGTAGGCCTCCTTCCAGTAGTATAAGGTAAATCTGTTATAAGGTAAATATTATAAGGTAAAATCTCTGTAATTTAGTGTGGACTGCCAGCGGCACAAAAATTCGTGACACTTTTGTCGCTGACAACCTCGTTTATCCGGTTATGATGGAAATGGAAGTACGGTATTCATAGGCATTTACAATTGCAATATTATCGAAGTAAGAACGTAAGTTAAAAATGACTCAGTGAAAAATAAAAAATAAATATCATGGTAAAAAGTTGCTACGTAACTGTAGTAACTTGTACCAATAGATAAATAAGTGCAAAGGAAAAAAGAAAAGTTTTTTCAAAATACTAAAGGTTAGTTTTAAAAGTTTGTAAGATAATTGTTGAGTTTAGTTTCTTCATTTTCAATATTGATAAAATTAGGATCATTCAATTTTTACATAAAATGAACGATTCTAGCAAAAGAAATGTCGTTCTGCTTCGTGAATAGAGATATTAATTGTTAAAATTAACGACTAGGAAATGTCACATCGTGGCAGACTGATATAAAGGGACATGAGAACATATAAATGAGGTTAGAATAAGTATTTTCTGTATCGATTTTTAATAGGATGTGCCTGAAACTGAACAATTACTTTCGATTCTTTCATTTCTACAGTTTAAATATTCGTGCCACGGAATGCAACCAGATATAACAGCTCCACTATCGGCGAAAAAATTAGGGACCGTTTTTGGAACGAAATGGCTAGAAAGTTTTATTCCTTTCTATTAGGGAGTATTTATGGCTACGGTCCACTTGATGCTACAAATACTTTTTGATTAGCCAATCAAAACTTTCGAAGCATTTGTAGCGTTAAATGGATTGCATCCTATATTGGCCATAATCGTATAGTGTACACCATAATCTGTAAAGCCCATTCTACAATGGGCAGTAGCAATAGTGAATTAAAGAGTAGGCGTAGAAATCGACTAATCATAGTTGATTATCCTTCTCACATTCAATTATGATTGATTGATTCCGAATAGCGCTGATTGATTGCTTCTATGATACATTCTCTACTAGGTAAATATGAAATCGGAATTTTTTAATAGAAAATACACGTTTATTACATGAAAATGATAAAAAATATTTTATTCGAAGTATTGCTCATCGGTAACTATACATTTTTCCACCTGTTTGACAATTTGTGGATGCCACGCTAAAAAAATTGTTGCTCTTTTGAACCAAACCAGTCATTTTCGTACATCTTCGTAAGAAGTGAAGCGCTGCTGAGCAAGAGCGTGTCCCATCGATGCAAATAAATGGTAATCGGACGGAGCCAAGTCTGGTGAGTAAGCCGCATGCGAAAGTATTTCCCAATCAAATGCCTCAATCGTTTCCTTGACCAGTTTTGCTATGTGTGATAGTGCATTATCATGAAGCAAAATCACTTTATATTGCCTTTCTTGATATTCCGGTCGTTTTTCACACAAAGCTTGATTCAAATTGATCATTTGTTGTCGGTAG
>Ga0157364_1003849_pt1 | contig 14746 bp, 9 predicted proteins | sample AttsexASBM2_FD_111476 | JGI IMG/M metagenome (GOLD analysis project Ga0157364, IMG submission 111476) | Fungus gardens microbial communities from leaf cutter ant in Ribeirão Preto, State of São Paulo, Brazil - Atta sexdens ASBM2 | ecosystem: Host-associated > Fungi > Mycelium > Unclassified ... | reverse complement strand
TAATATTAATTATATTTATATTATTATAAAACAATTTCAAATCGACCAAAAAAGTTACACATTCTGAAATCCCCATACTTATATAAACAAGTTATTCTTCTCATTTTACATCTTTTTTTCATCATTCTTTTAATCATTAATTCTTTCTAATTGTTTTTTTTCTTCATATCTTTATGACTTTATGACTTTATCATAACTTCTTTTTTCCACGCTCTAGTCATGTAAATATTCTACATTTATAGCTCTCTCAGAAGGCTTGTCCTTTCTCATAAATTTCTCATAAAATTCTCATCAAATTACTTATCTAATCCTTCGCGCGAACGATGGCGCGTTACATCGAAATTCCCAAAGACGCCGACGCGAAAAGGAAAAGTTGAAGAACGCTCTCGCCGTTTCGGCAAAACCGATGTGACGCATCGTGGGACGTTGATGACAACGATAATGATGAACTTTCGATTGACTTCGTCGTTCAGGCGGTTAGGATATTTTTTCGCAAGTGAAAGCTGTGATCACGTGAGACACGCTTGTACGGTGAACGGTGGCGCGTTTTCGGAGCGAACGGACCGGTTCGAAGGCTCCTCGTTGCGAAATCGATGCACGCCGTCGTCGTTTCGCTGCGATCGTTCATTCGCTGATTTAACCACTTAAGAACCCAAATAAACATCAAAACTGAGCGGCAAAAAGAAAAGTTATTTTAACGACTACATGTATAAAATGTTAATAATGCAAGTCTTTCGTAAAATATTATAAGATAGTAAAAGTAGAAAAAATATACGCTAAAAAAAGAAGTATTCAGTTATTCATAGATTTATATCTAATTCTTAGTATTATAATTTTTTGATAGATTAATTTTATTAGATTAATTATTATAATTATCTAACACATTTCTTGCAATCAAAATTGAAATGTCATTAAAAATAAGTTTGTCATCTAACTATTTAGAGACTATACTATTAAGTAAATAAGTATGAAAGTGTCAAATTTATATTAAATAATACAAGATGTTCTACTTTTAATATAAATTAATAAAAAATTGAGATATAATAGAAAAAAAATGTAATTATAAATAGTGTCAACTTGTAAGTTGTAATTCTAATTAGTATTCCGATTTATCATGAAAAGCTTTTTAATTCATTGATAATTATTGTATTTAATAATTGAGGACGATTAAGAATATATTAATTTGTTGATTGTTTTAATGACTTGTATTAAGTTAGAATCAAATTTTCAGGAATATATCTCATATAATTAATTTGTTCCATCCTATATAGAGATTTTCCATACGACGTGATTATACTTTCTTGCGTGAAGTAATCAATATTTCTTCTGTATCACACAAGATTAATAAAATTGATGTTAAAATTTATCATGTAGTCTTTCACTTTTTTCTCTCTGTTATGATTAAATGTTTAATTGGTATCTAAGCAGTATACATATAGACGATTGATTTTCTATACACTTTGTTAAAGATTATAAATAGTTTTTAAAAATGACATTGAACGTTATAAATAACTTTCCATTTCAAACCTATAAAAAATCTTAATTTCCTATCACACATTATTCATGGAATATTATAGGTTCTTCGCAATCGATGTAAACTCTGATCAATTTGGAGATATGTTTAAGACACAGTAATGTAATTATAAGGTAAAATACCGAGCAAATAATTTATAATAATGTTATAGCAAAACCAATAGTTTATGAAAATGTTAAAAATGTAGATATATGTATAAGCGTATATTATCAATGTAAAAAAAAGTCGATTGCAAATTGTTAAAGACATTCATGAAAGAAAAGGTGACGAAAAATCTAGAATACCATATTATTAATGAACATTAATTCTTATATAATATGTATAGTTACTATTTAAAATGATTATAATATTAACAATGTATGTATTTCTTATTATAAATATCTTTCTAATATAGATAATTGCATTATTGTATCAATTACCGGTGATGTAATTATTATTATGATATTATACAACAGTTTTGATTATGATGCATCTTTGTCACTGACATCCGTGCGAGATTTATATGTTTGTCTAATATTATCCAATATACTCTGATACGAATCGTGGCTTTTTCGGATATCCACGAAGCAAAAACTAGGTTAACTTGATTATCACTAAAACTGGTTGCTAATGTTATTTAACGAAAACGTCATTGAAGTATCTGTAAAAAAAAAACAAAGCTCCGTATTTTTTGTTCATAATTGTTATCTTTCCAATACCTCTTTTGTTTTAACTGAATATTTGACGTCATATTAAATTCTTTATTTCGGTATTATTGCTGCTTCGTCAACAAAATTTACCTGTATTTTGTCTTTCATATATATCAAATATATGTTAGTTACATACAATATGGAACTAAATAAATCATTAAAAAGTTTTATAATAACAAAGAAACATAATAAGCCAAAATTTGATCAATCAAAAATTAAAATGAAAACTATAAAAAAATTGATATTCTGAATAGCAAAATTTGTCATTTTTGTCCAATCTATAATTTACTGAAAGCGATTATCTACAAAGTAATAAAATTTGATATGCAAAACCTGTAAATTTCTTTTCAAAAATTTAAAGTTAAAAAAATCAGAAGTTCATAAGAAATCCTGTAAATAAAAGTTTCCTGAGAATTCTAAAGAGCAAACCTCAGAAAATAACATTCACGATAGTTTCCATGCAAAGATTATTAATACATTATCCTGTAATATGAATAAGAAGGTCTATAAGATAAAAGGAAGAGAGAAAGGAAGGAGAAAAGAGAAAAAAATCTTATACAAGATTCGCAGTTGTCTTTAAGTGACGATCCTGTGCTTCGCGGTCGTCCCGAATACGAATACTCGATACGAAACGCACGATGCCAAGCAAATTATGCAAAGCGAAAGTACCCACGTAAGAACGGGTTGCGCAAAACTCCGTAAGAAGAACGCCCGCGTGAGGCCGACTGGTAATACGGTACTGCGAAGACGCGCGAGGACGCGAGAGCGAGTCTCTCTTGTTGGTGAATTTTACACCGCCCTTGCAAATAGATTTGCTCTAAGATTTATCAACCCTCACTTTTTGTTAATTTCGCGAGCGAAAAATGTGAAAATAATTAGTTATATAATTATTTCGACAAAGTAAAAATATTTTAATTAAAATTTGCATCTTTCCAGTAGCGATTTTTGATCTATTCTTATTAGAAAATTATTCTTCATAATCAACAAAAATTATAAATTAATTACAATCCATATAGTTATAATTAATCTCAGTCATAATACGTGAATAAATATAAAAACTTAATATATCTTATTAAATAACATATTAAACTTCATTAAATAATATACTTCATGTATATGTTGGGTATATTGATATATTATTATATTACGAATATTTTTTACCCCATTTATCTCTCATATACAATATATATTCATATATTTTAGTAAATACGTTTATATAAAATTAATAGTTTATTGAACATTTTATTTTGCTCCTTTTGTTTTTATGTATAACAGATTTACATGTGTACTAAAGAAATCAAGTAAAATCAAATAAAAGAGAGCGTGATCGAGCAGCATACGCGCTTCGACTCTAATCGAGATGATCGTTAATAATACGACAGTATATGTATCGAACGTCGATCACGTCGGAGACGAGTACCATGCATTGATTTCGCAACAAATACCTTTGAACCAAGCGCAATTGCACTTATGTCAGTAGTTGCACCAACGACAGTTAATATTATATATTTTGCTTTTACTGGCATTCAATAAAGTACATCATGTTTTTAATTTTGCACTATACATGCTTTATAATGTTAATCTCACATTAAATGTTTTCGAAAAAAAGCATTATGCATTGGAAACTATTGGACTTAATCATTACTAGATGCGTACGTCGTTTCACAATGCAAATTAGTATGCTAATTATTTCACGAAAGGCAACTTTTGATATTGACTATCTGCTATTGTACGAGTAGATATTAAAAATGTAAAGGTACGATTTGAGCACAAATGGATATGCCACAGCAATGTGTAACGAGAGATTTATTACAACGTTCGACGCACGCGTGATTAATGGGATTTTATAATTCACGTCGAATCGCGATCAGACATCTCGTTCTATTTCGTCATGTAGATGATATATGAGCATAAAGGGTTAAAGATCGAGTATCCCAATATTCAATGCATTCGTTTTTGCTTCGATGAAATCTTAAGCTCTAGCAAAAGTATGTGTGTGTACATCCGAGATTATACAAATTAAAATATTTTTAGATTTCAAGAATATAAATATAAACACAAATAAGCGAAGAAGGCCATATTCAAAGCCGATCTTGGCTTGTCTAATAATGTTTTTACGTGAAATTGTACAATTTATCTCAAACAAACTGCGTGCTGATTATTTGTTGAATGTTTTAAAATGCTAATTAGCGTCTTAAAAGTTACACTGTAAAGAATTTATTGTGAGAAAGTGCAGATTGCTTAAATCGGAAATTGTAAGATTCATGCAAAAATATTATTATAGCCACCGAAATCCGCTTTAATCGAATATGGCTTCGCATTTGTATTTACCATTTCTTGATTGACTTTTTTATTTATTATTGTATAAATATACTATTGCATAAATATAAGTTGAGCTTTTTATATTACATTAACTTGAGAATTATTTGATTTCAAGTTTCTTTCTAAAACGTGACGGAGCAATCTAATTATATTAATATTAACGGATGTTTAAATGAATTTTTATATGATTCTTGATTATATATACATAAATTAAGTTAAATAATTATAAGATAGTGGATTGCTATTTTTGCCCAACTAATTTTATTTATACTATAGATAGAGCGAGAAAGAGAGAATTAATTCAATTCAGTGTTTAGTAAATCACCATCGTATCGGTGCAATCGGTCTGAATATGTTCTACATATTGCAGGCACACATTCTATATATTACCGAGCAACCTAGTTCCATCAAACCCTATAAACTTTTCAGTCGGACCCTTTACCTTTTATGCTCCCTGACGACGTATGGGGCGTCTGGGGCGCGTGCGAGGTCAACGGCAACGGCGAGCCCGAGGAGGTCGCGGAGTGTTCCAGCTTGGAACTCACCGCGCTCCACATCTCGAACATGTTGAACGCCGTGGTGACGGTGTAGACTGACGTCTACCAAGCTGATGCCCTGCTGAACCACCGGGCGTCCTGTGCCGGCCCGGCGTAACATCCGCGGCCGTGTAACGGCGTTAATCCCGAAGATTTGTTTTCACTCTTCGGTCCGATACACCACTGTCGCTCTTTGGCGATAAGTCTATCAACACTTTCGACACTCGCGATTAGTCCTATTCTTCAGCCGGTTCACCGGCTAAGAGATTCGCCTTGTCCTCCGTTCTATCGTCTTGTTCCACTTTTTCTTCCTCTTCTTTTTTCCCCTTCTTCTTCGTCTTCTCCACGCCACCCCAACGACGTTACAACGTGACACGATTTATCGCGTACTATCACTCGCCCCCTCAATCGACGTGGCAGTTGTTGTTGTCGTTGTCTCAATGGTTGCACCGTTGGCGGTTCACTCTAGTCACCCCGAAGTCGCAGCACGCCGAGTCTAGTACTCGTCGTGGTCGTTAACGTCGTTGCGCTCGCTTCGTTTGCCGTTATCGCGGTCGTTGGCGCGCTTCCCGTAGCCGTTGTCCGCGTAACTGTCGTTGCTGTCGTCGGAAATCGCGCCAGCACCCAACGACGTGACATGGCTTCGTCGAATTTCCCTTCTCGTTTTTTATCTGGAAGGGAATTGCCATCGCGCCGATTGCGAGAGAGCACCGATTTATAGACACATATATGACAACTGTCTTACTTTCTACATATTCTCGACATGAAAATGATTTTGATTCTATCTCCATCAGAATTTTTCAAAAAACTTAAGTATTAATAAAGTTTTCATTGCATCATATTATATGATCAAGACTTATCCATTTATCATAAAAAAATATTTGAGATTAATACATAAATAAAATATATTACGAACTTTAAAGTCTCTCCAATATTCATTTTGCAATATTCCATTTCAATTTATTTCAATTCCAATTTAAACAAACATATTTTTCAATCAAATCCAAGAAGAATTCCTTTTTAAAACTTTCGAGTACAGTTGAGCTAATTTGATAAGAGATCTACTGTAAATATATTTTCTCATTTAACTCAATGCCATATATTTTCTAAGTTTCAAGATACGAGAAGAAGTAGAAAGCATAAAGTTAGCTCTCGCTCGATCGACGATTACAACTTCCATCGGATCGTTTCGTGGATCTTATTGCGGATAAAGGAAAATTTAATTCTGCCAGACAGCGAAAAAACAAATTAATAGAATTAATGATTAGAAAAAAATGCTCATTGCGATATATGAAAAAATTGTGGCGAAATAATAACAGATTAATTTATAGAAAATGATGATGCAAATTCCAAATTGTGGGACATTTATGTAATCTCTCCTTGAAAGTTTTCGAATCAACTTTCTAAAATAATAGATGAACAAAAAGTTTTATAATAGTACGATATAAAGATTGTAAGTGAAAATATGGAATAAGAAGATAAATATAATATAAATAAATATCAATTCAAATTCTTAGAATCCATATAAAAGAATATTTTACAATTAATTTTAATCTTTACACATACAAATAGCTCTTTTTAAAATCAATATATGAATAAATTAAATACACGCGATGCATTTACAAATTAAAGATTGCAAGAGTTTGACTATGAATGTCATGAAGAATAGTCACGGCTCATGAATAGAAAATTGACTTCCACAGGATTACTTAAGACCGATGAAAGTAGAGTGAAAAGTTAAAACATAGAATTTAAATAGGAAGTGGATAAAACCTGACATCATGTCATCAATCCTGAGCGATCGATTTGCGGTAGACATAAAAAAAGCAGCCGACTCCTGCCGCATCGATCCTGCATTTCCATGCACCACGATAGTTCCCCTTTAATCCCAACCGCGTTGCAAGCAGTGGTGAGCTCGCGTCGAGGGGAACCGCGCATCGCTATCGAGCGAAACTCGGCGACCACCGGCCGAGCTTGCGAGCCTGCTTCACAACACCGACCACCCACCCGTATAGGGTGTCTTTAAAAAAGTGTGCGCCAATGACGCGGCTAAATTCTCAGCGAAATCGAGAGATGAAAGTTTTGACTTTGCTTAATGATTCTTGTTTATGTAATTTTGTGTATGAAATTTTATACGGCTCTATGATTGAGATTTAAATAACTGCTACAAATCTTTAATTGTACGAAGACAAGAGAGAAATTAAAGTAAGAAAGGAAGGAAAAAGGGATAAATTTTTATAAAATGCAGGTATTACTCGTACTAAATCCAAAGAGGATTTAAACATCGATTAATCAAGAATTGTAAGCGTACTAGGATTCAAAAATCTAAAGATCCTAAGTACTTGACTATTTACAAACTAGACATGTGTTACTGTATTATTGTAATCTTAGGACTTGTAAAGAGAATTCTTGACTTAAACATCGTTTGGGAAATGCTGCTCCCAAGAATACTAAAATTACCGTTTTACATATATATATACATCATACACTATACATATATCTCGAGTATGTAAGAGTGTATAAGTTATAAACACGTATATGTAGGTCCGTAGACCACAATAGAAGGAGAAAATTGTGAGAGAAGAGGAAGGAAGGCGGAAAGTATAAGAGGAAAAGAGGGAGAAGGCTCGCGGTACCGTACGTACCGTTTATATTCCCACTAGCCTACTGACTCGATGCTCCCTCTCAATGTCTATCCTTTCCGCTTTGTCTCTTTTTCGCTTTACTATAGCGCCTAGTATCTTCTCTACGATCAGCAAAGAAATCGCGTTATCTATTAAAATAAAACAAATATATGCAAACTGTTTTTAAGTCAATTATATGTTTGCAATAATAATTAAACTGCCAAATATAAAATATGTCATATTATATTTTCATTTCAACTTTCAATTAGCATTATTAAATTTTAATTGGGAAACGACCGCATAGTTAGGTAATCTTTATATATGCAAAATTCCAATAAGAATGATATAGTTATAATGTAACAATTTTAAGATACTGCAAAATATGTAATACGTTATTAGATTTAAAAAAAATTTTTTTAATTGTGCGATTATTTTTACTTTTTGCAGAATGCATTATTTTTTTATTATATCATTATTATGATATAATTAACATTAATTTTAAATATTCCTTTTATAAATTGAGATGTAATAACGATATTAAACTAACATAATATATATATATATATATATATATATACAGATATAGTAAATAAAGTTAAGTATTAAGCAAATTAAATTATTACAGCTGTGATCGTTTTATCCGCCCAAGCCGAATGTATGTTAGAGGTAAAGTCAGGTGCAGCAAGGTGCAAATGTTATCAGACCGGTGTAGCAAATAAAGCCTAAAAGTCGGTGAGGTACGGCATGTGCGTGCACGAGCTCCCGTTCGCGCGTGTGAATTACTTTCGCCCTGGGGGGGCATCGCATCTTATTTAGGTCGTATACATCGAGCATATACTTCGGTTCTGGCACGAGCATGTCAGCGACATTATTACGGCATCGTTATTATCACGAGAAAGAGAGAGAGAGAGAGAGAGAGAGAGAGAGAGAGAGAGAGGAAGGGGAGGGAGAGAGAATTGCACAGGTGACCCGACCATGTGCACGCGATTCGCACTTATCCCTACCTGTCGATCTAGGAAAGACGATTTATGATTAAAGACGATTTGGATATTTATTAAACAAATGGGAAATGCCAATAAAAGCCAATACTTGATGTTGATGCGTTTGATTTTATTCAAATGTAATTGTCCATGCAATATAATTATCCAAATGTGATCTTCAATTTGGATCTTCAGTGTAAGTTCAATGTCGATGTTTTTAATATGTATTCTAATGTGTATTCTAACAGTGAAACACTGTGTAAAACTGATTACTAATTTCTTCATCCACACAGTTATGATCAAATTTCCAAACTTAATATCATTAAAGACATCGATATTGAACTTAAACTGAAGAGGATTCAAATTGAGGATCAAAATGTTTCCATCCTCAAAAATTGTATTGATGCATAGACAATCACATTTGAATAAAATTAAACATATCAATACCAAATATCGGTTCCTATTGGCATTTCCCATTTATTGATTTACGTCAGAGCTTATAATCTCTCAACTTGGATATTTATCTCATACAATCGGCAACAGTCGTACATTTGATGAACGGTCTAACTTGATCTATATAAATAAATGATTCCTTATATAGACAATTTTCAAGAGATAAACATAATATGTATTCTTAATCACGAATAAATTTCATATACCAACATAAAATTCATATAACTGTCACTTAATTGAGATATCAATAATTATGTAATAAATAAAATATACAGTATGATTATTGACGTATATGCATGTATATGTGACAAATCTGCAGCGATACAATTTTTGCATTGCAAAAATATTTCATAAAAATTCTTGGAACAATTAAAAATTAACATTAAAAGGTTGTTAGATGAATTAATACTTTAAGTCGCACATAACGAGGCTTTTTCTTCTTTAATTTCAAATGACTTACTTTCTAATAGAGATAAAACAATTTCAGTAATGATGTCTGATATTTTAAGACACTTTGCATATAACGTGATTTCATGTTTCCTATTGTTGTCTTCGTCCCATCACGTCACGTGGGTATTTCCGGTCGCCTCGCGAGGACATCGTCGTACAGATAACAACGGGAATAGTCTATCTTCTAATATACATTTTATGATTACACCATGTAAATTGTTCCATCGTGTGTAATAGCGATGGTACCGCGTAGTTTTTACACACTATATAGATTTAAACCTAATTACTAAATAGATTGTCCTTTCAATAATTTCGCTCAAGTTTTTTACATCCGATTATCTTTTCATTTTCAACAAGAAAATATTGTACTTGATTTAAAAAGCATAAATAAAATATATGCAACGCCAAAGGATTTATGAGAAAGTGTTATTGAGAGAGAAAAACGCGCGGTCTGGAATTTCTCGAAAAACAAAAACTCGAGATTATAGCATGAAATACGCCGAACCACTCTATGTGCACTTCCAGTATTGATTTGCATCCGAGATAATCCGTTATCATATTGAAAAGTTCTTAGGTCTTCTAATACGCATTCAGTCGCATTGGGAAAGGAAGAAATCTCTGATTATAGCCTCGCGAATGCGAGATATCATCGGAATGAGAACCCGTGCTTTTCCATTCGCCTGCGTGCAGCATGCGCTCGCGCACATATTCGCGCGTTTGTATCGCTGTGCGTGCGATGTAGGTATTACTTAATAATATCCATAACCGGGAGGTAAATGTTGGAGTGGGCGAGAGAATGAGAAGGAGAGCGAGAAAGAGCGAGAGAAACAGAGAGAGGAGAGGGAGAGAAAGCGGGATAAATGTCGCGAAATCGTAAATGCTCCAAGTTATAAGATAATAAGGAAAAGTGGAAAATCGATGATATGAAAATGAAAAGAATATCATTTATATTCCATAACATCAACAAGCTTTCTTTAGTTAAGTGAATTTTTTGCACGAGAAAAAAGATTCATTAATTGAGATTCGCGTGCGTCATTAGACACTGAAGAATAAAATACATTTTTTCGCGATATTATACAAAAAAATTCTGTATTCTTTTAGAAAAGATAATTCAATTTCCTATTTTAAATCCCAGTATTTCCACTGTATTTAGCGCTAAATATACTGCCCTACTATTCAATACTAAATATTGTAAGATTCATTTCGTGTTTCCACTCGCATAAATAAAAATGAATGCACCTATATTCGGCGGTAAACACACTTAAATGTTAACGGATCAAATTTAAATAAAATCCTTGAATGTTATTTTTAAATAACATTTATACAAATATTTTAAAATAAAATAAAATAATTTTTATTTTATTCCTTGACGAAAACATATCATTTAGCGAATTTTTTAAAACAAATCATTGATTATTTTATTAATATGCTATTTGTTGTTTCTTGGATTGAACAATCGTATGTGTGTGTGTGTATATATATATATATATATATATAAAACTGTTCAAGAAGAAAACATTCGTAATATATGAATTGTGGAATTATCTTGGTTCCACCAAGAATACATGGTTTTAATTCATTATTAATTCGCTAAAGATGGCCTAAAATAAGACGGAAACGTAATCAAAGAATGATGAAGCAACAAGAATTCATCATTATTGACATATAATAAATATATCTACGCTAACGTTAACTACGATGTGCTCTCAGTTGCCTTTAATGTTCTATTACCACAACTATTTATAAACGCATAAGAATATGACCGAACTAATTTTATCGAGCCAAAATAATTGATCAAATCTATTTATTAAAACCGTTTTGAGATTTTTAAAGGCTGTTAAAGTAATTGTTTACCATTGTTTATAAATAGAAACATAATAAGCACGTTTGACGTTATGAACTTTCCATTGACGAGAAAGATAACATACTGCCGTATCAACTTTCAAGATCGACTTTCTTGACGCTGTCTGACGTTATGACGTATAGCTATTCCCAAGAGAGGCATCTTCTCTCTGGGGAAAGAGTGAACGAAACGAACCGAGGGGATGAGTTTTATCCTGAAACCCACCACTGCGTCGTTCATCAGACTGAATAATTCCGTAATGTCGCAGCAATCCCCCGAGGATGCGCGTCGAGATATCACAAAGAGAGAAAAACAACCCCGAAGAAGTCACGGTGACACTTGCTCGTCCCGTCGTCGTCGCACTCGCTCCTCCCCCTCCTCCACGTCGGCGGACGCGTTCGCATCACTCACTTTCACTGACTCGTGCGCGGCTCGTGCGGGCCGGCCGCTGCGGTTCCTCCGCGCGTAAGGGGTGGCACCGCGGGGCGCCGGCACGAGAAAACGTCGATACTACTCTTTTTCCCTCTCGTCGCGGCGCCGCCAAATAACGACGACGACAACGACGTGCACGTCGGTGTCTGCCAAGTACGTAGCAGGTGAAGACGAAAGCGACGTCGGTGCCGTCCTACACCGGCACTCCGATACGACCGATACTTCTCCGTGGATCCGTTCGCGGGGCGTCGACTGGCACACTCGCGCGGACAGTCACGAGCAGCCCCTCCGCATCCCGACTATCCGCGCGCGAGAGCCGCACGCTGGCCAAGTAACCGCGGCGACAACGACGACGACGGGCTCCGGCTCGCCGTGTGCCATCGGTCTCTTCGCGGACGCGGTATAGTTGCGGCGACACGCGGAGTGTCGGAGATCGCGCTCCTTTTCTCTCTCTCTCTCTCTCTCTCTCTCTCTCTTTCTCTTTCGTTCTCTTTCTCGCGACTGTCGTACGACGCGACGCAACGCCGGTCACTCCGCAGTGGAGTTGGAATTGGAGAACGCACGCGGAGAACGCACTCTCTACGGGTCACTCCGAAACGACCGAGCGCAACGGTGCTCGCGTGGGAGAGGAGGAGCAGGGAGAGACCGGGAGAGATTACCGCGAGGCACTTGAGGGAAAAATCGCGACTATGTCAATTGCGAACGATCCCTTTCCACGGGCACCGTGGCTGTCGCGCGACCGTGGCTCTGGGTTGACTGGTACGCGTCGCGCAAGACCAGAGAGAGCCAGCCCCACCGTTCGCCCTCTCGTTCCCTCTCTCGTCCCCCTCTCTATCAATGCCTCTTTGTCGGTCTTTCGCGTTTGCAAGTCGATTGAAGAGAGAGAGAGAAAGAGACGAAGAAAGCGTGAGTGCGATGGTGAGGAGGGCACGGTGCGCAGGGCACAAAGTAGGAGGCGGGGGAAGGGTGGAAGGGACAAGGAGGGGATGCGAGGGAGGAGGGAAAGAGGGAATGCGCGTTGTGTGTGAATAAGGAAAAATACACACACACACACACGCACACACACACACACACACACACACACACACACACACACTCTCTCTCTCTCTCTCTCTCTCTCTCTCTCTCTCTCTCGTGCGACAGAAGAGAAGAATGGGGTGGCAGGGTGAGAAAGGAGGAAAAGTGGAGGGCTTTTAGATAAGTCGAGACTGAAGAGATGCGAGAGAGAGAGAGAGAGAGAAAGGATAGTAAGGGTTGCTGTAAACAGGATCACGTTGGGATAGGTCGAGTTGCAGCCTGTGCTCCCTTCAATACTTTCCGGAGTCTTCCGCACGGACGATGCTCTGCGATCGTAAGGAATCCCCTTCGATGTTAACCGTCCTGATTACAAAGGGTGGACACAGGATGTTCATAATATAAATATAAACTTTTGCGATGGTTTCAGCTTGAAAAGTTCTAATACATGCGTATGCTACATTACATCACTGCGACATGATGTCATACGGGATAAGGTTATTAGGAGAGTTATAGATTCTAATGCGGATACCAATTTATAGATTCTGATACTATTTTTGATCGTGACAAGTTTTTATCTAATTTATATTTATCATAGATAACTTATATAATAATTTACGTTTTCGTATTCATGTATGTTATTTACAATTTTGTTGATTTATAATAAAAACAATTCGTGCTTTAGAGATTGTATCTTTAATTGATACTAAAAGAAAGATTATTTTCGTTCAAATTATTGATTACTCAATTTACTTGGAACACATATATTGTGTAATTAAATAAAACTTTAAATCCATTAGTTAAACTTCATTTAAAATGCGCTTTTTTTCATCCGACGTTCCGATTATGTCAGCTCTTCGTTGCGCGCTAATAAATATAATAAACGACGATTTCATAACGATCCCTTCATAAATGTAACACATATGTGACAAGAGGGTGGAGGGGAAATGGAGAGGGGGGTTAAAAGCGTTTACTTTCTGTCTAGCGAGGCCGGTTACAGAATGGCGCACGCACTTACCGTGCCACGATCGATCCTAAACGATCGATTGGTAGGGATACCGTCGTCGTCGTCGTCGTCGTCGTCGTCGTCGTCGTCGTCGACATCGTCGTCGTCGTCATCGTCGTCGTCGTCGTCGTCATCGTCGTCGTTGACATCGTCGCCGTCATAGTCGTAGTCGTAGTCGTAGTCATAGTCATCATTGTCGTTGTCAAACGATGCGGGCGTTGTTTTAATGAAAGGTATCACCATCGTCGTCATCTAGGTGTCACCGTTAAGACTAATCGTGATTCCTGATTTCGTAGTTAGAGCACCGTTCGACTATTGGGAACCGAACGTTGATGAAAATTTCAAGAAGGCTTCGGTAATTTATACGAATGAAGATTGAACTACCACCGAACATTTAAACTTGAACGTATCATCGGTTTAGTTTAACATTGAATGCATCTTAAGCGTTCTATTATCAAGGAAAATTACAAACTTTCTTTGAAGTAGTGTCTTTTGTGTTTTAACCTTAGATATATCTCTTACTATTTTTTTATATATAAAAATGTCAAAATAATATAAAGTAACAATGAAAATTAATTATTACTTGCAATCTATATTGAAGAAAATTGCTCAGAATAATTTCATTAGCTTTCATAGTTACGAGCTTTCATAGTTACGAACAGAAGAATTAAAATTAAATTACAGACTTTTAACAATTAAATATGATGTGATAAATAATACGATAAATAAATTAAAATTAATATAATGATTATAAAAAGATTGTTGAAAAATTTGGCAGAAGTGCGAAATATTTTTAACGAGTGCTTATATATATAATGTCACGTATAATGACATTACAAGCTGGTATACGTGATACAGTATAT
>Ga0157364_1003848_pt1 | contig 14749 bp, 9 predicted proteins | sample AttsexASBM2_FD_111476 | JGI IMG/M metagenome (GOLD analysis project Ga0157364, IMG submission 111476) | Fungus gardens microbial communities from leaf cutter ant in Ribeirão Preto, State of São Paulo, Brazil - Atta sexdens ASBM2 | ecosystem: Host-associated > Fungi > Mycelium > Unclassified ... | reverse complement strand
GTGTGTGTGTGTGTGTGTGTGTGTGTGTGTGTCGTGTGTTGCACGCGAGAGGTCGAGTGCGCGCGCGTAGTCGATTAATTATGGCAAATCGCGTATTATTATAAATTTCGCAGCTAATTGGTACCTTTTTAGCCACGCGAGGCATCCTTTTAACGTAGTGTATTCTCGGTGTTCGATCCGCCGTTTATTATGTATCTTCAGAACGCGAAATTTATTCGTTGCGTTTGGGATATAAGAGCTATAATAAAGATTCTAGTAATTTGTAAATAACTGTGAGTGAATAATTTTTTTAATTTTGCATGCCAATTTGACCTTTACACTCTACATAAACATCACTACGATTTAATGAACCCTTTAACAGGTTGATGAGCCACACACAATGCATGTACATCGTAATGAATTTGGAAGAGCACGAAACACCTGAACGCGATGACAAATGAACATTTCCGGCGCGAAGGCACTCAGCCACGAATGGATTTTGATCGGAGCGGTTGACTTTAACGCGAGTTAATTGGCTCTTCAATTATCACCGTCGGACTGGCGGAACAATGAATCGTTTGTGAAGTGTTTACAGCGCGATGCTAATTTGCGGTACACCTGCTTTTCGGCAAATGCAACGAAGGAGCAAATGTTCCCTACTTTGTAATCATTGCAATTACATCGCGCTGTACATTTGTTCGTTCTCAGTAAATAGTTAAACATGCGTGTTTTTATGGATGAATGATTTCTCCAAATAGATCGTTATATGAACAATAAAACATAAATTGTATATTTAATTAAAACTGGATATTGTACACACTGAAAAAAATATAAATTTTAATAAATATTTATTTTAATAGTTTTATAAATATTTACTAAACATATATTTATTTGATACATAAATCATTAATTTGATTTATAGTAACTGTTATTTTTTTTACTGAATAAATATTTATTACTGTAAACAAATGTTTACTTAGCATTATATTCAAAGAAATATATTAAAATTTTTTCAGTATAACTTACATACTTACACATACATACACATATACATATTGGACACAAACGCGAGTAAACGGTCGCGCATTTTTTCTTATAAAAAAAACAAAGTATTAAATTAAAGAATAGATATTCGCCAGTTTAAAACAAAGTTTAGTTAGCAACCAGTTAAAGCAACTAGTGTGCAATCTCTCGATTACTATAAATCTAGTCTCTTAACTGCATGAAGATAAATCGCATATTTTTCTACACGTATCAGTTGATACAAAAAAATGATAAAATATGAATATTGTATCGCTAAAAAGATTTTATGGACAAGAGAAATACGTACATAAAAGAATTCCAATGTTGCATAAATAAAAATTATTTCTATATATATATATATATATATATACAGAAAAATCATTTTTAAGTCTATTCTAATCAGAAAAATACAGATAGTTAATTATATTGAAATAAATATTTTATGCAAAAACTGTCAATTAAAAAAAAATTGAACAAAGACATAAAATACGACTTAATAAATGATGTAACACCTGAGAAGCTTTTCGAAATGAATCAATAAAACTTAAAACAACTGCAAATGTAAAGATATCGTACGTAATAAAAATGCACTCGGGCAGTCTCGTTGAAAAGAGTTTATGCTGCATTTTACAATCGGTCGGCGTATTTATTCGCCAAGCGAGAAGGAACGATGCTCATACGACGCTATAGCACGTCCTGATCGATTTAACGCCAAATGTCGCCGTGTTTTACACGCGGCAATAATGGTTGAAATCTATGTAGCCAATATTTCAAGCCACCCTTTCTCGCCTGCGCGTCCCCAACCTCCACGAATGGCGTTCGTATACCAACGATACGTAGCCTTAGTTATTGGTCCACATATGGACATCACTCAATATTTTATATTCTGCAGAGAAGATATAAATGCAATCATGGTTGACGCTTTTCAAAAAACAAAATTAATTCCTAAAAAATTTCAATCATGAATATATTGCGTGCTTCAACAAAGTTTAGAATAAATGTTTTGTCGTTGTTTTTTGACTAACAAACATTTATAAAAAGGAAAGAACTGCCTACTCTCTCTCTCTCTCTCTCTCTCTCTCTCTCTATTAAAAAAAAAATAAGTATAATCCAACATTCATATTCAATAATTGAGGATTGATTTTTCATTTTAAATATTTTGCACTTCAAATAGTATTTAAAGATATAAAATAATTCGTTGGGATTGATCGAATAAATATGATATTTACATATTTTGGAGGAAAGAGAGCGATCTAAAAAGCACACGGAAGAATGATAGTCCCAAGGGAGAAATACAATTCCTGAAGTCCGACAAAATAGAATCCTTCTGTAAACGACAAGTATAATTTGCGCGAGAATAGAGTGCATCACGCAATACGAAAACTTACTTTCTAACAGGTACTTACTAGTCCTTTTTAGTTTCTTTTTATCCCTTTCTATTTAGACGAATTTTTTCGATATTTGCATGTATCTGAATATAAATATTCTGAATATAATGATAATATAATGATAAATTAAATATTCTGAATATATTCAGAATATAAATATTCTGAATATAATGTCACATCTCATTTATATGATTCTTTCATGACTTTAATAATTGTGGTATTTAATTCAATATATTCAGTAATTTAATTGTAAATTCGTTGATTAAGTCAAATATATTCAAGTAGATCATAATTTTTATATTTTTAAAAAGATTTGCGCACTACTTTATAAATTAAAATTTCATTACATTGCACTTAAAATTAAGTAAAAAAAAAAATAAAATAAAATTTCAAAGAATGATACCGACAAATGTGATATCAGCTTGTAAATATAAACGAGTGATTTATCAATCGATACTATTTTTTTAGATGTATTAAACTTACGCTTAAGGGTTCGTTTTCAGACGAAAGGACACATCGTTGTAACACATGTGTCTTTACGAGAGTGTGTTCACGAACCCGTAATATTTTAGGGAGCCCTCGCGGTCCTCGTTCTTTAAAAACTAGCCAGTGCATATGTCGACGTAGGCGACATAATGTTATCAAGCTGTCCAGAAAGAGCCGCCACCGATCGCTGCCACGTAAGAACGAGGACCTCGGGGGACCACGTCCTCGCTCTCGCCCACTTCGTTCTTATTGATATACCGAATAAACACACTTGGCAGCTAGGCCAGAGCGGCTTTGCGAGGCAAATAGCTTTGGAAAAAACCCTACGTTAGGGAGGGGAAATATCTTTTCTTCCTTAAAGTCGACACCATGCTCGACGCTGATAACAATTGTGATAAAAGCTATAAAGACTGCTATAAATTATAATATATGAAGATAGAAAAAGATAAATTGCTTGCTTCTGAAAATAAATTATTTCCGCATAATATAATAAAAAGAAATTATAACAATTCTATTACTGAGTTTTATCTCGCAGATAAATAACTTATGCATGCGTATTCTAGAATTCGTGTTATACTAGAATTTAATTAGACGTTGCCACGTAGTGATGTATTCGTAACGGAATCGCCTTTGGTTTAATCTAACTGAGAAATTGCTCCTTTCTTAAAGTACCGTAAGTTGTAATGAGATTGCTTCATTAAGTTTGACTTCGCAGCAAAACAAGATTTTATGATTATCTATAATATCTAAAGAATTAGTATAAAAGTCTTAACATCAAATTTTATCAATACCATTGCTTTTAATCGCTTTTGTAGGCATTTTTATAAACGCGATTTTAAACTGTTTTTTGTTTTTATTATTGCATGAGTTATTTTATTGAATCAATTTTACAACAATGTATGTATATTTTCAAATAAATTTTCTCTCGTATATTAATTATTAGTTATTTTATCTTCATTCGATCTTCATTAACGAGAAATTCACAAAATTTCATAAATTTTTATTTTGCTTTCAAAAATAGCTGCATCAATTACATAAAAAATTATATAAAAATTTAAGATTATAAAATAATAATAAATAATTTACTTCTACTATTTTTACATTTTAAAGTAATAAAGAAAAGAAATTTAGCTTTAACATCCTTTTAAGTTGTAAAACGTATCTTATGAAGCCTGACACGCCGCCGAAACGTCATTTACCTTGTAAAATGGAATCTCATTCAGTCTCCAGTTTCACCCCCAGCTTTTAAGTTCAAGCTTCGACCCTTATCGACCGCACCATGGACTTTGCGCACCTCGTCGAGTGCAGCGGTTATCCAGTAAATAAAGATGAATAGTTTCCCCGTCATCGCTCTCTCGTACACACACACACATAATCGCAAATATGTGTGCAGCAACGAGACGATTTTAAATTCCGCGAGTCAAAGCGATGTTTGACATGGAAATGTTGAGCGATGCATTAAACATGCCACGCCGAGTGCTTCCTTCTCCCTCCTGCAAGATCGTAATCCCCCCTGTTTCTTCTAGAAAAACGAAAAGTGCTCCCTTCGACCGTCTAGGGCCTGATCGTATAACCGATGAACTTCGGGCCCTAGTACAATCGCCCTCACATTGTCCAAGCTATGTTTATTTAGGCAAATGAAAAGAACCACCGTGGTTTCGCTAGTTCTCGGCCTTTAATCTCAGCCTTTATATTCCTCGACATAAAGAAAACGACAATTGCAATATTAAATGCTCCTATTTGATTTGAAAACGATAAGAATAATGTTGCCTTCTTATTTCTTGTGCATCCTTTAAATCCTTAAGGATTTTTTGTATAACATGTAAAAAAAATTATTTAAATACATAATCCTTATCATTACTATATTATCTTCCACATTTCAGAAAAAAATGATTTGATGCTTTTCCATCCTTTATACAAATTCGCGTAATTGATCAGAAATGTCTGTATAATAATACAGATATCAACTTCAAGTTAATTTGCATATAAAGAATAGTAATCATTCAGGATTTTGTTATAAATAATTGCATAGAGATATAATACAGTGTTTAAATAGAACAAGCGTAAGTTTAAATGATATTTTATATTGCGAAACTATTATATCTAAACGTAATGCAATAATATTGTATACAATTCCAGATTGCTCGTAACTTTATTTCAATGTAAAATTGTAAATCTAGTATCATTATCGTCGGCGAATTACGAGGAGCAGAGCACGACAAGCGTCGCGAATTTCCGAGTCGTGATTGGTGGAGCAGTTGTCGTGAAGCACCTGCAAGGCAATTTTACTGAACCTTTCAAAAGAAACTCCCGCTATTGTCCGACAAAATGACATCAAGCTTATTGCATTATTTAAAGAGCTTCATTTTAGGACTACTTTAAACCTAACCCACGATTGTCAAAACTGATAACACAAGTTAGATTTCTCAAGGAATACGATCAATGTAATATTACAAATACTTTGAAGTATTCTTTGATTGATCAAAATTAGTAATTCTTTTTTCTAATCAATCAAATATTTCAAAGCATTTGTAACAAGACTTGAAGATCGCATCTATGAATGGATCATGAAGGTGCACGTTTTACAAATTCGACATTTTTTTGAAATTAACATGACATTTATATAATTAAAACGAAAAAAAAAAATTAAGGGAAACGAAGAAAAATATTTTTAATGCTGCACGATCACATACTGCATGCTTAATTAAACATTTTTATTTTTCTGTAATTCACATTGCAAGACAAAATATTTCTTTATATTATGTAGAAATTCGTTTCGCTGGGCTTTTACTTACCGGGTGAGATGCCAAGCTTCGCATGCATGCTACTGGGGCTTCTGTGATCGGGGGTGGTAACAGGGGCAGCTACGGGTGGCGACAGGTGGGGATGTGTCAGTGGCCCACCGCTTGTCGTTGTCGTGGTAGTCGTTGTGGCACAGGGATTTAAGGGTGATGTCCTCTTGAAAGACTGGTCTGTTCGCCACGAGACATCATTGTCGCCTATCCAGACTTTACCTACGAAAGTAAAGTCATGTAAAGTTAGAAAAATACAATGATAGAGAAACGCAAAATTTAAAATAATAATTACCGTCTTAAATATAAATATATATAAAATGCAAAACATTGAATATTTCCTCAATATTTTTGATACTGAAATCAATGCTACACACGCACACATACTATCTTTCATAAACGAGAGAGAAGTATACACGATCTCCCTTGCTACAGCAATATCAGCGATAAAAGATCAAATTGCAAAAGAGGCTCTCGAGATAAATTCTATGCCCCGTGCGTGTATTAATATAACGCACACGGAGCGGTTATGCGTGTGCAGAAAATGGCTTCTTTCCCCCGGATAGAAACCGTCGTAATTAGCGACCCTCCGAATCCCCTATTCCTACCAGTTTTCCCGGTTTTCCCCCGTTTCCCTTAATTTCTGGGAACAATGTCTGGCTCTGGATGTTGTTCCAGGCTGCAGTGTCTAATTACACGAGGGCATACCGAGCTCTTCCTTCCCAAATTTGTAAGGGCGATGTATGGGGTGCATTCAAGTGTCTATAAATGTGACATACGAATATTTGCCAGTGCCATCAAAAGACAAAATTTCACGAGATTGATAAGAAATGTTTATTAATCTATCGATAATATATAATTCATTTAACAATTAGTGCTCGCATTTAGCAACTATTAAATATAAAAATCTTTTTAAAATATTAATATATAAATAATCAATGAAATATTATTAGAATTTTATTCATAAGAAATTTATTAAATCCACTTTTCGGATTTGAACTATATCGGCGTTCACATACATAAATAAATTTATTATTATGCCTCACGAATGTTATGTTGCGTGCAAAGTCTCGGATATCCATGCCGTATCTTTTCGAGCACCCCGTAGCTGGCAGAGATCTCGGATTTATGGAACACGCGAATACCGTATCGCCCCCGCATGCGTGCGACGTGACTCAGACTCGATATTATTTGCTTGACGAATGATTTAGCCCGAAATACTTAGCTCGCTTTTCCCCATCACCTCTCTCCCCTACTCTTCTGCTTTTTCTCGCACTCCCTCTCTCCTAACCGAATACTAATCTTTCTTCGTTCTCTCTACCTCTTAACGATAATCGGAGAAACGCGTTACTCCAGAGACAGAAATACAGTAACTAGAAGACGATAGAAGAATAGGGAGTGACGGGTGGTTCACAGCAGAATGCAGGAAAGCGGTGAAGATAGAACGAGGGTGGTAACTGGAGCCCGTGGTTTCGCGAAAGAAAGGACGTTCTTCCTATCGAGAGGAAAAAGAGAGGCGGGAAAAGCGGTGGGGCTGAAGAAAGTGTAGCCGGCGCTAACTAAGGGCGTCGGCTAATCAATATCATCAGAGAATGGCCGCTGACCTCTATCTACCCCGCTAGAACGACCATTGTCCAGTATTCCTGCTTTTCCAATGAGTCGCATGAACAAATACAAAAAAGAATACAAATTCGTTTTTCCAGAAAATATAATTAAAAATATAATTAAAAATAATAGATAAATTGCAAAAATATTTTATCGAAAATGTAGCAACGTATCACGATATTATATTTACTACAATAATTATTACTTATATAAAAGTATCATTATTTTAAAACTTTTTCAATAATAATTATAACATTTCATAGTTAAGTTCAGCCAACATTCTCTCTATGTCAAGATAATATCAAATTTTAATTAAATGATCTATTAGTCGGTTACGAACTTTCAGAGAAAGATATTAAGAGTCGCCTCAGTGTCATTTCCACAAGGATAGCTTGCCTGAGGCTACGATTCAATCATAGTATAGAGGCTTTCTTTAATCTCGTAGTGTTTGCATGGTTCCCAGATTTTACTCAACCCCACAGAGACAATCAAAGTCAGTACACCCTAAAGGGCTAGTTTTACTTGACGTAAAATTACACGCGAGTTTGTGGAAAATTCAATTATGCGAATCTACAAAAATCATATCAAATGTCTCTTTGAATTAAAATACAAAGAAAAACGCATCTGGATAATTTTTTGACAAAGAATAAATAGAAAATAAAAAAAAGCACGATTAATCTCTCCGACTGTAGACTGATGCTTCGTTCATCGGTCTCATCTACGCGTCCCTAAAGTACCCTTCCTTTCTTTCTCGCAATAAGGGTCGTAGCTATGTCCGAACAGAAATCAGTCCGCATAAACAGAACCATCCATTCCGCGATTCGCTCCTTCTACCCCTCGTAAGCCTTGCAGAGAACCTTCCCCCTCTTCATCCTTTGCATTCTCCCTTGTCCATTCGTCCAACTCGGCGCGAACTCCATTCACGGGTTTATCACTGTCCAGATAACAACGATTTACCTACAGGCGAACTCCTACGGGTTAGGTTTCGGGAGGATAGGAGGGTTCGTCTGGTGGGGTTGCCAGAGAAGAGGGATGAGGTGAGCCTCATGGCAGGACCGTCGAAGAAGGCAAGACGGGCAGCCACCTTGCATTCGGGAGTATTTCACTTTAACGGCCCTCCAGGGGATTGGCTGACCCCGACCGGAGACCCTTCACCGTTTCGGCATAATGGACCTCTACATTACTTATTCGTCCTGGCCAATGTCCTGCTAGCAGCTCCGTTCTTACGGCGTCGACGAAGTCGCTCGTTTTCCACGTTCTATCATTCCTGCGTACGATTAATCGCATGTCGCGCAAACAGGGATATCGAAAATTGGGAATGCCGCAATAGGAAACAGTTTTATATATTAGACAGAAAATTAAACGTTTAAATACACAAATATTTATCAAACTCTAAACTGTATGTCACACCAATGACATAAATTAAAAAATATAAAATATTCAAAATTTTTCTGAAAAAGTTATATTTCAATATCTAAATATCTAAAATATTTTTATCCAATCACATATTTCCACCTCCTTTTCTAACAAAAGACGATAGAGCCACCTTTGCTGATTTCAGCTTCCGGGTACCGGCCAGTAGCACGGAAGAACAACACGCCCCGAGCAAACTGCTTTTCTCTCGAAAGAATTGAAAATTCCTGCTCGTCCAAGGGTTGAGGAGGTCGACGATGGAGAGGGCGGTAGCTGGGGAGACGAAGAAGTGGGACGAGGAAGCGAACGCGGATAAAGCGTTCGATATAAGATTAATGCTAGAGGCCGCCGACCAGTCCCGCGCACGTCGAGGACCGTTCAGCCATACACGAAGGCAATGGTGATTCCTCTTTGAAGGTAGAACCGTGGGCAGTGGCCAAATTGAATCCTGCTTAGGACAGAAGAAGCGTCGAGAGAACGAGAGGACGAGCGAGAGCCGGCCCCAGAGCCCTTTCTCCAATAAATAAATCGCCGACTGTCCGTAGGTCTCCGATTTTCAGCTCGAACGTACGGATTAAAATCGACCGACCGATTTGTAACGACGAACACCGAAAGTAATTGTACGATTATCTTATTTCTGTGTCTTTTGGTTTCTTTTTTCAGAAAATTATTTAATAAGAATATTTCGTTCAAGCTAAATACATTTCTAATCAAAGTTTTATATAAGCACTCTCAAACAAAATAGAACTCTAATACAAAATAGAATTAGTTAATTAAAAAAATAAAATATTAAATTCTTCCATTAAAGATACTGGCATGATAATCTTGTTTCAGCGATTAATAACTGCCATATTTTAACCTATATAACTTTCATATTATATATGTAATATATATATATATATATATATATATATATATATATATAAAACTACAAAGATATGGATTTAATAAAATATTTACTCTATGCGTATCACTGATTATATTGTACGCACGAGAATAATATAAAAGTATTTATCTTATTATCTCACATTCTATCTGTAACTGTTAAATATAAATTAATTAAAGAAAACAAAGTAGGATTATAGAAAAACTATCGATAAATCACTCAAGTATGCTGCGATAATGCAAAGTAAGAGAAGGGTAAAGTCTAAAGAGCGTCTCGAGTCTTAAATAAAACAGGTGTGAATGACTTTTAATCGGTCATTATTGGTGATTATATGAAGTAACACCATAATATAAATCATATAATACTAACTATCAAAATGATATCTTTCCCCATCGATCGAGATTAACTCTTTAATATTATTAATATTGTATTAACTGTCAATATGATTGAGTAAATCAATAAGTCATGTAAATAAAACGATAACATACGCATTTTTTTAAAAGTAGAAAGTTTTTTAAAAGTAAGTAGTAAGTATAAAATACAATACTAATAATATTTAATTAAATATTTATGTGTTCAATACTAATAACAAACAATGTTATAAATTTTTACTTAAAACTACTTAATTTGTTCTTATATTTTTGTTTCTATTCTTATCTATAATAGTGTGGAAAATTTATGTTGATTTCACAGCAAATAAAATTCTGTTCTTATCTATATCAATAGCTTATGATTATCGCATTCTTCAAATATATAATACTAATACACGATTTGTAAAAATATTCTGAAAAATAAGAAATCTCTGCGTCATATATTATCAACAAACTGAATAAACCATACACTGTAAACGTGAAATTTTTCATTTCAATCCTGTTGACGCATACTTGTGATAAAATTACGAATCAGAGTAAAGTCCAGTATGAACCAGTATTACTTAATGGCATTACAGGTACATGCAACTACCACTTATAATCTCTTTAAAGTTATTGACAATTATCGCAGCGAATATATACACGGTATAAAAGAATTTCTCTTAGTATTCTTTAACGCGCAATTATTTTCCTATTCTTTCTTTTACATTTAATTATCTTTTAATTGTTTTCCCAGACTTGGTGAAAATTCGTTGCTCATGAAAGAAAAAGACAAAGGAGCAACGTTCGCGTCGAGAGTTTCCCTGTTTCTTGCTGGTTGCCCTTGTCGGAACAACGATCGATAAAGCTGACCCTCTACCCCTCTACCGTGCACTCTGAGTATTTTGACACTCGCATAAGCTTGAGTGTCCCTAAATTCACACCCTTGCTTAACATATCGAGAAATTTACTGACTATAATTCAAGATTAATATACCATCTTAATAAAAAAATATAGATAACTACTATCTTTCCTCAATTCTTTTACAATTCAATATCAGAATTCTCAATGAGTAAACAGATACTAAATGATAATTCTGCTTGAGAGTAAAATGCTATCAAAATTAATCGCAAAACAAGATTTCATAATTTATATTTATCTCTCTCAGCCGACCGCCATTACGTTACGCGACCTATAGATGGCTTTGCCTCATCCAATAAAAAACGTGAATAATAAAGAAGCCATCGAGGCAGAAGGGGCTGAAGAAACGCGGCAAGGCAAGGGTTGTAAGCGCAAGCGCGAAACCGCCCCGCGAACGAGGGATGTCGGATACTACCCTACAGCATAACTCCTTTCCACCGACACCCAGCCAATCTGCATGTAACTCGCGACACGGGCCGCCATTTTGAGTGAAGTTTACAATCGGAGAGATGGAAGTGCGCAATCCTGTGCTTTGATATCTGGTAAATAACGATGAAAGTAGCCAAATAAGTGGAGATAAGTATTATCAGTTATCAAAAGCTAATTATTAATTATTTCGAAACTGTATTATGTTACGTAGAAAAGCAGAATCTTTTGTTGTTCGACTATACGCAGAATTCTGTAAGCACAGCTGAGTATAGTAACTCAGTGAATCGAAAACGATGTTGTATGTCAAATATCCCTTACGCACCGATCAAATAGAAAATGAACTTAAGAAAATGAAATTTTAAAAAACGTACACTTACGTTTCCGCAACTGAATGAGAAATAGAAGAGTTTTCCTGTACAAAATAAATATTAGTACTTTAATGTAGCAGCGTTATTAAATATTTAATAATTAAAAAAATTATGCAAATAAATATTTAAGAAAATATTCTATTTCCAAAGAGATTGGAAAATCTCATTCTCATTCTACTAAACATTTAATATGAAACTAAAGTTTAAATAAAACAAATCATTAACCTATTCAACGCTCACAAAAAGTATCATGCAATAAGAAAATGAATTCGACAATCGGATCTAATAGATAAAAAGTCTACGCGACGCAGATTCGCTCGGAGCAGACCTACCGTCATTGACGCGACCACTCGAAGGGGTGAAAACCTCGAAACTCCGAGATATAGGTGGAGCTTTAACGAGGGATAGGGGCGGACGGTGGTCGGGGTAGCGATTTTAAAATCACAATGGCAGACACACGTCGTCGGCGTCTATCCATCCGTTCATCCCTTCCCCTTTAGTCACCGGCTGGCGTCGCTCCTACCGTTGCATCTGCGTTTACTGCGCGTTCGAATCTTTGCCTGTGCAGGAGACACGAGCCCCTGGAGGCCCTCGAGCGCGTGCGTGAGTGCGTGAGAGCTACACATTCGCGCACACACATGAACGCCACGTACATGCGTGTACGTACATGGCACGGACGTAGCACGCGTTTCCAAAGAATCCGTAGGAACACAACCCCTGCCGACGGCACCTTTCGTAGAGTGCACGCGCGGTGAGGAGGGGCGATCAACCACCCTTTCCTCAAACATTTTAAACTTTTTTCCTAATCCCCTCTGTACACGGCTGTGCTTTAACGACGCTTGGTAAGTCTGCGACAAAAAGGGCTACGCGACGACCCGCTATGTTACTCTACCGTTACGATATTTTTTTTTTTTAATAGGCTATGTCGGATGGCGGCAAAGCTACCCCTCGTTGCGGGTGATTCCTAGGAGTATTGGGAAGTGATTTGTGTTAGAAACTGTCTGACTTTGACTTTCGATCGTTAGATAACTCGCTTTCCTTTTTGTAACCATTCTGAAAATTACAGTTCAGAGCCAAACGTGCTCAATCGTATCATATTTGTATAGTTATTATTTTACACGTCATTCATATTTCAAAACAATATTGCAAATCAGCGTTATAGAATTGCATATCAAAAAATACTCGCGATACATATTTATTTATCCAAATGAAACAGGAAACGCACCGCGTTTCTGGAAAGTCAAGAACATTTAACATTCATTAGTCTAATTAGTAAGTACGATCGTACTCGTATGTATCCAGCAGCGCACAACAGTGGAGATCAAAACAACTATTAACGAGTAATGAGAATTGCAATCATTATTACTGAGTAATTAGCTATGATAATTCGGTAGATATTGGAATTTCAATCTTGATAATCAGCAGCAATGGACGCTTCCTGCTGAGAAATTGGAACTTATTAACAGCAGAATGACAGAAATATAATACATCAATTAATACATTATAACGTATGTTACAACATTATTTTACTCTTGGAATATTCTTTCTTAAGTGTTTCGATCGCATAATATATCAATTTGCATAATATACAATATTTAACGTGCTGTACATGGAAATTCTTTTCTTTTTGAGCTTCCTCGTATTACTCGTATTACTTCTCATTACTCGTTAATACCAATTTTAAATTCTCGTTTGATTATATATGTATATCTTTCATAAAATATAATATATAATTGTTCATAATTGCCCAAGCTTGTTTATCGAACTCGAGTATTTCCAAGACATCTCGGAGAAACGCAACGTCCCAAGCTAAGAATAAACCAATTATCAAAGCGAATGCTAATTAAAGGCGTTGGAATTTTCACGCATTTCCCTTCGGCGGTCTAGCGAGCAAGCCGTGTTCGTGGAAATTCACTATCGCTCTGCAACCTTCACCAATCTAATTGGCAGCGGCGCGCGGCATCGCATACGATGCACAACGAAATGACCGTTTAATGAGTAATGAGAGTCCTGGTGATTAACTATGGTAATACTGGATATTCTGTTTCGGTCGAGACGCTCCGCGTGAGCTCCTCGGACGCTGAGTTTCACTTACGGCGCACAGTCCGTATACATGCGTGAGCGCGCCCCCGAGATCAAATCATGTTCCGCGGGTAGACGGTAGGCCGCGTATTCGCGATGCATTTATTATGCATTCACGGTGAATAATGCGAGTGTACGTGGGAATCGTCGATAGCGCCCTACGAGATATACCTCTCGTTCTGGATGGGGACTTTATTAAATTCCTCCATTCGGCCAATCGCCGGCAATCATCTCGAGCCCTCGACTTCTCTCTTTTTCATCCGGTGGCTAATTAATCTCTCGCCGCCAGTGCCTGTGTATCGTTCCGCGTGCGCTTTTCCTTAGCCGGACGGTACGCGGTTCGCGATTGTGCGGCATATTAATCAGTGGCACCGATGCCCCTGCGCGCTTTCGATGGAATCGATACTTTGCGGTACCACGTGAGGAAGATCACGAAGAATGAGCGAATGTAGCGATAAACGCGATAAACGTCCCGTATGCCAGCACGACGGAGTAAGTGCATCGCTAATGATCGGGGGATGATTTGTAAGTCAAATGGGCAATATTTTGTGATACTTCCATTGGCTGCATTTGACTCTTCGCGAGTATCACGCAAAATGCATTTTAAAGAGAGAGCTAAAAGCATTTATTATTGTTCTGGAGCAAGCTCTTTAAAAACAAAAAAGTAAGCAGAAGAAAAATAGGAAAAATATTATACAATATACAAAATTCACAAAAATAATAAAAACAAAAATAAATTGTAATAATGAAAAGAAAGCAAAGAATAGCGCAATGAGTAACAGAGAGAGAGAGAGAGAGAGAGAGAGAGAGAGAGAGAGAGAGATTTGATGATACGATAAGATGCATAAGCAGTTTGTTGACTGACTGATGTAATATAATTCATAATTTAAAATTTTAAAAATTACGGTAGATAAGAGAGAAAATGTGATGTGGAGATGCATCTGCTCTTTTCATTCCACAAGACCATGTGAATAAAATTTACATTTCTAAAATAATTTGATTTATCGTAGAATCAAAAAATTTTTTT
>Ga0157364_1003847_pt1 | contig 14750 bp, 8 predicted proteins | sample AttsexASBM2_FD_111476 | JGI IMG/M metagenome (GOLD analysis project Ga0157364, IMG submission 111476) | Fungus gardens microbial communities from leaf cutter ant in Ribeirão Preto, State of São Paulo, Brazil - Atta sexdens ASBM2 | ecosystem: Host-associated > Fungi > Mycelium > Unclassified ... | reverse complement strand
CTGTGGAGATTGATGTTGCTATGAAGCTATCACAGTTATATAACTTGATTTCAATCTGAAGCGTTAGAATCTAATCTGAAGATAAAGTTAATTGAGAACACAAAGTCAAAATGGCACTTGATTATGAAGATATCCTATAATATCTTAAGATTAATTGAAATAGAATACTCCTTTATCAATTCTTCATCGACTATAACTCGATTTATAATTCCCTTTGTGGGGAAAAAAAATGTTGTATATTTCTATTTCCTATTAAAAGAAAAGCGAAAATCTGCCGGATTAAAGCTAAAAAATAAGGGGCTGCATTTATTCGTACTTATCTCGGTATAAAGAATGGTATTTTTAAAACAAATCATTTTATGGAAATGAAAGAGGAAAAGAAAGAAAAATTGAGATACGGAGCGCTGTGAGTAGCGAGATTAGGAAGCAGCTCTTGAAGGTCTCTCTCAAAACTTTCGGATATAGCTTTCAGAATCGCAACTTAAATCATTACGGAAAGCTCAACGGGCGCCTCCCACAACGTTTTCTTCCGCTGAATTTTCGTAAGCACAAATGAAAATTTAGGTTGGTCTATGAGAATTATTCGAGCTCGAACAAAAATTAATCTGAACTGAAATTTCGTTCATTTTTTACTCTCTTCTGGTTTATATTTCTTTATGTAATCTTTTTTATATCAAATAAAATATGTGCGCTATAATGCTATTATAGATTTTATCAACAGAAGCAAAATGAAGAAATTATTATTTTTTGCAAATTTCTCCCTTCCAAAAAAGGACTAGAGTTTTATCTCGAAATTAATTAACAGATATCCAAGCAGCGGTAAAAATTTTCTCTCTGTTACAATTTTACAATCATATATATTCACAAACGTCACCATCGTTATAACTTTTAATGAGGAAAATTAAATATTTCTTTCTTTTTTACGTGATAGAATTTCATTCATCCACATACATTACACACGGATATACACAGTTCGCAGCGACAAAACCTTGTTTGATGAATAATATGCCATATATGATGCTGATGGAAATCGATTTTTAAAAACATAACCAATTAGAAATAATTATAATCCGTTTTTTTACTGATATGTTCTTCTATCGAATTGTTTATATAATATCTTTTATACAATATATTTATATAGTCTCTTCAAAATTTTTTTCTCTTCAAGCGATAGTATATATAGATGATAATATATAGATGAAAATATTATAAGGCACATCGAAATATATCTAATAATAATCTTTTTTTTATTAATTCTCATTAATCGTTAGTGTAAAAAAAAATCATATTTGATTAAAAAAGAACCTTATAATAAATATTTTTGGTTATAAGCCTTGAGATGAATAAAACTTTTTAATGAAGAACGTGAAAAGGGAAAATGATGAGGAAATGGAGATTCACGAATATTTTCAGACGATCCTATGGTTAATACGGACTTCCCCGTTAAGAGATATACAGCTGTACAGTATACTCAACCAGCAGCCGCCATTTCTCCATTGTCCAAATCCACGCGGCATCTTTTGGTACCCGAGCCGGACCCACGATATTATTACACCCATCGAGCTCATCAAGAAACTATCACCATCGACAGAGATAACTTAAAACATGGTAAAAAGAAAAGAAAGTCGCCTCTTTTCAAAACTTTTCATGAGATTTTTAATCATGTATTTTTTTCAGAAAAAATGAAATAAGTAAAAAAAATTTAATTTATCTTCAAGAAAATATTGTTAACTTCTTGAGCCTATAATTCTTGTCAAAAATTTTGAAACATTTTAAGATATAAAACCGATTACTAAATCATTTTATTAAAACAACTGACCAGATAAAATAATGTAATGTACTACTTTATTAACCGTGTTATTGATTTATTATTAATTGTGGATTAATACGATCAAAACGTTAATGCTTCAAAATTGCTTGCAATGCTTGAAATGTGGCACGTTTGATAATACTTGACAATGGGAAAATTGCAGAAATATATTTAATTCTATAACTATATTAAATAATTCAAAATTCATTGCGCATTTAATCGCAGAGTTCAATGAATTAGTTCAATAAACTAGTATTAATTCAATAGACTGATATAAAGTTTGTTGAGAGATAAAATTATCAAAGTTTTTATCTTTCCCAGATAGTCTTAGAAATTAATTGGCAAGAGTCCTGACGATTAAAAATTTATTTTAAATTTATTTTTTCCTAATAAAAACTCGAATTATTGATTTTGTCAGTGAAGGAAATGATGAAAAATTTACTTTTACAGGAGTGGCCGCAGTGTATCGACCAACACCAGCAACGATTAGAGTAGTCACTGCTCTATTAGGTGATCTCTGCAACGACGACAAGGATTGCACTATACCGAATAGCGAATGCTCAAAGGGCGGTTGTATTTGTTCCGAGGGCTACGCGGAAACCAGCGACCGGCAAGAGTGCTTCGGTAATGCCTATTATTATGAAGAAATGGATTAACTTTTAATTAAATTTTTCTTTAATTTTTTATCCTTTTTTAATTTTTAAAACTGGAAAAAATAAATTAAACTATAATTAAAGTTAATCTTTGGTAAAAATGGATTTATATAGATGACAGAGAGTTTCGATTAATTAATTATTACTTTTCACGATTTTTAAATTTTTCACGTAAAACACTGTATCGATTAAATCTCGTATTAGTGATTTTTTTATTATTTATTAACGCATTCGTTTAAGATATTAGATAATTCAGATTATTCAGGTAAATATTAATTATTAATAATGGACACGATTAAAATTGAGAGATTTAAAAAATTTCGAAATTCTGAATCTTAATTCGTCCAGCTTTTTTTATGTTCAATCGCTCACAAACTCAACTCCCAGCCGGTAAATTATCAATGTCATCGTGATCAGATAAAGATTAATTTTCGCCTAATTGCTATTCAATTGTTTAGCTAATTATGTTCCGGTGACACCAACCCAGGAATTTCGCGCCTGTCTTTCTTATCCCTGCCACATGACTTCGACCTGCATCGATTTACCCAGCGCAACTTTCGTTTGTATCTGTCGACCAAATTACACCGGGCTGCTTTGTGACGAGGAGATCAACAAACGAGATTATGAGATACCTTCCTTTGATGGCAAAAGCTACGTAAGGATGAACCGGCTGAAAGCATATCACAAATTCAGCATCGAGATCGAGTTTAAAACATATGCGGACAACGGAATCATACTATATAATCAGCAGAAAAATGATGGCTCCGGAGACTTTGTCTCATTGGCCATTATCGATGGGTTGGTATCTTTTATTATAATTATCTAAAAAAAATACATTTTCTGAGGAAAATATTATATATACAATATCCAATTCTTTTACCTTGTAATTTTGTCGAGATATGATGTCGAGATACTTATTAAAATAACGATTAATTTAATTTCGAGATGTCAGGATAATTATAACGCTTTAAATATCAAGATGATCATGTTAGTTATAGAATTGATTGACGTAACTGTTTGATAATGACAAAAGCGAAAAAAAATACGTAAAACTTTCTGTTGGAATTAATGACTGATGCATCTAATTTGTGAAGCTCATAAATGATTGTGTGCTTCAGATACGTGCAGTTTAGATATAACTTGGGCAATGGACCCGTGGTGCTCACATCACCGGAAAGAGTGACTATGAAGACATTCCATAGAGTGGCAGCTAAAAGATATCATAAGGACGGAGTATTAATTTTCAATGACGGTGAAGACGTGGCCGGACAAAGTCAGGGAATGCTAAAGTCTTTGGACTTGAATCAGGATACTTTCATTGGAAACATGCCAACTAATTATACCAAGTAATATTCTAAAATATTATACTATTAAATAAAAAAAGAGATTTTCTTATATAAAATTATCAATTTTTCCAAATTAGTACTATTTTTCATATTATTAATCTTAAAAAAGTTTTAATATTTATAATAAATTGTCGAAGTCATAAAAGAGTTTAACTTGATACTTAATCTCAAGATTCAATAAGCCAAGATAATTTTTGTTATTAAAAAGATTAAAATCGAAAGAAAAAACAAAATCTGAAATAAATAATTTAGATTAAAATTTAAATCGTTAAGCCCAATTAGCAAAAATTTCTCTCTCCCCCCCCCCTCTCTCTTTCTCTCTCTCTTTCTCTCTCTTTCTCAGAAAAATCAATTTTTCTATTCTCATATTCACCATTTCATAGCTCAAGAATTATTTAATTCAAGCTCTGTCGAAGTATGAACTAGCTATCTCTTTAGATCAAAAAACTTTTCTTAACTCTTAAAGCAATATCTCCTACAGATTTAGATATTAAATAATAATAAAATAGAATACCTCTAAACATAAGAAATTTCTAAACAGAGTTTATGACAACATCGGCACCAATCATGGACTCCTCGGCTGCATACGCAAGCTGAAAATCAATCGAAACAACATAGATCTTCACGTGGGTCATGATAGGGACGTTCTCGAGAGTTATCGCGTAAAGGAATGCGGCGACAATGCGTGCGCTAATCTGCCTTGTCAAAACGGCGCGACATGCCAACCGATCTTCGAAGAAGACCTATGTAACGGCCGGGATTGCAGGAGATTACAGAAGAGGGGTAAAAATAAGAATAGAGGTGGCAACGGCAAAAACGGCGGGGTGAACATAGTCAGATGCAAGGGTTCTCACTGCACGTCGATTGATCAGAGAAGGACTAAGAAGAATGCGAGGAGAGGCGAATACGTTTCTGAGCTGCAGTACGACAAAAATTACGATCACGGTAATTATGCGGTGGAGAAGTACGATCCACCGGACTATAGGTGTATATGCCCACCGCAATTCACTGGCAGAAACTGCGAAGAATCACTGGATCCGTGCGTCGGCGAACCTTGCCAAAACGGTGCCACTTGCGATATTCTACCACAAGGAGGATATGTGTGCAAGTGTCCGCCTGGTAGAACTGGCGAGCATTGCGAGATCCGTAAGTATAACAACATCTGATTTCTAAGAGAAAAAACTTTTTCCTGGTCAATCTTATTTCTTCTTTTTATTACAAACATTAAGTTTCCAATAGAATTTCAAAAAAGAAAATGTTAAAACAAATAAGCAAAGAAGCACCAAATATGATCAAGACTGATTAAACTTGATACCTAATAATGTTTCTATATATAAATTTTGTTTATAATTAGAAGATATATTTTAAAAAAATTGTATGTATAGTAAGTTATGAGGCACCAAAATCTAGTCTCGGCAGTATTTGGCGTTTCTTTATTCAGTTGATTTATTCATAATGATTTAACTTATTATTATTATAGAAAGTTAATGTCTTGTGTTTTACTAAATTATTTTTATTTATTTTTTCAGTGGACGCCGAATTGACGGAATTGTTGATTCCCGAGATGAACGGGAATGGATATTTGGAGTTACCCTCTTTGGAAGGTGTCGCGAAAGCGTTCTCCATCGAGTTATGGTTTCTCACGCGTGCAAATGACGGCCTACTACTGTACAACGGTCAGCTGAATAATGGCAGGGGCGACTTTATCAGTCTGAATTTGGTTCACGGTCGATTGGAGTTCAGATTCAATCTCGGTAGTGGTATTGCGAACATTACGTCGCCAGATCCGGTCAGTCGGGATATGTGGCACTGCGTGAGGATTAACAGACTCGGCAGAGAGGGTGTTGTTCAGCTTGACGACGGAACTGTCGCCAGGGGATTGTCTGGAAGTCCTCTTACGGAATTGAATCTGGAAATGCCGCTTTATGTTGGCGGTGTCAAGTGAGTTGTTTTCATTAAATTACGTATTTACTTTGTATTATTGTTCTGCTCATGGCTCTAAATTAAAGCATATTTTTGAGGTCATTTGTTATACTTATCCCTACAGCACAGATCTCTAAGAAATGTCCTAAAGACGTTTAGAAAACGTTCTAAGAACGTTTCTATGAGGATGTTCCTCGGATAAAGTGTGTTATGTGAAATTATTATAATAAAAACAACATCCACCATACATACATTCTGGCGTTCAATTATTGTGTTATAAAAAATAAATTCACGTCATTGATATATATTACCTGAATAACGAATGATATATATATATTATATATGATCACGATTGTTTGTTTTCATAGACATTGGCGAGAAGTTCACCGCCTGTCCGGAGCCTGGACCGGATTAGTAGGCGCCGTACAGAGACTAATGGTAAATGGCAAAACATATCAGAACCTCGCCGTGAATGTTACTCAACACAACACGGAGATTTACGACGGTCTACCGTGTCCCAGCAACGAGAATCCTTGCCATAACGGTGGAGTCTGCCTTCCTCTATTGAATAGTTATCTCTGTAAATGCGCTAGCGGTTACAACGGCTTGCATTGCGAATTCTGTAAGCATTTTTTTGTATCTCTCTACATATAATATTTTTTTCCTTATTCTTCTTAAAAAAATGTTTAATCCATTTATAATTGTTTAAATTTATTTAAATCTCTCTATAATATTAATATCATAGAAATATATTCGATAATGTAAAATAGATTTTTAATAATCTCATATACTTAAATATTACGTACTTTTTATCTTTAGAAAATTAAAAATATTTTAATTTTTGATCAATTATAATTTTAATTATAATTATTAATTATTTTCAATTTAGTTTTAGAAAAAAAATTATTTTCAATTTAGTTTTGAACACAAATATTTCTTTTAGTTATGGGCTACGATGTGTCTGGCACCGAGATATCGGAGCGACCTGTACGCTTCGAGGGCAATAACTTCCTACAATTTAAACATCGCTACGGAAGAAGGTGAGTAATATTCAGTTAGAATTAACCGAAAAAACGACGATCGAAACATTAGATCGGCACATCCTCTAGGATGTTTGATTAGGTGCACTTAAAATTAGTAACTTCGGTCGCTCAACGACTAGGCTAATTAGTGTTCCCGACTATAACTACTATCACTAACCTTTTGATTATGTAACCACCAACTAGTACTAACTCGACTAACACTACCCTCGGCGAGTACTTTGAGGAGTCCTACTCCGACTACGACTTGGAGGAGGACGACGACTACGAGTACGACAATTACGATTACACGGAGTAAGTTTTCTAGAAAATGGAAAATGGCTGTGTGATGTACTCGTTTGAGGGATAGATCAATTTACTTGCTCGCGCATGGTAGTATCATATAACAAACTCCTAATAATCACATTCCTGGCAATCACTCCGGCGGAGCCAATTATTTGATTGCATAATAGGGAATGTAATTGACATAGAATCGACGTAACATCGTAATTACGGATACAATTAGATGGGCTTCTCACAATAATTCTTGTTAATGGTACAGTTGTCGCATATTACACAAAATATGCAGTATATAAAGTATTATTTTAATAATATCGCAATCTTATTCTCTTTCTAATTGACATAAAATTTAAAAAATAAAAAATTTTAAAAGATTTTTTTTAATAATTTTTTTTAATATTTATTAATTTTTTAACTTCCCATCTAAGCGTATCTTAGTGTATAAAAGTATGTAGATTCGTAGTGTAAATTATTAGCATGTGTTTAACTTTGAAATTGAAATAAAATTTTCTTTTTTTTAAATATCTGAATATCTGTTATTACGAATACGTTCGTTCAGACGCAGAGGACAGCAATCGAACAAATTTGAGCTGCGGCTAAGGACGATACATCCTGATGGTCTTATCGCGTGGGTGGGAAGAGGAAAATTAGAGCATCTCTTTTTGTCTCTGCATGATGGTCACGTGGTGCTCACTTATAAGAGCAAGATTAATGAAGAAATATCCGTAAAGAGCAAGGTAAGCGTGTTATTATATTGATTTGATAGAAGTCACTCTCCTTTTTATTTTTACTCCGCTACAATTTTATTAATCTTTCTCTCTTTTTATTTTTATATTCCTTTTGATGTTACAATAAAAAGAGAAGAGATGAATTAAAAATATTATATGTCAATAAATAATTTTAATGATACAAATATTACATTAAATATTACATTAAATCTTCCGAAAATAAAAATAGAAAATGATCAATTAACATCTTCGAATTCTAATATTACTCAATATGATTATCTTTCCAAAATGATTTCCATGATTTCTCACTATTGTTATTAATATTATATTGTGTAATTTTTCAGGAGAGAGTGGATGACGGAGTCTTCCATCATATCCGAGCGTCCAGACGACGAAAGGCGTGTACAATTCAAATCGATGAAAATATGCCTGTCAAAATCTCGATGGAAACAACGTTACTGACAACCAATGGCAAGGTTTTCGTCGGCGGCAAGCCCAGCCATCGCGGCATCAAGGGCTGTGTAACGGACTTCATTGTCGACAAACGACGGCTACAACTCGCTAGACGAAAGATCGACTTCTGTCACGACAACGACGTATGATAACGAACCCCGAGTCCGACGATCGTCAATGCGACGTCGATGTCAGAGAATCTCGTCGACCCGATGACATTACCATCGTCGACGAGTTGATCGCGCGATGTGAATGCGAGCCCTTCATGCGTAAATAGCACGCGGCGGACCAAAATCGACGATCGCCTAAATATCAACAACGACAAGTATGATAACATATCTTGACGATCGTCAACCCCATGCCGTAGGAAACTCGGCAGGCGTCTCTGGTGTTTCCAGAATTAACAGACTACAAAGTGCAACGAAAATTCGCCGTCGAGACGAAGTGTGAAACAATCATGTCCAATCCGATCGAGCGATTGATTCCTGCCAAAGTTGTGCGAAGAGATGGTCCTCGTTCACGCGAATCGCACCAAGTCCTTGACACAACGTGCATCTCTCAGGGAAAAGCAAAGCCGCATTCCGGTACAACATTCCCGAAAAAAATGAAATTTTCATAAAAATACAGATAGAATCTGAAAAACTATTCAGAAAATAAAAATTTGATTTCTTATTATAAGATGTATCAACAGGACCAGAGTGTCGTAGGATCAGAATTGTCTAAAGCTTCCATTCTCGAAAATTATTCATGATATTTTTGGAAGAACATGGATCTGACATATGGACCTTCGATTTTAAACAACAGTCATATCTGTTTGAAATAATAAAGTTAATAAATCCAGAATTATAATTGAAAAATGCAGACATTGTTCATTTAAAGCTTAAACTTCTAAATGAAACCGGAACCAGAACGAGAACCAAAATACTTCCACTATAGAATGCAGGATCATCTATTTAAAGAGACAGTTATGCTGTGCTAAAATCAGAGAACTGACTCTATTGTTATATCGCGTGAAAGGTGCGGACTACTAGGGATTTATCGGCGTATTATAGAAACTTCGCGAATACTGCTTTCTCATAGGGCCATCCAATAAATAATTAATAAGGGATAAAGAAAAAAGTACTCAGTCATAGTAGCAGCGTTCGATCATTCACTATTCACAAGTCGACCATCATATAAAGGTTTAAAAGAAGAAAAGAGTTGCGAAGGTCGTGATTATTTCACGTTTATATTGTTCAAATACCAGAGGAATCCGTCATCGAGATCATCATCGCGGATGAAGAGGAGAAGGATAAAGAGAAGCAAACACGAACGGCGAATTAAGTGCTACGTTTTCATCGAAAGACAATAATATATTTTTAAGGTGACGAGAATTATAATATTGATACATATGTGTATGTATGAATCTATCTGTATACGCATGTGGCGAATTTAGCGAAAGAGAAAGAAAGCGAGACCCGCTCAAAGCGAACCTCGTCGTAGAATTTTACTTATAAGTTATACTGAAGCACCTAAACGTTTTACGATGCCAAGACTGACTAAAGCGCATGCAAACGGCGAGAAGCGTCAACGGCGACATAAAAGAACGAAGAGAGAGAAAGAAAGAAAAAAAAAGAAACGATAAATCGGTGTTATGTTTGAGTGTTCGGTAGAGAGATTTAAATGGATTTCCCGGAAATAGAGGAAATATGTATTTTAAAGGATGTTGATTTATCGCCAGTATAGTAGACAAACTCACGCGACACGACACGTTGTTTTTAGGTAGGGGAGGCTTTTTACAAATGCGCAAGAGAATAAATATATTATATATAAATATATATATTATACGTATACTTATATACAAAGGATTCTACATTCCACTCGATGGACAAAAATCGGGGTCAAATTATACGTGCATAAACGTTGTTGATGATGGCTGCCGTGAGCGTAGTTCGTGACCGTTCAGATCTTACCCATTTCTTACTTTATAGAGAGAAAACAGTTATTAAATCTGTAAAAGCTAGATATTTATTTATTTCTTTAAGAGCTTCAACGTCTATTTATATAGATATTAAAACAGCATATTATTTACATATTATTTAAATAATTATTATATCGTCGTATCAAAAATATTCGACTTAAATTATTAAATTATTACGATCCAGTCAGTTGTGAACTAATAAATAAAGTATTATATAGTTTCAATTAAGCTTAATTTCAAAATCATCATTTTAATGTTAAAGAAATATGAAATGCTATTTTATTTATTTAAGTTTATTTTTTTATTTAATTTTCTAAGTTTCACGCTAATTGTTAATCGAATTTGAATGCGAATGGACTTCTCACGAAAGTTATGTCTGTATACTTTAAGCAAAACACAAGTCCTCAGTAAACATCAACTAAAAGTAATATAATATCAATGTTATAATTTTACACTCAACAATATAATTGTAACACATGTATTTATATTACATTTATATGGCTGAGTGTAAAATTATTATAACTTTGATGTTATGTTACATTTAGTTTGTTTATCATTTACTCGATCATCGAGACATCAAAATGATGTCAAAATAGTTTTAAAATGATTACTAAAAGTTATTTTTCAAAAGTTACAATCAATTACGATTTTCATTTTGACGTTATCTTAACTTTGATGTTAACTTGTTTTACCGGAACATCTGCGTTACGACAGGATGTAATAGCAAGATTTTCCATATAACGACAACCTGCAATCGATACAGCCGATCCCGATAAATTAATTCGCATCCAGAAATGCAACGACGAGACATATGCACGAGCGGCGAAAGAGAACGCAACACGCGGGAAAGTTTTGCGCGAGTGACCTGTAAATAAACCCATACGCGCTGCTAAATAACGAATTTAATTATTCGTTTTAGAGTGTATCATACTGTAACTGGTCCTAAAGATCATCGTAACGACCTAATTATCGTAACCAATTCACGGATTAGCCTTCGAACGATGCTCGCGATGTGCATCATTTATTTTTCGCGTGACTCAAGAGAGCGCATTATATGCACGCATATATATAAATAAAAAAAAATATATATATATATACATATACACTATATGGACAACCACACGCACGCATGTCGAATCTAATGTGAACGTGTTCCGTTCTTCCCTTCGAACAAAATAGCTAAACGCCTAAGTTAATCGACGTGAATTTATTCTTATCTTGTACGCAACCGTTGTTGATAATTTAAAGACCGTCAAATGTTTCCATCCTTATCTCTTTTCGCAAACGCTAATAATGAAACACTAATGACCTAAAATCCATTATGCGAACGCTAAACATCCACGCAGCACACTTTATTCGAGGAACGTCGTGGGACTGGATCTTCTGGATGTCTTTAGAACATGCCTTAAAGATCTATGCTATATCTAGGAAAATTATTAAAAATGCTGTAACTAAAGTTCTTTGAAGAACTACCTGAAAAGATATTAAATTTGTTTCGTTCTTTGAAAAATTCATAAAAAAGTTGAGATATAAAGGTTGAGATATAAAGTGTTCCAGCAGAATTATCAATCTTCGCAATTCTCGTAGCAATGCCACGCGAATAGATAAAGTGATGGAACAGAACAGGCTGGAAATATTCGACGGATGTTTATGTGATTATCACCGGCAGTGCGCGAGTGGCGGAAACGCTTCCTTCCGGTCACGTAAACGTCGTGAAATAAGATCATAGCAGCGGCGCGAAGAGCCTCTCGAGAAATCCCGTGGTATATATGATACACCGGCACATTCAACGACGCGCGTTTCTATGATGCCCCTGATAACGCGTGACGTTGAGAGACACCGTCAAATATCACTGTTTTCCTACCAAAAAGACCGTAATCCACTTTAGTTGCTGCGAACGTCATGACGTTATTCGCTTGCCAATGTTGTGCTAAATCCCGCAAAAAAATAAGTCGATTAGTACAAAGTGCTCTCGTGTAAGAAAATATACGAATTTACTTCAATATCGAATGTTTATTGAATAGAATAACGTACTGATCGCGCAAAATTGAGAACGTAGAAAGTGCAACGTATAGTCAGAATAAAATACATAAAATACATCTTTCATATAGAAAGAAGGTTTTATTGTAGAATCTAAAAATCTGAAATAAATTTTGTTGGATCATTAAAATAATTATGTAAACGTCTATTAAGCTGACACAGCACAATCGAATAAAAATTGCACAGAAATTTAGTGCTTTTTTGTTGCTGATTCCCGATTTTGTTGCTCCAGCCATTTCCGAAAAAACAATGACTGTGCTAGCATAAGAATAAAGTTAGCACAGCCACTCAATAAAATAAAAAAAAAATTAAAATACGGCATATTCTTTTTGTGCTAATTTGTTGCTAATTAGTTGCTCATTTCCCGATATTATTGCTTCATCCTCTCAAAAATCATCCCTAGCCACCTTTTTTTAAGATTTTAAAGGTTTGGGGGTGGAGTAACATAATCGAATTCGTCACAAATCGCGAACAATCAGAGAACCGTAATCAGTCGAGATGTTTCGAGAATTAACAATTTATAGGTGATGTGCTGATTCGGGATGGCTAGGGATGATTTTCGAGGGTTAGGGATGGAGCAACATTATCGAAAAATAAGTAACTAATTAGCAACAAATTAGCACAAAAAGAATATGCCGAATTTTTTAATTTTTTTTTATTACTTTGAGTGGTTTTGTTAACTTTATTCTTATGCTAACATAGCCATTGTTTCTTCGGAATTAGCTGGAACAAAATCGGGAATAGAGCAACAAATTAGCAACAAAAAAGCACTAAATTTCTGTGCAACTTTTATTCGATTGCTGAAGTAGCTGTTTCAGCTCAATAAACATCATTAATGAATATGTGTAATATAGTTTCCAAAACGCATTTCTTACGCATAGTAGTTTATGCTTGTCGCTCGCAATAATTACCATATAAACTATTGTTAGATAGACATCAACAGCTATGCGTAAGAAATGCGTTTTAGGGACTATTATATGTACATATTCATTAATGCGTTTTAGGGATGATTATATAAATAAGAAATCGATTAGAATAACATTTTTATTCGAACATTGAAAATAACCCAATAGGGATATGTTATATTTAATTATTATTTATTCTTACAGAAATATATACATTTAGAATAAATCCAGCTTTGGCTCGTAGCTCCTTCCAATTCAATTTATTATTTATTATTTATTATTTATTTATTATTTATTATTTATTTTAGTTAAATTAACGAGATATTGAACAGTGGCGACTTATAGGAAGGATTAAAGGTAACTTAAACTGGGTGTAATGTGAAAATTTAATAATGTATGCACAGTAAATTCCACAATTCAGAATTAAGTTTATCCTAATCTATCACAATTTATCCATTTTAAGGCAACGGATGTATATTATATATACATTCATCAGTTAATTTTTATTAAATTGATTCATATATGCATTTAGATATATGTATGATATATTAATAAAATTATTACGTATCCGTTGCCTCAATAGAAACATTAACAGATTAAATCATCACTCACCACTCGATGCGCAACAGTGGAGTTAAATCTGCAACGTCGCTACGATGATTCTGTAAATAAATTAAAGTTCAAATTAAAACACAGTAAAGAAATAATCATTTAACTTTAAAAAATAATTGCGAATATAATATACGAACGCATGCAGTTTGCTAAAAAATAATCATGCAATTTTGGAAATATATATACAATTTTTGTAAGCATCGAATTTATTGTATCCATTATTTAATTATAAAACAATTATATATTCTCTAAAATAATTATATATATTTTTTAAAAATAATTATCTATATACTCTCTAAAGAAGATCTTAGCAAAAATAAATTTGTTAAAATTTTAAAGTAATTTAAATAATACTTCAAAATTTTAAAGAAATTTATTTTTGCTAAGATCTTCTTTAGAGAATATATATAATTATTTTAGAAAATATATATAATTATTTTATCTAAATTTTGAGTAACTTTCCTTTTATCTAAATTAGATAAAAGGAGAGTTACTTAAAAATTACTTACAAATTTTATACAAATTTACTAAGATCTTTTTACTGAGATCTTTAAAAAAAATACATAATTGTTTTAAGAGAATATATATAATTATTTTAAAGAATATAATAATTATTTTATAGAATTATTTGCTAGAATATAAAATGATTTAAATCATTTTATTTAACAATGATTTAAAAATAATCATTTTTTAATCAATGTCAAATTAAATGATTTAAAAACAAGCAAAAAAGGGTTAATTTTACACAAGTAAAATATAATATTTACCGCAAGGTTGCTCCACCGGTGCCTGATGTCTCTTCTAGACCTCCTCCTCCTCTCAGAATATGATTAACATTTCGCACAGGACACTCGCGTAAAACACTCGCGAATAATAAAATATAATCGCGCGCGGACTATAACTTGAGTCCGATAACTTGAACGGCACTCCCGAAACGCGCGACGCGATGAACCGGCTGCGGTTCATTCATTTTTAAATCGGCGGCGATTGGTACGTTAGCT
>Ga0157364_1003846_pt1 | contig 14751 bp, 6 predicted proteins | sample AttsexASBM2_FD_111476 | JGI IMG/M metagenome (GOLD analysis project Ga0157364, IMG submission 111476) | Fungus gardens microbial communities from leaf cutter ant in Ribeirão Preto, State of São Paulo, Brazil - Atta sexdens ASBM2 | ecosystem: Host-associated > Fungi > Mycelium > Unclassified ... | reverse complement strand
ATAGATAGTTAATGTTGTTGTGTGTGTTTATGTGTGTGTTTGTGTGTGTGTGTGTGTGTGTGTGTGTGTGTGTGTGTGTTTGTGTGTGTGTGTGAGTGTGTGTGTGTGTGTGTGTGTGTGTGTGTGTGTGTGTGTGTGTGTGTGTGTGTGTGTGTGTGTGTGTGTGTGTGCTCAGTAATATTTAGCAATTCTATATGCATTCATACAATTGTAAACGGAAAAGATACTTCCTTGTGCTTGATTCAAATCTTAAATGAAATAGATTAGTCAATTCATAATTCATGTACATTGTAATAAATACAGTAAGAAAACAATAGTAAGAGAACTAAAACATCTTAGTAGTTACTTTATTATTAAATATTCTAACTTGTTCCCCAGAACTTCTAAACACCTGAAAGCAACGTGATAAAGTGAAATATATGTGAGAAAAAAAAATTTAATTTCAAAATCGTTTGCAAAAGAAGCTTGGAAGCTACTTTGTAATTACTTCGATTTAATAATAGTCAAATTAATGATGACTGTTTATTATCGTGCACGCGTCGCAAGGTACGAAAGGTTTCACAGAAAATCGTCAAATCCAAAGCCGCCAATTTGAAGGGTTTCAATTCTTCACACTCGGCGGCAGTTCCAGTTCCTCATATGAAAGTTTCCGTCATCAGAATCATCACACGCGATATCCGACGATCTCGATTGGTAGCCGACCGTAATGCCTGATCGACGGCGCCAGAATCCGAGGAACCCGGTCGCGTCGCCCGTCGCTGTGAGACACATCGGCACATTCGGGCTATCATTAGCCGCATCTGCTGCGCGGTTGCGAGAGGAAAGATATAAAAAAAGGCTGTAATTACCACCTTAAACGACGTATATTCCTTCATTCTTATGTCTCAGTCTTTGTTTCCGTGGCCGCGGGTTCATCGTATCATCGTTAAAATGATCCTCCGCGGCCAACTCGGGTCGAAGGTGCCCATTTAGAGCCTGGGGCTTTAGGCGTGTTTCGACTATTTCTTCTATCCGATATGGATGTATTCTGTCTCGTTTTCGAAGAAATGAGACACGAATAGATGTCGCGCGCTCTTCATCATTAATTTCATCAAAAATAATTCAAACATTTTTCAATTTTAATCATTTATGTCTGATTAATAGACACATCAAGATGTTTCTTACATAATTTTAAACAAATGTGTCTGCTAATAATTTCTAAATTACATTTAATAATTTATTATTTTAAATATGAGAATTTGGCAATTTGATATAATTTACACAAAAGTATTAAAATTATTGCGAAGAGTGGTAGCAGGTGCTAATGTTTTTGCCGTCGGAAAGACAAATGAATGTTTCGACGTGCATGCTTTGCACGTTTGGAAGAAATTGCCGACGGTGATTTCGTGCGGCAAGTTCAATCAGTAGAGAACTTTTTAAAATCAATCAAGGACATCCGCGTGATCGAGATCGCGATTAAGCGTCCTTGTGGTAGTTCAAGGCTGAAGTGTCTCGGACAAGATGAAATCGGGAGGTGGACCAGATCGCCCGCGGCTCCATCGAAATCCGTGAACGAATTTCGGTACATTGATCGAGAACAGGAGTCCGTTCGATAACTAGGAGGATCTTATCTTAGGAGGCTCCCAGTTTCGACGGTCGCCGTACCTCGAGCTCTTAAAGGATGTACCCTCGAGGGACGACCGTGCTTTGAGGGCGCCGCATCGCGCCAACCACGCCTCTTCCACCGTTATTTACCTCCGTCCTCTTCGCCCTTGCGATTTTGCCTTCTTCTTCCCCTTTTTCGACGTTGGTCCACCAAGCCCGGGAGCGATAGATACCTTCGGCATCAATAATGGACGCAACTGGTCCGTCGATCTCGTCAATTTTACGAAGAATCGTAACGTATACGGAAGATCTTCGCGTCGAATGCAATATTTGCTATAATTTAGCGAATAATAGCAAAATTGCAAGCTTGTACAACAATATTATTGTTTTAATTTATGGATTCGAATATAAGCATAACTTTATTTTCCTAAATTAATTGTAAAAATTTAAGTAATCACAGTATTACTGTATATATAAAAGTTGCATTATGTAATTAGAAATTAATGACAAAATTTCTAATATTAACAATAAATAATTTTACATAGCGTTTATATATGTATATGTATACATAAACAATAAATTTTATATATATGTATTAGATTTAAACAAATTTGATTTTAGATTTAAAAACAACTGGTAATATGTGATCTATTTGCAAGTGATATCTGGAATTATAGATCTGATAAATTTACACTATAATATATTATAAAATACCAATGGATTAAGTATCAGCCAAATAATTCTTATACCATTGGATATTATCTTTACAATATCTAGCACTCAAAGCTCAACTATTATTATGATACGGTAAAGAATAATGCGTCTAATAAGTATATCTCCGTGTTATCTGATTTTATAAACTGACATTTTAATGCCAACTTGTTATGTACTTTCTGAAATTACCAGTGGACAATGCGTAGCGTTTTTATGCATTAACGGTCATAAGTCGAGTAAACACAAGCGCTTGTAAGTGCCACATCGCATACCGTGATATTTACGATATCTTAGCGTCGAGATAATACCCGCGTTTAACTTTAACACACATTTAAAGATGGTTTTGTCAAAACAATTTTACATCGGCAAAATAAACTTCAGAAAAATCTATGCTTTAATTTTTATCGTGATCGACTTCTGGGAATAGTTGCACGATCGATTTTTTTGCATTCTTCATTTTTTCTCGATGACTGAAAGAGCGAAGAATGTTCTCCTCATAGCATCAAAGTCTTTAATAGCACCCAGCTTTAGATCAGATAAGTTCTAACAACGTTACGTCATGTAGATCGCCTTGGGGGCTATAAAGGATCATCGACATCCCTCTTGAACTTCCTTCTTTCTTTTATTGCAATAACCTCGGTATCCGAAATTCTTGCGTAGAGCAGAGAAGTGCTCACGGCTGAATAAGGGACGAAGAAAAGAAACTTTGAGCACAAAGTGAACACCCCCGTGAGGATGTAACTTCCAAGGATATAAATCTCCCGGGACAGTGATGCTCCTGCCGCCGGCAGGGAATTTAAGAAGAATTCATTCGGGGAGGCGCTATATGTTGAAGATGAAGAAGCTGTGCAGGATAGCGAATTCTTTTTGACAACTAATAATTAAAAATCGTCTGTTAATAGCTGATTGATTATTTCTATCAATCAAAACAGTCAATTCTATATTTTCAAAACTATTTTTCAAGCTACTATAATTGAACTTCCAATTTCTGAATAAAATAAAAAAATTGCAAAGTTTTATTAGCTATGGGATAATAATACTTAATTTGCTTTAGATAATGTATCACTAGTAAGCACGTAAATATCTCAATTACATATCGATTTTCATAATCTTATAATTATTAAATTCTAACATTAAGAGTTCTTCTTGAACAAACTGAAACATTGAAACAGATATCATCGGCCTGTGTAACACAAGTAGCTATTAAGCTATAACCTATTTAGAAGCCTATTCCATCGGCTAGCTTAGGTAATATCTATCACACATGTGCACATTCCCATTATGCCAAACATTCGAAGTAAAACACTTAGCAAAATAACAGAGGAAAGAAAGTAAACTTTTACGGGAAATCGTACTTGGTCAGTCTTCACTATCACAGCAATGCTATTCTACATGTAAAAATTACGTGTAACGCCTAGCGGAAGAGATGAACATTCTCCAAAATGGCGACCATCTGCGCTGCACGCACTCGATAGCACGAGTAATCACGCACATGTCTTGAAGCTAAAAAGTTTCCTTGACATTTCACGGTTCTCATGCGTGTCTTTATAATATGTGCGAGAACACTTTATTCTGATGTCACTATAAGGGAAATAATACAATCGATATATTACGTCACCTGTCACAATTTCGACGAATGCAATCGCAAGGTTGATGGGCGAGTTGATACGCGACGGGGATTCTATAAGGATTATTCTTCAAGGTCATTAAGATGGCGGCTATCGACGCGCGTCTTGGCGCTGAAGAAGTCGCGGAGTCATCCCCCGATTAAAGTGACATTCGGGAACACGTTGCGGATCGGAGCGCACGAGACGGACAGGTGTAACGCGCAGCGGCAGTAGACACCAACTGATCTCACATAACAACGGCCGATAAAATTGTTGCGTTTCTACCAAAAATTATCCTCTTTTTTTCCCTCGCGGTATAAAAAGTACAAAATTGTGGTAATTTAGCCCCCACCAAAACGGCGATGGCGACGGTGGCGGCGGTAGCGCTGCTCCGCTTGTTGCTTATGGAGAAGAGGAGAGGCATCGAAAGCACGAGTGTGAGAGAGAGAAAGAGAGAGAGAGAGAGAGAGAGAGAGAGAACGAGAAAGAAAGAATTCCAGAAAGAAGAAGAAAGAGAGTGATAGCGCAAGACGAGGAGAGAATTGCAAAGAGAATGAGAGAGGTAGAGGGAAGAAGTAGATAGAGGGACGGAGACGAAACGAAGGCCTTTCGCTTGTGAATACACCGCACTAACAACGCGGGACAATTATGGTTCAATATAGCCGACGTTAATAGCAATAGCGACTTCTTCGCACGCTCGGCATTCTTCGTGTTCCGGCTTCTATTCCGTATGGAAAAAAAAATATGTATTGCACGGAATTTACGTTTCATACCATACGCGCTAAATCACATGTATGACAACCAATCAATAATTGTCAAATAATAATAATAACAACATTGAAGAAAAAACAAACATACCTACAGAAAATTATTTTCATATAATTTAAGTGAACAATAAAATATATACAATAAGCACTTATTTAATTTTTTTTTTTTTTTTGATCGTAAGAGAACTGCCAATTTAATACTATCTAAGCAAACTACGTCATCTTATTCGTTTTGTATGAGAAATTCTTCTATAAGAAACATACCTCGAATTTAGCGCGGTCCATCGGTAGCAGTTGCGATCAGATATTCGAAATTCGAAATCGGATACGACGCGGAGAAGACTCCTCGAACCGTTCTGTATTTCGCGGACACTGTTACTCCTGGCTCGCGTCGCCGTTCGTGTGAACACGGCCGATGCTTTAAGCCACCGAGAAGGGGCATACTATGAAATTAGTATAATCACGATCAAAATTACTCGCGCCGGGTAACGCTGAACCACCAACCGCCGCTCAAATAACCCGCCCCGTCGTCGCCAATCGGGACTCGCGAATTGGCGGCCATCTTGCGCGACGCCGCATGCGCGTCGGAAGCCACGAATTACCGCAAAAGTGGATAATTTCTGCTTGCAGGGTGCTCACCAGGCCGTCCACTGTGTACCGCTCTGTCATGCTCGATCCAGTTTCGAAACCTTTGATAGAGCGGAAAAACTTTGATAGAGCGGACGAAAGGAATCGATCCCTACGAATAGCCTCGATAAATTAACAACTGCACGAAATAGCTACGCTCTATGTCATTTTCTTAGGGAATGATTACGATAAAAAAAGAGAAGCGGGGTTGCTTGAATGCCCGAGGGGAATGTACGCAGCGGGAAAAGAGAGCGAACAAACATAGCGGTTTGTTGGAAGAAGTAATAGATAGGGGAGATAAACATATTAAACTTATCGCAGAATTGCAGGATACAAAAAGCAGGCAGAAATAAGGTAGGGAATATGAAAGGACATTTGTAAGAAAATAGAAGAAATAAATAGAATTTGAATTATTCTTTAAATAAATTGGTTAACAACAATAATTGATTTATTAACTTTTATTATTATGTAATGCTGTGTTATATTTTTCACATTTGCAAAAATTGTATTTTACGATATTTGCATGGTGAACTTAACAAATTAAAATTCTATCAAATATAATAGAAAGTAGTTCGCTTGAAAGGAATGTACTTTTTAGAATTAGAAGCCTGTCTCAGTTGAACTTCATCTTTTCTCTTTTTCTTTTTATGTTGGATGATAATTCTGATGAACTGAAAGAAGTACAACGAAAGTAGTTAAAAAGAACAGATTCTGGATATGAAAGTGCATCTACTTCGCACTAGCATTGACAAATATAGTACTCATTACGTTTTTTTGAAATCAGTCATCATAAACTAAATAGTACAATATATCAACATTAAGGGATGGTGGTTCTCCGCAATCACTCGTGATACTTTCTATCACAGGCGGGCAAAATGCCATTGGCGATAAATTCCATCGCTTTCCTCATGCACGTCATTCATCACTGTAGGTACTTTGCTTGCGTATGTATGTATATATACGCATATACACGTATTACTTTTCTCCTGATGACCGCGAAGAAACATCTCACGCGACTCGAATCCGCAAATCGCGCTTGCAATGTCGCTCACCCGGTTTTACCGCCGCAAGGCCCTCAGCTCCCGTTCGCAGCAGTACCGCAGTACCGTGTAATTAGTAAGAGCGAAATGTTTAGGCTGCTCTCATCCGTCGCCGAAGAAACGCCCCTTCATATACAGGACATATAGTACGTATTTCTTTGCTACCAGAGGAAGAGGAAATGGGATTTAGTATCTCGAAAGATCATAATTTAAGTAATGGTCTTTTTATTCCCCGTATAAATTTTAAAGTATGAAAAATTAATAGCTGTCGTCAAACGTTGTTCCACAAAGATAAAAAGTCATGAAGATAGAAAGAGTCTTCTATTTTCTTACAAATGCCCTTTCATATTCCCTATTACGATAATAGATCATTTCAATGAATCTTAGAATGATAGAGAATAAAAGATATTTTAATAAGTTAAATGAAATATGTTAATAATTCCTGTCTACAAACTGGAATTTAATAACGTAGGACTTAAACAATTTATCGCATATTGTTAATCACAACTGTTTCTCGAGCGTAAAACTTGAAGTCCTGTTCAGCATCAGTATAATTGCACGGTAGATTGGTCTCATCATAATCTAATTAGTGACATCTGATAAATTGTTCTTATGTGCTCGTACAATGTGCAATTATACCAGTGTGCAGAGAGCTTAATGCGGCTGAGGCTCGAAAGGCGCCATGTTACGTTTCGTTACGTTACATGGAGTGGTCCACTGATTATAGTTCGTTAATTATTGGTGGCCGCCAACAGAAATTAGAGGATTCAGAGTCGCCACTCTTGTTCGCGCATATTAAGCCAGAGTGAGAATAAAAGCATAAAGATTGTCTTTCTTCGCATTGCGTCCAAAAAAAAAATATCAATCGGTTCCGATCCATGATTTGCATATAGTATAAGGATAAAAGGAATAGTTTATGCATGTTTACTTTATGATCAGTTATGTTTCAAAAGTCACAATTAAACTTTGCAACGCTTAAATCGATAGAATAGTAAAATAATTATATTATGAATTGTCACTACGTATAATAGATATACAAATAACGTTATACTGAAGTATAAAATAGTAAAAAATACGAAAAGGTAAGATTATTAAAACACACTCAATCCATCTAGAATTTGCTACATTATTATTTCTTCTCCATGAACTGTGTCTTTCACTTACGGAGACGTTATGTTATCCTACAAAAGACTCTTGCTTATCCTATCCAGATCTGCATCGCAAAGGAGAAGAAGCAAAGAAGAAAGAACGCGGCAAACAGAAAGAAGGGCGTAGTGCGGGAGATTCTTGCCAGTCCTTCCGCCGTTTTTCGAGGCGTATCCTATCTGCTACACCCGGGGCACGAATACGAATTAGGACCAAGTCGCAGCGGGATCGGGGCACGGCCGATTTCGTGTATGCTGGTGCCTTGGGCAACGGTAAGTTGTTGCAGTGGGTCTAGCCACTGCTCTGCCCTCTGTAATTATACCGTGTACAGCCCACCGCCGCTTTACTCTTTCTCCGAGAGCCTTACTTCTTTCCCTTCGCTCCCTCGTACATTTCCTCGGCGATACCTCGTGTTGTTCAATGTGCGTCTCGCCGGCCGTGGTCCCGCCGGGAGCGAAGGTTGTGCTGAAACAGCCGTCTTCGAGTACCTCCCTTGCTATCTCCCACAAGTTCTTGTTTGACTCCAATATGTCGATTTTTTTACTTTCAATCATTAACTATCTCTGTTCCTAGTGTTGGCAGCTAAATGTGTATTTAACAAAATAATGATTTTGGAAAAGAAAAAATGTTATAATCATTAATTTTTATTTGCAAGAGCAAAGCTCGTGTGTGTTGTGTAGCCTTATTTTTTTACATAATTACACGATATGACATTATATTCACTAGTTATTAAAATATAAATTGTAATATATAGACGATGTTGTAGATTTTAATTATTACTAGTTATTAAAATATAAATTGCAGTAGTTGTTGTAAATTATTTTTACAAGTGCTTCAACAAGGTAAAGACGGCTCTATTGATATGTAACTGACGATAAGTCATCGCACGTCCAACCTTTTACTATGACACTTCTGAAGCATGACTATCAGATTATATATCGTTATTGCTTTCTTATCATCGTATCGAGATTGACTTTACGCGGCACGTAATTAGCATCGAGGAATTATTACAAGTAGCGCGCGCCTTTGATTTACGTAGGGTGCGCTTAGCTGCGCGCTGCTGCGCTCCATGAAGCGCTTTTCTGATCTCGTGATTTCGCAATCTTGTATCTACCGCATTACGCAAAATCGTGCGAGCAATTATCTCACACACGCACGTTGACGCGTACCCTCCATTCATTGCGTCGGACATCGTCGCGGCCAATACTCAACGAGCGCATCATCTACATCTCCGGTCGCCCGGAGCAGTCGGTGCTCCGTTGTGGATATTGAAGAGAAGGATAATTGGTTCGGGAGCGCCATTTCATTCGCGCGATCATCCCGATATGTATCTCGATACGTATCTAGCAACGTTGTTCGGCGCGATGGCGGCGCGATGGCCATTCCAAGCCGATTTAATATTCGTGAAAAACGCACCGGGCGCCTACTGACGGACGATTGGTACGCAATCCCCTCGGGTGTCTTCATCTTTGTTTTTCCATCGGCTTATTTATTCTGTAAAATTATCGAGATCATCTGCGTATGTCATACCACCGTGTATAATCACAGGGAGAAAAGAAAGAGAATGACTGGGTCATTGCGCTGTGCGACAGCACGGATTTGCATCGAGTTTACCTTTTGCTCTATTTCTTTCTGTTGTTATATAAATTGCTAATTATTGTTATTTTCATGATTAATTTGCAGATAAAAACGAGCCATGTTTAAGATAATTTTATTGTGGCTTATACATATGTGAAAAGAATAGCTTCGCTAAAGTATTTAAAAAAATTACTAAATATAAATCTGAATATAATATTGTTATTTTCAGATTTAACTATTTCACTATCAGATTTCTAACTAAATTTTTAGATATTTCAGCAAAACTATTCTTTTCATGTATATGTATAAGTCACAATATATCAAAATTAGAATACATATAAGAAAATAATCAAGATATTACCGATTCAATTAACATTATTTTTATTTTTATTATTTTTATTATAAATTATGAGATTATTTCCTTTACTCACAGCAGTGTGCAACAAACAGATGTAACTATCTATAATTAGTAAGTTCAGTGAATAAAACTGATTTTTTTTATTTAAATATCTTATGTTTTTATTTAAATATTTTATGTTTTATATTATAACATGAGAAGAGTCTCGCGATTGAGACTCTCTAGATTGTCGATGTAAAAGTCAATCACGCCAAGTCAAACGCCAATCCGACATGACAAGGACTGCTCGATTTATGAGAGTCCATGACAGTCTTGATAAATTGCCGTAATCTCAGTTAAACGTTATGATTCATATCTGTGATATAATCAACGAACGCTAGCACGGGTCTGAATACGCAGCAATCTGTGTGTATGATACTTACGTATCTGTGTGATGCGTATGAATATGAATATTCTCACTTACAATAATGATTATTAATGGATTGTAAAAAAAATATGTCATCTTGACAATAATATTAATCTGTATGCCAAAAAATTCAATGTTCTCAAAAGTATTTATAACAATAACAGTTTAATGAGTAAACTATAGTTAAAAAGTAATATAATATACTGAATAAATCAAGTAATTAGATTCCCTATATTTGCATATAAAAATTAATTATAAAAGAGCTATTATGGAGTCAACGCTATAAATGATGCGCAAATTCTTTATATAATATTATTTAATAGATGATATACAAATAAATATAAATTAATTTCGGCTATTGAGCTATCTTCAGAATAAAATTAAATCCTATCCTGATACATGCATATTTTCTCCCTATGATAGTACTCTTGAATCTAAGAATAATAATTCATGGTACACGAAACCATGGAGAAGCACGATCTTCGATCCACGAAGTTATCTAACTCCTTGGTCGAGATATCAAACATGAGCTCCGTGCTATCGCTCAGTCACAAAAATCCATTAATGGTGGAAATCGTTAGATTGTTACAGTAAATTAAAACGAGATTAGAAACGTCAATGCTCTTTGATGGTCCATTTAACGTTGTTAAATTCATTATAAAATTCACCGTCAAAGAGTGTTGACGTCTCTATTCTCGTTTTAATTTACTGTAACGATTTGAAGCCGAAACGTCAATTTATATTATTTATATATCTATTAAATAATATTATATAAAGAATTTGCGCATCATTTACAGCATTAACTCCATGATAGCTCTTTGTAATTAATTTTTGTAAACTATAACTATTTATATTTAAAATCTAGATAAAATTTGGACATTGAGATTTTTATTTTCCAAAATTACGAAATTCCATGAAAATGTAAATTAATTTCAATTTTATTTTATTTAATTTAAAATTTCTGAAATTTTTACATTTCACTTGTAAATAATTCACGGATTAGCTGCTAGGAAGATTTGAGATAGGATTAATAAATGATAATGTATGTAAAGAACATATAAATATATACATATATGCATGCATTCTTGTGCAAGCTACTGTACTATCTTGGTTCTCCATTTGGTATATGTTTGCTGGTACATTTATGTTTTATTATACATGTTTAAGATTCCGCGTGCAGACAGTGCTTCATAACGTACCTACATAATCGTTTTACTAATAAACTAACGCTACCCGAGACACCTGATAAAAGATAACGTGCAATGTCTACCACCGCTATAAAATATTGCCTGTTAACACGAATCTAATGATGAATTAAAGAATTAACGGGAATCTCTTGCCTATATAATCTTATCATAAATCTGACGTCGATTTATTTTCGTTTTGATTTTTTTTACTTGTTTTCTTTTATCTAGTTATTTATTTACACATATCAGAATCTGTGCAAATGACTTGCGACTTATATTTTTACAAGTTCCTTAATTAACCATAATTCTGTGAGAAACATTCCCTTGGCTTATAGACTTTATTTTCTTGCACGTGTACAGAAGGATGATGGTGTTATTATTTATGTATACATATGAGATATTTTTAAATACATCGTCCCTTTAGGCATGTAGGTAATTAATTAATTGACTGTTTGCTAATTATGTGAATTAGATAATTATTCACACGTGATATATTACGTAAATGCAATAAATTGAGGTCTGAGATCTCAATGATAAAATATTTATCAAACCTAATTTATGTTATTATAATTACTGTACCTTGTCTAATTAATCAGTTATTTAACTATATTTACGCACATTTCAATACACTCATTAAAGAAACGAACATACATGTGTATGTCAAACAATTTTCACAATTATTATTGTGCATCATCTTTTGAGCGTTCACTAAAAAGTTTCACTCGAAAGCTAGTTTTCTATGGAAAGAGCATAAAAACATCTCTATTTTACTTTCAAGCTGTGTTCCGGCGTTTCACTGTTCGGCTGGCATCGCTGACAATACCCGTAAAAATAGACTATCAAGAGTACCGATTTAGAAGGATCGTAAAAGTCATCATATTGAAAGTCACTTGCTCGGCAAGATAGCTCGGTGATCATCGGCTCGATATACATAATTGCAGGCATATGGCATCATGTCGAGCGACGCGTTTTTGATCCGAGTCGCGTGCGCGCAGATCGATCATGAGTGTTAAGACCGAGCGTGATACCGCTCTTTGCTGATTAACCAACGATGGTACCATCGTACCATGCGACGTACCAGATCGTACATCTATATTTACGTGTTTCTGAGAATCGCCGTAGCTTCATTTAGTTCTTATCAGCAGAAGACCATCATTGTAAATTACGCAACGCTTTAATCGTGGAGATATAGGGAATTATGAGGGAATTCTTAACCTTTTGCGAACCGATGATCCCATTTGGGGTCATCTCCTTTTATTATGTAAACTGTTCGCTTGATTTATACTATGAGATAACTTAATAATATTTTATTCAAAAATGAGATCAAAAATTTTTAAATGACAGATTCAATATAATAGGACGGACAGAATTTTTTAAAAATAATTTGATTATCATAAAACTTGATTTTAGGGAATTTTTAATTGCAAAAATATAATATCAAGTTTTCAATTTCGTTTTATTTGCAAAATTAATACGCATAAATAGTTAGTATTGATTTTCAAATTGACTTTTAAACTCTAATTATGAGCTACTAGATTTTCTTTCATAGAGGCTACCTTTAAACTCAGTGAGATCAAGAATTTCTAAAAACTAAGTTCTACAATAATTAAACTATTTCTTTAAAATTTGATAGAATTCTGAGGTCAGAATTGAAATCGGTAACCTCGAAAATATTTAGATCTTCTATAAATTACTTTGTCAGACAATTCCGCTCCTCAAAGAATCAAATGTGTGTTTAATAATAATAATAATAACGCATGTTTGCAGTGTTAAGCGTAATCAATAATAATTTATTTAAATTTCCCTAAAATGCAATTTGCTTGTTTATATAGACAGTCCGTAAAATCATTTACGTATATCTATCTCATTTACTATACACACATTGATAGAAATATTCTGGCGTGTAATATCATTAGAGCTGAAAACATATAATAGCACACATTAGACATATGTCAAAACGCCCTTTTTTCCATCTCAAATAATTCACTGATATCAATGGGTATTTTCCAGTAAGAGACATAGATGACACAGTATAACACAATGAATCGTTGTATCTTTATTTGTCAATGTTAAATAAAGATAAAATGATCACTGTGTTACGCTGTGTCTTTTGCTAGAAAGCACCAAATATCTATCCATAACCATTGTCCATATTTTGCAATTATCGGATAATTTATTAGAAGAGAAGATGATAGATGACTAGTATGGATATATAATAACTTCTTTTGATATTTCCACTATTAGATAGCAAATTCTAGTAATTACTTATGGAATTATTTGCTCAATAATTCACCGTTATACTATGATATTAATATATTAATACACAAGAGCCAGCATTTATTATAACGCATTTTTACTTTCAAAAATTTCGAAATGTGTTTAAGATACATTTTAACATTTAATTACATATACTTTCTCATTTTTCTTAAATTTTAGAGTATTATCATACAAATATATGTTTGAGTGTATTGTTTGTTATTTAACATTTTATTTAGCTGTATAAACATTTAAACGAATTAAATAATAGTATGGAATTTTGCTAATGTAACTTCCTGTAAGTGTATTGATTGCTGACCTCTTTTCCGAGATTTTCAAAGCAAAATAATTATCAATCAAAATAAATCAATTATAATTCTATCATTAATTTATAATTTATGTTATAAGTACTATAAATTTTTAATTAGCAGTCTATGGAAAAGAAATTACATATACATTTGTACATATGCATTTGCCTACATTTTACTCTCTTATTATTTTTGTGTAACAAATATTGCTTTTTAAAAAAAAAACTGACTTTTTAAATTTATTTTTGTGAAAAGCCACGTTATCCCCAGCCCATGTTTCTCTTCGAACCATTATATTAATATAATCTCACATTTTTATAAATAATATCTTAAGTAACATTTTATAACTTTGAGCTAGAATCGATTAAACAACATTTCGACGAATATAACCATTAAGTTTTAAATTTAAATATTGATTATTAAACCAAGTTATTATATAACATATAAATGGACTGCCATGATATCACCTTCTCCTCGAATATCTCCCGCGCGACTCCCTGAAAAGTCTCTTGTTTGTGGCAAGTCTGAGAAGGTGTGAGTAGTAATTCACTTTATATTCATCACACCTCGCGAGCTAACTCGGGCATTGATTTCGCATTAGCGCGACCGACACATCGCGCCCATTCTCATTTCCTCCTTCTTCTCATCGCCACACCATGATGCCGATATGTACATAATGCGCGCGTGTATGTACGAGCTCACGTGCCCTCGCCGCGACTCCATTCGTTCAAAAGGAGCGAAGCTTGACACGGCTGCAACACGCAACGTCGAGGGCGGTGGCGACCGCAATATTAGATTAATGGCGGATGTACTTCACTTTCGAAGGACGTCCATCTATTTCTCCGTCCACCATAGAATTTCTGAGGAAATTAAAAACTCCTCAAAGTCGTTACAACTAGCAGACCTTATGAATTATTCTCCTCTCCTCTCTCTCTCTCTCTCTCTCTCTCTCTCTCTCTCTCTTCCCCTCTCTCTTTTTCTCTCTCATCAATCTCAAATTCAATATCTTATTTCGATTCTTATATCTTATTATCAATTCGAGAGAGAGAGAGAGAGAGAGAGAGAGAGAGAGAGAGAGGGAGAGAGAATGAATGAGTGAGTGAGAGAGTGAGTGAGTGAGTGAGTGAGTGAGTGAGAGAGAGAGAGAGAGAGAGAGAGAGAGAGAGAGTTTTT
>Ga0157364_1003845_pt1 | contig 14754 bp, 12 predicted proteins | sample AttsexASBM2_FD_111476 | JGI IMG/M metagenome (GOLD analysis project Ga0157364, IMG submission 111476) | Fungus gardens microbial communities from leaf cutter ant in Ribeirão Preto, State of São Paulo, Brazil - Atta sexdens ASBM2 | ecosystem: Host-associated > Fungi > Mycelium > Unclassified ... | reverse complement strand
TTAGAAGGCCAAATGTTAACGCTTTAAAACCACAAAAAGGCGGGAAGATATATAAAATTTAAATTGTTATTTCGGTTGTATCAAATCTAAAGCTCAGAACTTTTTTGTACACCTAATACATACTAGTTTATCGTTCTCTGTGTAAATAATGTCTTTTAAAAATTAATTCGTACAATCAGGTGTACCTTACTTGTACTTTACTCCATCTACGATCATAAAGTCATTCGTATCTACATCGAAATATAATATTTGTCACTGAACATCATGCCGTTCTCGCTGAGGTATATGTACTCTATAAAAGTGATCGCTTTTTCTCTGTCACCACTGAGAAGCATATTTACGTATTTTTGTCCAAGTACTCTCAATTGATTGTGCAATTCCTCATGAACTTACCGCGTATGCAAAGATCGTTTAACTAACGTTTCAAGTGATTCATTGAACGTTTCATAATGTCTTCGATTAAGAGAATATGCAAACATTCGTATCATAATTTGCGCATCGTCGGTCAGCGACGCATAATAGAATCCGACGTAACATTTAATTCTTTTTTACGTTGTTTTTCAGACGACTGTGTTAATTGAAGTCATAAGTTATCCATTCAGAAGTCATCACCAATTATCATCTTCATCATCATGAACATTTTCATTATTTTCTTTTCTTTTTTTATCTTTTATTATATATTTTTATCTTTTACGACATTGACTTCTTTCTTAATTAGTTGAGATTCATTAACGGTGTTCTCGACAATGTTAGAGATTCAACGATAGGTTTAAAGTGTTTCTCCAACGCTACATCTTTCTCTATTTTGCCTGTTTTTAAAACGCGATACTTTTTATGAATCAAGTTACTCGTTTTCGCAATTTGTTTCGCTATTCTCTCGCGATCTTTGAGCTCTTTGCTGTTATCTGTGCACTCGAAAGAAAATATTGACGTATTGAGAATGACTAACCGCGTTAAGGTATCGCATACTCATTGAATCCTTTATTATACCGTCCATTCGTAAGCGCACTGTCTTTGTCTATCACTACGAATCCATACTTTTGTTGCCAACAGCAACGACACAGTTCGCAGAAATTCTCTAAGATATATCGAGGTTTACATGATCATGGTTTCAGATTGGTACCATCCTGTTTGATCAAAGTTGCATTATAGTATCTTATAGGTATCTTTGCCTATGTCTGACACAGATAGAAGCAGTCGACGTCCGCGTGTTGGCCCAACGCAAGTACTCTCTGATCGCGTCTTGCTTGTCGCATGTCACGTTATCAAAAATAAAAATGAAATTTGGAAGCGCCTCGTTTGGTAGTACATCGTTTTTATTAGAGAATGTAAAATCAATTTCTGTAATCAATTTCTTCAATCAGTACTAATAAATTCTCCAAGGATCGGTATTTTGGATGTTGCAACGACTTCGAGTGCATGCCATGTGGACTTTCCAGCAAATTATCAACACGTTTGTTTTGCTTCAGTTCGATGAACCGCACATAATTCCGTGTATAAATCGGCAGCATATTTCCATGCTTGCATATTTCTTTTTCAGTCTACACTTTATTGTCGACATTAGTCATTTTGATCGTCTGCGATTGTCGAACTTCATATTTTTTTTCTTCACGACATTGATAATATTGAAAAACGACGTCGAGAGTGGATGTATTTATAGTAGCGCGCAAAGCAAACTCGCTCAGTATTCAAAATGCTTCTTGTCGGACAATTGTAATGTACATAGTTTAACCGCCAAAAAGTTGGAACATATACCGGAAATTATTGCTACGAGAGTTTAAGAATTACATAGACCAACTGTAGGTCAGATTACCCATATAAAGACTGATTTAGAGGTTTAGCAACATCGTCGGTACTTGAAACATGATAATTTGTCTTGCCGTCTGATGGTTCAGCGACGTTTATAAGAAATGATAGCAAATATCAACAACAACAAAAGATTGCGGTTTTTTAAATCATGCGATAAATGCATTTCCGATCGAATTGCATATCCCCGGATATTAATTTTGTGGTCCATGTATGCATTTAGAAAAGCGATTGACTAGAGGCATTAATCCGTTGCATGCAGTGTCTCAAAAACGACATAGCTTTGCGGAGCAAAGATTTCATCAGATCATATCATGCTATTTACTTTGAGAGTTTCGGCAATCTTCGATCACCGAAGGAATTGATGCGATATTTGGACGTAATGCAAATCGAGTATAATCGCACGCCTTATTAATATAATACTCGATTTGCATTATGATAAAAATAACTGTGAACAACTGTGTCTATAATTTTTACAGACGGTTGACGCTCAATTTAAGAATTAACATTGCACTCTTTCAACTCAGTATTCATTCAAACATGTCACTGACATTTACGCTCACCGTAAGTGCATCCTCGCGGCTTACTTTCCGGCCGTAGATTTGAGCGATTATGAGCTCAGTTTGATGGACTTTGAAACCTACCATACGATATATAAATTCGAACAATAAGTTTTATTTTGAAGATGACAAAGAAATTGTCATTCCTGAAGGATCGTACGAATTACGTGACGTAAAGTATCTAAGATGTGCAATTCTACAATTTCATTATAATGATGTTTCGAGAGAGAAAATTCACAAACAGGATGAACAGTACTCATTTACGATTCATGCCAATAACAATATAATGAAGAGTGAGATCAAATGTGCTTATTGGTTTCACCAAACCTCACAATATTAGATCGCTGTTGAGGTTTTCATCGAATCGCTGGAGCCGCAACAGTGGCACGAATCAGACGTATCGATAAATATCATTAACATAAATATTATTCGTATTGAATGCAACGTAACCACGGGCGTATACAGCAACGATAAGTCCGTGCATACGATACATGAATTTTCATCGAGTGTATTATATATCAGGATATAAGATGTCGAAAAGATCAACACAGATCATTTACCTTCCAATCATCATATGGAGCGTTATAGATCTGATGTTCGCGTTGTGGACCAAGATAGAGATTACTCGATTTTCATGGAGAAGAAATCACACATTAAATTGCATGTACAGAAAACAATTGCGATAAAATGATACGACAACGTGAGATGCTTGTTCTAAACGAGTAGGTGAAACCGACTAGAGACATAATTTTTGTTAGAGTAACAATGATAAAAAATATTCGATCGTTCAATAGAAGGAAACTTATTGTGTCAAACGTTAAATTTTTACAATCATTGGGCTTTATTATACGAAATATCTGAGATAATTGATATTTTGAATATTGAAAGTGAGCCGATCTTTGATGATCGTATCGTTAAGTTCGAATTTCACACGTACAATCCGTACGTCATCACGTTTTAGACATAGCGACGAGACAAGGATATCCATAACAGCAGGATTTATACACACGAGGACAAGTCAATAAATTCTTAGAAAATCTGTCAGAGGGTAGTGTCATGTCAGATTACTTTTTGACAAGTAGCATCTCTCAACTAATTACTGAATCAAATTTTAAGCGGAATTTATCACGTGGTTTCATTTCTGTAGAACGATTAAAGCGAACAATTAAAGCGAACGATTAAAGCGAACAATTTTTGTATTTTTTACAAAATGGAAAAAAACGAGTTTCGTGCAATGATCAAACATCTACATATGAAAGATTTAGCGCCGAAAGAAATCAAAGCCAAGTTGGATAATATTCATAGCACTAGCGTTTGCGACTATATACAATACATGGGTGAATAAAATTTAAACGTGGTCGTATCCACATATGATGTACCTCGTTCGGGACGTCTAATTGAGAAATCATCGATAAAATCGATATTGCTTTGACTGATCAAGTGAAAGTGCGCGAGCTTGTTGAGGCCACAGGTATATACATGGCATAGTGATTTCAATTTTACACAAACAACTGGGTATGAAAAAGCTATCGGCAAGATGGGTGCCGCGTCACTCACTGTGGTTTGCTCACTGTGGACCATAAGCGCGACCGTGACGATTTCAAAACAAAAGATGTTGGAGACAACAGATGTTTCAACGTAATCCAAATGAATTTCTGCATCGATTCATTACTGTGGACGACATGGATCCATTACTTTACTTGAGACGAAGGAACAGTCAAAACAATGGACTTCCGGGTGAACCAGCTTCGAAGAAGGCGAAGATCGTAAAGTCGGCCGGAAAGATGATGACCACAAGATTTTGGGATGCACGCGGTATAATTCATATCGATTACCTTCCATGCAAATGATCAATGGCGATTATTATGCAGCCTTATTGAACCATTTCAACAACATTTTAAAGAAAAAACGTCCCCATTTGGCGAAGAAGAAAGAAACTCTTCCATCAAGGCAATCCACGGATTCATACGTGCCAGTCACCGATGGCCAAATTCAACGAATTCCGCAACGAATTGCTTCCTCATCCAGCATATTCGCCAGATTTAGCCCCCTGTGACTATTTCTTGTTTCTAAACCTGAAGAAATTCGGAGGAAAGAGATTCACCACTAGAGAGCAGCTCATCGTCGAAACAGAGGCTTATTTTTTAGTAGGATTCTCCTCACGGTCATATTATGGCATCACTAACTTGTCCGTTATCATCACTTCGACGCACTTTTTCACCATCTGCAAAAATTTTAATGTCTGCAGCTATATTGAATCTTCTTTTCATTTTGCATTGAATGATAACACTGTTCCTTTATTAAATTGAAAGCTTTGTGCCAAAATTTCTCTTCGAAGTCAATGTGCACCATTTTGTCTCCTAACCATCCGAACTAATAATCCATTTTATCATCGTTATTATCATTGATGATGACTTTTGATTTCGTACCACTTGTATCTATTTCTCGAACTGCACCAGCGATATTCGCGCATCTTTGTCTCTCCTTCGCGGATCACAGTCTTCAAGCACTTTTTGCGCATTCATTTTTCGCAATATTCACAATATCGTTCACAATAGTTCTTTTTTTTTAATGTGGGCACATGCTGCACGAGAATATACTGTGCAAAGATTCTTTGCAATTCGTGCATGACCTGCCGCTTACCGAAAGAACCGGTCTCATGTTCTCTGACGTGAGACATTCCTACATTGTTAATGTCAGCTATACGAATCATGCATGCTGTGCATATAGTTAAAGCACCACCCATTGTATAATAATTGTGGATCACACAGTGCTTAGTACGAGCGTTCAATGCACAGATTTCCGACACGAATTTTTCTATGCGATCGATTTCATACTCACTAGCATAACCAGTATCGGATATTTCTTCGTTGAAATCTCTCTCTCTCTCTCATTATCTCTTTATTTATTATGTTAAAATCTACTTCCATCTTTCTTGGAACACCTCGAATACTTCGTCTCTAATATTCACGAACTGTTCCGGATCCACGTTCCTAATATACTCCTAATATACTATGTTGGCTGTTCTCAACGTTCACGTGATGTTAGCCATATTTTTCCCATTATTCTTATTGTCAATAACCGAAGTGAGTGATTCGTTCATCTTCCAGGACACCAACTGTGGAACTGAGCGCTTATAACCCATTATATATTTCATTTATGACTTCTTTATCCCTTTGCTTATTGGGCCACACTTTCTTTAAAAGTAGATAAGCATCGTGAGCGGTTTTGATTTATATTTTTCACACCCCATTAATATATTTATATAAACAGCACCAATGCTTCTCTTAATGAATCGCGACATATCACCGATCTGACAGTGTATATAAGCAGTATATATAGCTTTTTTTATTCAATCGTAAACTTCAATTACGAGTGATAAGACATGGATCGAGTAAAAAAATATATACATCGAAAATCGGTTGAATGCAAGAGATATCGTTCTTTATCACCAGCTCCATCAAGTCCACTACTATTGGGAAAAAGCGAGATATTGGGAATATCCTGACGAAAAACCATCAAAATCGCCAACGTCATTAACATCAATGCAATTAAAATATAAGCCATAAGGTATCGCATTTAGAGTGACTAGTGTTAATACATTTTATTCTCGGCTGAAAAAGCGAATAGTGAAAAAAAAAAATTTTTCGTTGTCTTTTTCCAGAAAGCGCTGCTGGCGATATTCGAGTCACTGATTGCACTCGATGTCGTGATAAAATATAATAAAAAAAAAAGCTGTAATAAGTGTAATGTGAATAAAAAATTTTTGTTTGCATTACTACATATTGTATGTATTTTTCTTTTACTCCCCATCTTTTGTCTCGACACGCTAATAAAAAATGTAAATTCTTGTTATCTACGCATTTTTAGAGAGGGTGATCACGGCGAGTGGCTATGGCGGTGGATGGTGGCGGCGGCGGAGACAGCAGGTGACGAAAAAAAATAGTGGAATGTCATGTTTATATAAACACTCGATCGAGGTTCTATGTTTACGTAAACATCGATAGCGCCGGGCCGTTCCCGCGCCTTCCCCCTCCTTCCTCGCGCCTACGAGTATCCACCGCGCCCCGCGCCCTCCCTCTAGCCTCATGGGTTAGAACCTGCCTTGCTTTATAACTAATTAATAATTTTTCAATAACTCGAGCAACAAAAATTCGGCAAGTAACAGTCACAGAGCCTGAAAGGATGTGTCTCACAATTTCACGACTCTACATGGCGGTCATTAAACCGACCGCTTTTCGCGAGTTTTTCTACGCGCGATCCGCACGAAGCTACGAACTCGGATTGGCAGCTTTACAGAAGCGGCGGCGACACCTTCGGCGTCTTGCTCCTTCCGCTCGTTTCTTCAGCAATTTCTCTCGCGGCAGCTACTCTCAATCTCTCGTCAGCGACGGTTTCGCATGTCCTTTACACATTTCGGATCGGGCACAGCAGGAGTGAGGCCCGAGAACTCCTTGCGGATTCACGCAGACCGTTTCGACCCCCCTCTCCCTCTCAGGAGGCCGTGACTCCTGCTTATCACGCTGTCCACGCATGCTGCACAATTCCTCGCGACCGCAAATCCTTGCTCTTAAGAGCGCATAATATGATTTCCTTCTAAGAGCCTCTTTTTCCGTCTAAGGCCCCCAGGAACTTCCCGGGCTGTCCTGGCGTGGACATATGCTCCCGACGAACGTCCGCACGGTCCCTTAAGTGGCCGAGAATTCTCGCTTCCAGTCGTACTGTGCAATGGGTGCCCAACGTAAAAGGGTTTTAATGCGGCAGCGAATTACAAACAAATATATAAAACCATACGACTTGCGTGTCCGGGCTCCCGTGTGAGCCTTTCAACATTGCTTCTTTTTTCTTCCTTCTGATTTTTCCCCCGCTGACGGATGAGATGCATAATTTTAGAATAACATAGCTGCTGCTGAGCACGAACTATGGCGATCTAAACTTTAAGACTAGTGACTAAAGAAAAAAATCTTAATAAAAGGAGAAAAAATATTAAACAAAACAGACAATTACGGGAGTAGCGCATGTTCCCAGGTGTACTCGCATGCGCTTCGCGTGCGCGCTTGCTCTCCGAGCTGGGAGAACGCGCGATTCCACCGCTGACGATTCTCGACAGTGACGGATAAAAATTATCATGTCATAATGTACTTGCATACATACCACATTTGTAGTCATTCGAACTATACGCCGAATTGATTAATTTTCAGACTTATAAACGCAATTAAATTACTATAGTAATATCGCGAATTAAATTGACAAGCAATTTTAATAATTCGATATTCAATCAAGAATCATTAAATTAATATTAAATTTAAAAAATGTTAATATGCTGAATGTTAAAAAAATATTTAAAAAATGTTAATATGCTGAAAAACTGTAAATAAATTTATTGCGAAGAATTCTAATGAAAAGAATATATATATATACAGTATATATAGTAATTCAGATTGAATTATTTAAACATTAAAAATCTGATTGATATCGTTAAAGAAGCGATTGAAAGTAAAATAAGTAGACAGCTCGTAAATATATATATAATTATGATATTTGGTATCATGCATAGTTTTCATAAAATCTTTAATAAAATTGTTCCGGAATAATCATTAATTTGAATTCTCGGCGATAGTAAGTAAACAGTTCATAGACACCGAGCCGTGTCACCGTTTAAAACATGCATGTATCTCATTCTAATCACACTGTCTATCTCAGATGACACGCGACCCTTTCGCGGCACTCAAAAAGGTGACGATCGCATATACATTCCGCGTGCGAAATGTTCGCTTCCCGATCCCGATCAATACGGATCATCTGTTCATTCGTAACGCTTCTTCTCAAATTAGCAAATCACACGAAAGCTCCTTGACGCATTAACACTGCCTTTTGTCATGTAATATTACCGTATACGCGTACCGCGAGGGCATCAGTGCGCGAGAATTGCCTGCGTTTCCGGCGAGATGTATCGATCTCCTTATTGCTCGCAATATACTTTTTTTCGAATGACTGTGAGAAATTACTTGACCGTACCAAGTGAATTACTTGTGCATGCATCTTGCGAATGCATCAATTATCGAATTACCGAGAGTCGCTTACTGCCCGCTTCAAACAAATCTTAATTCGATTCAACAATAAATTTCGAATTGTTACAACAAAGAGAGTTATTATTACACGCCGCCTTGGCGAGAGAACCTTCCATACAAGATGACACTAACGTCACAAACACACAACAAAAATAGTAAAATAATGACGTACATCCTCGTACGACGTCGTCAGGCCGCTCCGCATGCGCCGTCTCTAATCCATGGAGCGCTCATTCGTTAACTGAAAATTACTCTCATTTAAAAAGTACTGTTTGAACGCAATTTTGCTAAAGGAAAAAGTTATTTCTGTTGACACATACAATCACGCTGTGCAATCCGTATCCGCGAATTCTGAAATATTCTGTATTATATGTTAAGTAAACTTAATTAAGTAAACTTAATTCCTGTCATTTTTTGTCTTTAAAATTGATTTGTTTCGGAGGGAAGATGAATGAATACCATGATCGAAATAATTTCATCCATTTTCTATTACTTTTTCTCATCTTTCCGGCAACAGGGCAATTCCACAGTAGAATACAGTGTCTTCCGAGACGATCCATTCATCCATCCATTTTTTTAACTTCTTCGTAACTAGAGAAGTGTGTATCCGTAAGAGTGGCGCATTGATCGGAAGAGATGATAATTCGACTGTGCCAAGTTTAGAGAATATGCTGAATGTAGGAAAACTTCAAGCTCTAGAAATGTTTGCTTCATGCTTTTCGCAACATGCAGTCAAGCGTTATGGTATATAAAAAAAAATGACTTTTTTACATCGATTGTTGGCTATGGTCCTTTTTTCATCAATTCGTAATATTTAATATTGTCGACAATTTTAAAAGCATTCGAGCTGGATTTTTATCAAACAATTCTTGCAGCTCGACATCTTCAAAGGATCTCGCACAAAATCATAAAATTTTAGCCCTCGGTGAAATTGACTGAAATTTTATAATTCTTGACTCACTAATCAAAAGTATCCATAGGCAAAAAGCCTGAAAATGACTAGTTTTTTGTTGTAGCCATAAAGTTTTATTTTACTAATGCCAATGCAAAATCAGGTTCCTATAATAATAAATCAAAAGATTTTAAATAACAATATATCAACCACTTTCACCATCCTCACTCCCAACCTTATCCTCACTCCATATCTACCTCCATTCTCCCACACACATATACGGGGTATACCCCGAGTGCGCATTTTTATATGAAAGAGATGTATAAAAATCAAAGTTTCGTGTGTGTGTGTGTGTGTGTGTGTGTGTATGTGTGCGCGCGCGCGCGCGCGTGTCGGAAAAACAATTTAGTATTGAATTATTTTCAGCAACATCTAAATTACAAAAGATATGCGACTTCACCGTCGAAACTCGCCAGTGTTGGATTTACACCCTTTAGTAACGAGCGACAAGAAATAAGTTTATCATCTAATAAATGTATATTACTATGTATTAAGTAATTAGGTTGATTAATAAAGTGATATTATCAAGTTTTTGGCAACAAATTAAAATTTTTTCAGGAAAAAAATTTACTTATTAGTAGATCTCATTGCAATCCCAATATTTCCTTTACATCACATTCTACATATATTGGAGTATTTTTGAAAATTTTTTCAGATTTATAAAAATGGATATAATTTTAAATGTGGATATAATTTTCTATTTATATGACTTAAAGTCAAAAAATTGATTTTTTTCATATACTATTTATTTATTCTCATTAACATTAACTTTTTTATCTGAAAGTACAGGAAAAATTCTAAAAAATTCATGTGTATCAAAATTTTATATATTCTGTAATTTTAACTAAATGACAATAAAAAAAGAATTCCTTTAAACTCAACAATATCATGGATACAAGGTATATAATATTTATTTTTTTTATCTTTAATATTATACACTAAACTCATTCACATTTTCATAATTATTTTAAAGATCCCAAACAGTTTATTTTTAAGTGAATTTCTTTCACGTGAAATGCCTCATATACGTATAGATGTGTGCGTGCATGCATGTATAGTCTATTTTTGAGGTTTTCTTTCAAACGGGTTTTTTTTCAAATGTGCCAAAGGATTATCGTCGCATCATCATTATCAATGTGCTCCTGATTAAGTGAACAGCAAAATTCATGAAATGTTGGCATTAGCAATGGATCACGACAGAGCAATAACCTGCAGAGCAAACCTAAATGCCTTTGAGATCTTTAAACCTTATGTTTTTACACGGAAGTCTTTAAAATTGTATTTTGCTACACAGATATCATCTTTCTTCCTTAATGTTTTATTTCAATTTGATGTATATAATATATAATTGACACAATTTTCTCTAAACGACATAATTTGCTTATAAATTTCGATTTCACTTTCTCAGTCTCTCTCGAGACGAATCATTATTTACATTCTTTTATGTGTACAATGAATCGATATGAAAATAAAGAAAATAAGTATTGTAAAAGCGGCCAACCATGCAATCTATGTCGACGTGCGTTAAATCGAGTATTACCAATTACGCGTGACATATTGTTGTTTGTAGATTTATCGATCGTCATTACTTACATTCTAATGAAGATACGTGGTATATTTTTTCAAGCTTCTACCATTTGCACCTTAAAATTGGAAATGTATTACAGTAAGTATCATCCTAGAAAATATTATGACATTTTTAAGTTTTCTAAGAGACATCTAAAAATCATTTAAAAAATCTTTTTTAAAAAACATTTTATAGCATTATGAGAAGGATATTTAAAATGTTCTATATATGTCAATTTTTATAATGTAGGATAACTTCGGTAGAGTGACCATCCGTACTTTTTTTTCTGGACAGGTAGATACTCTTTTTTCGAGCGTCTAGAGGCGTCCGGGCGGTTTCCAATACTTACTTACAATACGTACTTTTTTTGTATTACTTTTGTGACTTGGATCAGAAGTTATTAAAGTCACTATACACTGTTACATATAATTATATTAATACATAATACATTTAATTAATATAAATATATTAATATAAATATATTAATACATAATATAAGATAAGCATGGAATAAGACATTAAGATCACCAAACCAATATAAACATAAAATCGCTATATTAATTTATAGGATGCTGATTAGACATTAGGGCTATATTCCAAAATTGACTGCCAATCTGAAAATCTAAATAGTACTACATGTGACGTAAATTATAGATTTCCAGCGTTGGCAGTAAATTTGGAACACTACCTTGGTCTATTCGCGTTGCTTGCACTTTTTGCATTCAGCATTTTCGCTTTTTTTTTTTCAACGCCCAAACATATATCCATCTCATTTTAAGTTCAGAAATTTTTTGAATTTAAAATGAGATAAATATGAGATGGAAATGGGGATATGAAGCAATGCGCACAAATCTATTGATATACACTAATTTTTATTCGCAATAAAGTATATGATGAAAGTTGTACAATAAAAAAGTTAATTACGATAGTCTAGGGACTAATCTGTTCAATATTCTGTTATTCATACTTGTTGAAATTTGTAAAAGATATTTCACAAGCAATAACCAATAACGGACGCAACCATATATAGGACAAGAAAAAGTACGTGCTTTTCTTAAAATTTGAAAAGAAAAAAATGAGCATTTTATTTTTTACGTTCCGAAATTTGTAGATTGAGTAACTCTCTGTATAATTAGATGAGTTCTAACAGTATATTGACCACTTTATATAGAAAAGCGAAGGTAAACAAATGTTTCTTTAGATACACTTAAAAATAAACTGGTTTATTTAAATAAGTTTTTTTGAGATAAATTATGCTGAACAACATTTTTCAGTAGGTCTGGTTAATTCTTTAGTCGTCTTTAGAAAAAATAATTATAATAAACAAAAATTGAAAATTATCTGTTAGTAATAAGGCTCATAATTTAAAAAAAAACCAAAGAAAAAAGGGACTACGAGCCAAAAATTATTATATAAAATAAAATAAATCATCGAAATATAGAAGTTGCAGAAAAATAAAAGAAACAAATATATCGTTAAGTAAAAATTTAATCTAATATGCTAGCAATAAAAAGGATTTGGAAGAAATTGCCATCATCAGAAGAAATTACAAATACATCCATTATTTTACTACAGATATGTCGATGACATTATTCTCACACTTCTGATAATATTGATGACACACTTAATATTTTTAATTCTTTACATATACGGTTGCAATTCATTATAGAGATTGGCATCAACAATAGATTGAAGTTTTTTGACATGACTTTAATTATTGATAGTCAGAGAATTATTTTTGATATATATCATAAAACAACATTTTCTGGAAAATTTCTTAATTTTCAATCACCCTCTTTATCATAAAAGAAGTACACAATTATCAGTTTTGTAGATAAAATATTTCTATTATTACATTCTCGTTTCAATATAATAATCTAACAGAAGCAATTCATATTTTTCTTAATAATGCTATCCTCTTTCCTTTATTTTTTTCCTTTATTTTCTTCTTTATTTTTCCTATAAAAAAACGATTCACTCACGAAAAATTTCACATATATAATAAACAGACTACATATTCCACAAATCAAAGAACAAGTTCTCACAGTTCCTTATGTTGAATCTATCTCCGAAAGTTTCTCACCTAACACGTTTCATTGTAAATTAGCATTTTCCATTATCAACTTTCTAAAAAGTTTTATAAAGAAAGGAAAGGACAAGCTAGAATTACTTTCTAATCAAAATGTGGTTTATAAGATCTCATGTAATGATTGCGAGGCTAATTATGTCGGCCAAAAAGAAAATTGAATACGAGAATACGTGACCATATTTCAGATATCAACAAAAAAACGAATTCTCCATCTGTCATATCCGATCACCATATTAATTTCAACCACAATTTTAGATGGAATGAAGTGAAGATAGATAGTGAATCTATCTTTAGATAATGAATCTTCCTACAATAAAAGATTGATTTCTAAAATGATTCACATAAAAAGACAAAAACAGAGCTTAAACAAACAAAACAACATACAATCGTTGCCTTATCGTTGCCTAATCTCTACAGATTATCCAATTTCTCCCCTTCTTAATTCCTCTTTTTCTTTATCACTCCTTCGACGACTTTTACACTTCTATCCCCTCTTACTTTCCATCTCCCACTATTTTTCAATAATCTTTTCCTTCTTTCCTTAAATGTTCAATTTGTGATTTTATTATGTCTCATAATACCGAGGAGATATTACATTGTTTTATTTCTTTTCGCATTGTCTCTATTTTCAATTGACTGTCTGTATCTGGAACACCTTTTATTTTTCGATTTAAGAGACTTTGGGTTTGTTACATTTAAAGTATTTATTCATATTAATTTTAGTGATTATTAAATTATAATTTCATTTAATACAATATATAGATATATTTTGGCAATTTTAACTTTTATTAATTTTTCTTTATATTACCTCAATACATTAGATTGTTTGTACGCTATTCTTAACAATTTTTTCTTGTTAATTTTTTTTTTATTGTAACAATAATCTTGCGCTGACATAATTCAGTTATATTATATTTTATCTACAGGATTGAATTCATTTCATGCGTTCTCTGTTTTTATCTCAAATCTAAGGATATTTAAGCTTATCATTTTACTACTATTGACAGTATAAACATTTCAATGATTGACTGTAAGATTGTTGCAAGCTATTATTATGCATATGTTTCTTTTTCCGATATATATATATATAATTGTGAACATTATGATATTCGTTTTTCATGTTATCAGCGTTTGTTTTAGGGAATGAAATAGAAAATTTATTATGTTTTGTTTTTACCTGTAATAAATATGTATGTTAACATTGAAAATGATCCGTGTGATCGAAACGTTTGTTTACTGCTAGCATATTAGATTAAATTTTTACTTAACGTATATTTGTTTCCTTTATTTTTGTTCAACTTCTATACCAGATAAATATGAAACCGGAATTTATCAATAGAGCTGTCAATGTAGTTGCCGTCAGACGGCACCATTTCCTTGTTCTGACATCTGACAAAGATTTTCACAACAATACAAGTTTCATACAACAGTATAGTTTGTAATAGCGTTGAACATATCGAATTTTGTGCCTCGAAACTACGATTTGCACACAGCAAATCATTGGACAGCATTGATTTTCTGTTACCATTTGAAGAAAACTGCTGCAGAATCGCATCGAATGCTTGTCGAAGCTTATGGTGAGCATGCTCTTGGTAAATCACAGTGCTTTGAGTGGTTTAAAAAATTCAAAAGTGGCGATTTTGATGTAAGAAACGAAGAACGTGGAAAATCACCGAAAAAGTTTGAAGACAGCGAATTGCAAGCATTGT
>Ga0157364_1003844_pt1 | contig 14754 bp, 27 predicted proteins | sample AttsexASBM2_FD_111476 | JGI IMG/M metagenome (GOLD analysis project Ga0157364, IMG submission 111476) | Fungus gardens microbial communities from leaf cutter ant in Ribeirão Preto, State of São Paulo, Brazil - Atta sexdens ASBM2 | ecosystem: Host-associated > Fungi > Mycelium > Unclassified ... | reverse complement strand
AGGAACCCTTGTCCCTTGACGTCACTCCTAACCCTATCTCCATCTCTAGACTCTTCTAGACTCTTCCCGATCTTTCTAGACCCTAAGTCCTTCCAGACCGCTCTAGACTCTACCACATGACTTCCCAGTCACGTGCCTATCTCCTAACCCTAACCCTATGTCCATTGTAGACTAATAATTACACTATCGTCCTATTCTTGACCACTAACCCTAACCCTAAAGTCTGTCCACATCCTTGCGCTATAACAACAGACATCACCAGTGTTCTTTGTGCCAAAAAAAGGATGGGAAAAAGAGGATGGTGCAAGATTATCAATATCTGAATAGTTGGACAATCAAGAATAACTACCCATTGCCACTAATTTCGGATCTGATAGATAGCATAGGGAAGAAGAAGGTGTTCATGAAGATGGATTTGTGGTGGGGATACAATAATGTGAGAATTAAGGAGGGAGATGAGTGGAAGGCAGCATTCTCAATGCCAGAAGGGTCATTTGAACCCATGGTAATGTTCTTTGGGTTGACAAACTCACCTACAACATTCCAGGCAATGATGAATGATCTGTTGAGAGACTTAGTAGTAGAAGAAAAGGTAGCAGTATTTATTGATGATGTGATGGTAGCAACAGAGACAGAGGAAGGACATGATGAAATAGTGGAAGAAGTATTGAGGAGGCTAGAAGAAAATGATTTATTTGTAAAACCAGAAAAGTGTGTGTGGAAGGTTAGAGAAGTAGGATTTTTGGGAGTAATAATAGAGGAAGACGGAGTGAGAATGGAGAAGGAAAAGGTGCAGGGAGTAATAGAGTGGCCGGTGCCAAAGAGTGTGAAGGATGTGCAAAAGTTTTTGGGGCTAGCAAACTACTATAGGCGGTTTGTGAAAGATTTTGCTAAGATAGCAAAGCCCTTACATGAGATGACGAGAAAAGAGAATAAGTGGAGTTGGGGAGAGAGGCAGCAGAAGGCATTTGAAGAGTTGAAGGAGAGGTTTACGATGAAGCCAGTCTTGGTCATACCAGACTTGGATAAAAAGATGAGAGTAGAAGCGGATGCATCAGATTTCACAACAGAAGGAGTATTGTCGATGAAGTGTGAAGATGAGAAGTGGATGCCAGTGGCCTATATTTCCAAATCATTGAACGAGGCTGAAAAAAACTATGAAATTCATGATAAGGAGATGTTGGCAATAATTTGGTGCTTAGAAGCTTGGAGACATTTTCTAAAAGGAGCCAAGGATCAGTTTGAAATATGGACGGATCATAAGAACTTGGAGTACTTCATGAAGGCTCAAAAGTTGAATCAAAGACAGGCAAGATGGTCATTATATTTGTCAAGATTTAATTTCGCACTGAAGCATGTAGTTGGTAAGAGTATGGGGAGAGCAGATAGTTTGAGTAGAAGAGTAGACTGGGCAGAGGGAGTAGAGAAAGATAATGAAAATCAAGTAATGTTGAAGGAAGAATGGATAGAGGTTAGACTGATGGAACAGCTGGTAGAAGGACCAGAGGAAGAAATAGTGAAGAAAATAAAGGAGGCAAGAGATAAGGACAAGGAAGTGATAAAGGTAGTAGAGGAAATAAAGAAGGCAGGAGTAAAAATGTTGAGAAATGAGGAATGGCAGATAGAAGAAGGATTAGTGTTGAAGGAAGGAAGAGTGTATGTACCAAAGGATGAAAAGTTGAGAGTAGAGATTATTCGGCTACATCATGATACGCTGATAGCAGGACACGAAGGACAATGGAAGATGGTAGAACTGGTCACTCAGAATTATTGGTGGCCAGGAGTAACGAAGGAGATAAAGAGATATGTGAAGGGGTGTGATCAGTGTCAAAGGATAAAGAATAGGGCGGAGATGCCTGTGGGAAAATTAAGGCCTAATCAGGCACCAGAGAGACCGTGGCAACATATATTGGTGGATTTTATTACAAAGTTACTGGTATCAAAAGATCATGATTCAATCTTGGTAGTGTGCAATAGATTTTCAAAAATGTCCCACTTTGTGGCGACGACAGAAAAAACGACGGCAGAAGGATTGGCAAGGCTGTTCAGAGATAATGTGTGGAAATTGCACGGGTTGCCAGAGAGTGTGATTTCGGATAGAGGGCCACAGTTTGCAGTGGGGTTAATGAGAGAGTTGAATAAAATGTTGGGGATAGAAACAAAGTTATCTACGGCTTATCACCCGGAAACCGACGGACAAATGGAGAGAATGAATCAGGAGCTGGAACAGTACTTAAGGATGTATGTCAATTATAGGCAAAACAACTGGTCAGAATGGTTGGTGACAGCAGAGTTCACATTCAACAACAAAGTACATACAGCAACAAAGATGTCACTGTTTCAAGTCAACTATGGGAAAGAACCAAGGATGGGCTTTGATATTAGAAAAAAGGGAAAGAATGAGAAGGCAGAAGAGTTTGCAAGAGAAATGAAGGAGAGACATGAGGAAGCAAGAGCGGCATTGGTGAGATCACAGGAGGAGATGAAGAGATAGGCAGATAGAAGTAGGAAAGAGGCAGAAGAGTATAGAGTAGGTGATAAGGTGCTGATTAGCACAAAGGATTTTTCAATGGAATTGATGAAGAGAGCAACAAAGAAGTTGACGGAGAAGTTCATAGGACCATATGTGGTTAGGAAGATTGTGTCAGAAAATACGGTAGAGTTGGAATTACCGGCATCGTTAAGAATACACCCAGTGGTTAATGTAAGAAGAATAGTAAAGTACAGAGAACAGGTAGAAGGGCAGGAGAAGATTCCACCGCCTCCTGTTGAGGTAGCTGGTGAAAAGGAATATGAAGTAGAGGAGATTTTGGATAGACAAGAGAGAAGAGGAAAGACCAAGTACTTGGTAAAATGGAAAGGGTATACAGCGGAGGAAAATACATAGGAGGGATTAGAGAATTTGAAGAATGCAATGGGGAAGGTAGAAGAGTTTGAGAAAGGATGATTTGAAGAAGAAATATGGAGAATAAGGATGAAGAAAGGTAAAGAGATAAAGTTGAATCTAGAAGCAGAAGAGTTCAGAAGAGGAGAGTTGCCAGAGAGATTTACAGCGAAGTTGTTATATGGATGGGACGACAAGAAGTTTGATGAGGAATATCTGAAAAAATTGGAGAGGAATTGGAATAGGTGGAAAAACGATAGAAAAGAAGGGAAGGAAAAATACATAAGGAAGTTAGAAAGAAATTTGGAATGGAATAAGAGGGATGAGCAGAGAATGAAGAGAATCTGGGGGGACAAAAAAGAAGTTCCTCTGGAAGTGGAACCCTAAGAGAGGGGTACTGTTATGGGACGCTTTGGACATGAATAATTTTTATGTTTATTTTTCTTTTATTTTCTGACTTTATAGGAATTTTGTTTTCTTTTTCTTTTTCTTTTCTTTTGGGCAATGAAGAGGTACATAACACTGCAGTCACATGACAGGTCACATGATGTGATGTCATAGGCCTAGAACATGGTGGAAGAATTTGGAAGATGATGTCAGGGCATATAGAGTATGCATGGTGGCCTTAAGGCAGACATGAGGTAGAGGCATGGACATAAGGGTAGGCTTAAGTATTGGTAGCACAGACCAAGCATGTTTTGTATATATAGGACTCTAATTTAGCAGAGACTCCTTGTCGAGTTCTCTTGTGAAATCCCTACATTATATCCCAACTCTGAGATTTACTCGTTAGTGAGATCATTGGATCTTGTGTCTAGTGGTTGTCACAACATCAGGCATGAGGTCAGTATATGGTGTATATGGTGTATAACATTACTTCTTCTAGAACCTTCTACCCCTTTCCCCTATGTTTTGTGATCTGTGACCGATTATCAACCCTAACCCTAAGTTCTATAAATAGAAGATATCAAAAAGAAAAAGAAAATAAGAAAATAAAATAAGAAGAAAACTAAGTCCACTTCTTGTGATCTTGACATTATCCCCCCTTCAAGGTTTCTTCTCTGGAGAAACTGACTTCCATTTTCACCAGTTCCTCTCCAATTTCTTCAAGTACTCCTTTTCAAATTTTCCATCATCCCATCCATACAACATTCTTGCTATATACTTCCCTAGTAGCTCCATCCTCTTGAACTCTTCTGCTCTAGGGTTCGATTTTATCTTCTACTTTTGTTCTATACTCTTCTATTTTCTTACTTCTACTCCTAACCTTCCTTTAAGCTCATCTACTAAATCCTTCACATGATCTAAGTCCTTCTCCCTTTCCCACATATCATTTTCTACTGTGAACCCCTTCCATCTCACTAAGTACCTATTTACCCCCCTCATCTTCCTTTTATTCAGTATTTTCTCTATTTTCCACTCTTCATTTCCTTCAACTTCTACTGGTTTTCCCTCTTCTTTCTTTTGTCCTTTTATTTGCTCCTTATACTACACTATTCTGCTAATATTCACTACTGGATGAATTGTTGTAGCAACCACTTGCCAGAACGGCACTCGTAGTTTGCTTACTTCAGCAAAGCTCTCAGTAGGCTATCTAGTAGTAGGGATTATAAGAGAACTCAACAAGGAGCCCTCACTGTATTGCTCCTCTATTTATATAAATACAATGTGGTCCATGCTACAACAATATGTTTACCTCATGTCCTATTACTCATCCACCATGTGTTTTTCTTAAGGCCACCATGCTTCCTACATGTGCCCTGATGTCATACTCTTAATCTCCGCTGTACATGTGCACACTATATATACACCATGAGGAACTCATGTTCCTTGACGTCACTCCTAACCCTAACTCCTTCTAGACTCTTCCCGATCCTTCTAGACCCTAAGTCCTTCCAGACTGCTCTAGCCTTTATCGCATGACTTCCAGATCATATGTCTATCTCCTATCTCTCTTCTGTTGTAGACTAATAATTATAATACTTAACTCTAACCCTAGTCCAAGTCTGTCCACACTCTCATCTCATAACATGAATCCTCATTGAGGTAGGTAGTTGTAGTTTGACTGTGTTGGTGGATACCACTTCCTCTATTATGTAAGGTCCTACATATTGTTCCACCAACTTCTTTGCTGGTCTTTCTTTGAATACCAAATCTTTGATACTCAACAGTACTCTGTCTCCTTTCTTTCAATCTTTGCTCTCTTTTCTACTCCTATCCACCTGTCTCTTCATGTCTTCTTGCACTTTCTTTAATGCTGCTCCCACTTCTTTGTGAACCTTTTTCATTCTTTCCACAAACTCCATTGCTTTTTCTACTTTTCCTTTCTTCCTTATGTCTCCTCCCATTCTCAACTCTCTACCATAGTTTGCCATGAATAGTGAAACTTTTGTTACTATGTGAATCTTGTTATTCACTGCAAACTCTGCTGATACCAACCACTTTGGCCAATCCTTCTGCCTATAGTTTACAAAGAACCTCAAATACTGCTCTAGTTCCTGATTCATCCGCTCCATTTGCCCATCAGTCTGTGGATGAAATGCTATTGATAACTTGGTCTCTATCTCTAGCATCCTATCTAGCTCTCTTGTCAACTCTATTGCAAATTGTGGTCCTCTGTCTGATACAACACTTTTTGGTAACCCATGCAGCCTCCATACATTGTCCCTAAACAGCCTTGCCAAGCCTTCTACTGATGTTCCTTCTGTAGTTGCCACAAAATATGTCATTTTGGACAATCTATCACAGACTACCAGGATTGTGTCATTCCCAGCCACTATTGGTAACTTCATGATGAAATCCACCATTATATGCATCTATGGTTTCTTTGGTACTTTGCTCAACTTTAATTTTCCTGCCATCTCCTCCATCCTATTCTTCATCCTCTGACACAAATCACATTCTTCTACATATCTTTCCACATCCCTCGTTACTCCTGGCCACCAATAGTTTCTAGTGACCAACTCTACCATTTTCCATTGTCCTCTATGTCCTGCTGCTGGCACATTATGGTGTAGCTAGATGATTTCTGCTCTTAACTCCTCATTCTTTGATACATACACTTTTCCATCTTTTAACACCAAATCTCCTTCTATCTACCACTCATTTCCTCGTAGTTCCTTCACCTTTGCCTTCTTCATCTCTTTTACTACCCTAATTACTTCTTTATCCTTACTTCTAGCCCTTTTTATTTTTTCTACTATTTCTACTTCTGGTCCTTCAATTACTACTTCTTGTACACTACAAATCTAATTGTTCTTAATAAATACTTGATTCTCATTGTTCTTTTCTACTTCTACTTTCCAGTCCAGCCACCTACTAAGTCCATCAGCTTTCCCCATTTTTGTTCCATTTGGTCCTATCACTACCTCTAAGAATCCCACCTCTCTTACTTTCCATTTGTATTTTTTTGGCTTCACATATAAATCATTTTCTTCCAACCTTTTTACTATTTCCGCTACTAGCTTATTGTGTCCTTCCTCACTCTCTGTTCCTACTATCACATCATCTATGAACGTTGCTACCTTCCCTGTGTTGATTAGGTTTCTTAATAACTCATTCATCATAGCCTGGAAAGTTGCCAGTGAGTTCATTAACCCAAAGAACATGACTGTAGGTTCAAAAGATCCCTCAGATGTTGTAAACGCAGTCTTCCATTCATCCCCTTCCTTAATCCTCACATTATTGTATCTCCATCTCAAGTCCATCTTTGTAAACACCTTCTTTGTACCAATGTTTTCTAATATGTCTGAAATTAAGAGCAATAGATAGTTGTTTTTTACCATCCACTCATTCAGATATTGATAATCTTGTACCATCCTCTTCTTCTCATCTTTCTTTCCTACAAAAAACACCAGTGCTGTTTGAGGCGACTTTGAGGGTCTGATGTATTCTTTTCTTAGCTGCTCTTTAACAAACTCTTTTACTTCCTCTCTCTCTTCTCTTGATAGTGAGTATACCTTCCTCTTCTTTGGCATAAATCCTTCCTTCATATCAATGGCATGATTCCAAATTTTTCTAGTGGACATCCTTTCTGACTGTTTCTTGCCAAAGACCTTGATCCACTCATGGAATTTTTCTGGAACCAACTTCTTTGCCTCTGCTTCTGACTTAGCTGCTTCCTCATCCTCATCCCATATCTCCTATTCTTCTGCTACTTTCTTTACTTCCATCATCTTTCCCTTCTTTTGTTTCTTTTGTTTCTTTTGTTTCTCCCTTTCTTCTCATTTCTTTCCTGCTTTTTCCTTTTCCTCTTCCTCCTTCTGCTTCTGCCATCCTATCATTCTCTGTTTTGGTCTCCATTGTTTTCCACATTCTTCTAAGCACCTCGTCATTTTTACCTCTCTCATCTTCCAATCTATTTCTGGGTTGTGACGAGCTAGCCATGGCATTCCCAAAATTACCATCTACTTTTGCCCTCCAATGACATCAATCTCTGTCCTTTCCCTATATTCCTGGTAGTAGATGTTAACTTCTACTATATGTTCTATTGGTCTCTCTTTATTGAGTGAGCCATCTACGTTCCTTACATGTATTGGTCTTTCCAACTTCTTTAGTTTGAACCCTTGCTTCTTAGCAAACTCAAAGCTCATGACCAAACCTGTTGCTCTACTATCCAACAATGCTTCCACTGTGATTCCTTCCTACATATCTATCCTTTCCAACCCAATTTTTACTGTTACTTCTCTTAATAATCCTCCTCCTGCTTTTCTTACTTCTATTCTCTCCTTAATTCCCTCTGATTCTGATGCATCAACTTTTATTTTGTTAGCTAATACATTGAATTTGTTATAAGAATCTAGTCGAGGGACTTTAGATCCTCTATCCTTTTTAAATTATCCAAGTGTTTATAATTTCCCTCTTGTCTTCCTCCATACTCCAGTCTTCTCCCCTCTGCTACCCTTCCTCTCTGCCCTCTATTCCTACAGTATTGGGCCATGTGTCTGAATCCTCCACAGATGCAACAGTTTCTCCTTCTATCTACTTCCATTGCATAGGAGTCCCTTCTTGGCGTCCCTATTCCTTATCCCTGCTCTCTCACAACCACTGCATTTGTTCTCTCAATTCTCTCTATTAGAGCAGATCCTGTTGTCACCCACTGAGGAGGCGTTTCCTGCCTCCTCTGCCACACTAATAGTTGTGGCATTATCTATCTCTGCTCCTGCTGTTTAGAAGCATATATGTACTTCATACTGTACTCCTGACAATATTCCCCTTTTAAGACATGTGGTTCCCACATGGAAGTTATATGAATAGTTGTACCCAAGGGTTATGCCACATGTCGTGGTCTCAAAGCCTTGATAGTCTTATGAGGTTTCTGAAGGACCCAGTAAACTCTGCTTTACAGAGTGTCCAATCTAATGGAAATGTGCAGCTAAGCAACTGGTACTGTCCCTAGTGACACTCCTGGCCACGTCATGCTTCTATGCTAACAACTGTTCATTTAAAGGAAATAGTTTTACCAGGAGTCGAACTGCTGACTGCTTGGAAGCTTGACATTACCTCTTCTTCAAGGTTTCTCCTCTAGAGAAACTGACTTCCATTTTTGCTAGTTCCTCTCCAGCTTTTTTAAATACTCCTCTTCAAATTTTTTGTCATCCTACCCATACAACATCTTTGCTGTAAATTTCCCAGGTAATTCTCCACTCCTGAAATCTTTTTCTTCTGCCATATACAGCTTTTCTTGTCTTTTCACCTCTGTATTCATCCTTCCTTCAAATTCCTCTAGTGCCTCTTTTGTATGTCCTAAATCCTCCCCTTTTTCCTATGTGTCATGCTCTGCTGTGAACCCCTTCCATCTCACCAAATATTTTTCTGTTCCTCTTATTTTTCTTTTATTTAGTATTTTTTCTACTTCCTATTCTTCAACCCCTTCTACTTTAATTGGTTTACCCTCCTCTTTTTTCTATCCTCCCACTTGCTTCTTGTATTGTACTATCTAGCTGACGTTCACAACCGGATGGATTCTCATTGAGGTTGGCAGTCGCAATTTGACCACATTGGTGGATACTACTTCCTTAATCATATATGGACCAACATATCGATCCACCAATTTCCTTGCCAGTTTTTCTTTGAACACCAAGTCTTTAGTACTCAACAATACTCAATCTTCCTTCTTCCAAACTTCACTTTCTTTAAGGCCACCCCTGCCTCTTTGTATACCTTTTTCATTCTTTCCACAAATTCTATTGCTTTTTCTACATTTCCCTTCTTTCTTATATCTCCTCCTATTCTCAGCTCTCTTCCATAGTTTGCTATGAAGAGCGAAACCTTAGTTGCTGTGTGAACCTTATTGTTTATCGCAAACTCTGCCAATGCCAGCCACTCTGGCCAATTCTTCTGTCAATGATCTACAAAGAACCTAAGATACTGTTCAAGTTTTTGGTTCATTCGTTCCATCTGCCTATCTATTTGTGGGTGGAATGCTGTTGATAATCTCGTTTTGATCCCTAACATTCTGTTCAACTCCTTTGTTAATTCTGCTACAAACTGAGGACCTCTGTCTGACACCACAATTTCTGGTAGTCCATGCAACTTCCACATATTGTCTCTAAACAACAGAGCCAAACCTTTTGCCGATGTTCCTTCTGTAGTTGCCACAAGATGTGTCATTTTGGACAACTTGTTACAAACTACCAGGATTGCATCCTTTTCTGCTACTATTGGTAATTTTGTGATGAAATCCACCATTATATGCATTCACAGTTTCTCCAGTACCTCACTCAACTTCAACTTCCCCGCTATTTCCTCTGTCCTATTCTTCATTCTTTGACACAAATCGCATCCTTCCACATATTTCCCTACATCTCTTGTAACTCCTGGCTACCAGTAGTTTCTGGTAACCAACTCCACCATCTTCCATTGACCTCCATGTCCCGCTACCAGCACGTTATGGTGCAACTGGATTATCTCCACTCTTAGCTCCACATCCTTTGGTATATACATCTTTCCTTCCTTCAACACCAACTCTCCTTCAATCTGCTACTCTTCTCCTTGTAATACTTTTACTTCTGCTTTTTTCATCTTCTCTACTACTCTAACTACTTCCTTGTCCTTACTCCTAGCTTTTTTTATTTTTTCTACTATTTCTACCTCTAGTCCTTTTATTACTACTTCTTACATACTACAAATCCAATTGTCTTTAATAAATACTGTATTATCATTGTCCTTTTCTATGCCTACTTTCCAGTCTGGTTGTGTCAAGAATGCAAGAAGTAGACTTAACCCTTCTTATTTTCTTTTCTTATTTTTATTTTCTTTTCAATTTAGTTTCCTTTATTTCTATTTTCAGAACTAGGGTCAGGGTTAGAGTGACAAGATCACACTGTTACACAGCAGGTCACACCAGATGATATGGTTACAAGTCACATGACACATGGAAGGAGGTAGAAGGTTCTGGAAGAATGATGTTATACAACATGTGAAACACATGCTGACCTTGAGGCGTACATATAGTCATTTAGAATAGGCTAGAAATAGCTCACATAGACCATTAGGGATTAGTATATAAGGTAGACAACCCTGTACAGAGTTCTCTATCAAGTTCTCTTGTGTAAAACCTATACAAGATTCTTCTTCTATCCAGCACTAAGGGCTTAAGTTGTAACAGGTTACCTACTAAGTCCATCAGCCTTCCCCATTTTTGTACCTGGAACATGCTTTAGGGTGAAATAAAATCTTGACAGATATAATGTCCATCGGGCTTGTCTACAATTCAATTTCTGTGCCTTCATGAAATATTCAAATTTTTATAATCTGTCCAGATCTCAAATTTGAAATGTGTACTCTCTAGCAGATGCCTCCAATTTTCTAATCCCCTGATAATTACTAACATCTCCTTATCATGAATCTTGTAGTTTCTCTCAGTCTCGTTTAATGACTTTGAGAGAAAAGCTACTGGCCTCCATCTTCCATCCTCGCATTCCATAGATAACACCCCTTCTGTAGCATAATCCAATGCATCGACTTCCATCCTCATTTTTTTGTCTAAATCCAGTACTGCTAACACTGGTTCTTTTATAAATTGTTCCTTCAGTTCTCTAAATGCTTCCTTCTGTTTCTCCATCCAATCCCATTTCTGATCCTTTTTCACTATATTGTTTAAGGGCCTAGCTATAGATGCAAAGCTCTCAATGAATCAACAATAGTAGTTTGCCAATTCTAAGAACTTCTGTACATTCTTGACACACTTTGGTATTGGCCAGTCTAAAACACTCTTCACCTTTTCTTCTTCCATCTTTATCCTGTCTGGTCCTATTACCACTTCTAAAAACCCCACCTCTTTAACTTTCCACTTGCATTTCTCCGGTTTCATGTATAGGTTATTTTATTTCAACCTTTTTACTACCTCCGCTACTAATTCATCATGCCCTTCTTTATTTTCAGTTTCTATTATTATGTCATCTATAAATGCTGCCACTTTCCCTGTATTTATCAAGTCTCTCAATAACTCATTCATCATCACCTGGAAGGTTGCTGGTGAATTTGTTAAACCGAAAAACATGACTGTGGGTTCGAAAGACCCCTCAGGTGTTGTGAAAGCCGCCTTCCACTCATCTCTCTCCTTTATTCATACATTATTATACTCCCACCTCAAGTTCATCTTTATAAATATCTTTTTTGTACCTATGTTCTCTACCATATCTGATATCAGAGGCAAAGGATAGTTATTTTTTATCGTCCATTTATTTAAATACCGATAGTCCTGCACTATCTGCTTCTTACCATCTTTCTTTCCTACAAAGAACACTGGTGCCATTTGAGGTAACTTTGAGGGTCTGATATATCCTTTCCTCAATTGTTCATTGATGAACTCACACATCTCTTCTCTCTCCTCTCTTGACAATAGATATACTTTCCCCTTTCTTGGTACAAACCTCTCCTTTATTTCTATTGTGTGATCCCAAATCTTTCTTGTGGGCATCCTCTCCAACTGTTTTTTGCTGAAGACTTTAATCTACTCATGAAATTTCTCTGGGACCAACTTCTTAGCTTCTGATTCCGATTTTGTTGCTTCTTCTTCATCATCCCATATCTTCCATTCTTCCGCTACTCTCTTTACTTCCATCATCTTTCCTTTTTTCTGTTTCTCTGCTTTCTCTTCTCGTTTCTTTCCTGATTTCTCTTTTGCCTTCTCTTTCTTTTGCTTTTGCCACCCTGATTTTCCCTGCATTGGTCTCCATTTTTTCCACACTCCTCCAGACACCTCGTCATTTTTATCTCTCCTATCTTCCAATCTATTTTGGGATTATACTGAGCCAACCATGGCATTCCCAAGATTACTGTCCACTTTTGCCCCCCAATAACATCAATTTCTGTCCTCTCCCTGTGTCCCTGATAGTAGATATTTACTTCTACTGTATGTTCTATTGGTTCCTCCTTATTGAGTGACTCATCCATGTTTCTTACATGCATTGGTCTTTCCAACTTCTTTAACTTGAACCCTTGTTTTCTGGCAAACTCTGAGCTCATAACCAGCTCAGTTGCCCTACTATCCAACAACGCTTCCACTGTTATTACCTCCTGTATGTCTATCCTTTCTAACTCTATTTTCACCATAACTTCTCTTAATGATCCACCCTCCATTTTTCTTACTTTCATCTTACTTCTCTCTGATTCTGATATATCAGCTTGTATTTCTCTAGCTAATACATTGAATTTATTGTAAGAATCTAGTCAAGGGACTCTAGATTCTCCACCCCTTTTAAATTATCCAAGTGTTCATAATTTCCCTCTTGTCTTCCTCCATACTCCAGTCTTCTCCCTTCTGCTATCCTTCCTCTCTGCCCCCTGTTCCTATAGTGTTGAGCCATGTGCCCAAATCCTCTGCAGGCATAACAGTTCCTTCCTTTGTCTACCTCCATTGTATAGGGATCCCTTCTTGGCACCCCTCCTCCTTGTCCCTGCCCTCTTACCACCACTGTATTTGTTCTTTCAATGCCCTCCATCAGAGTAGGCCCTGTTGTCATCTGCTAAGGTGGTATTTCCCGCCTCTTCTGCCACACTAATGGTTGTGGCATTATTTGTCACTGCTCCCTCCTGTTTTTGTTGCCTCCTCAATCTTTCCTCTTCTCTCTTGCTCTCTCTCCAATACCTGTCTAAATTAGTGGCATGTTCGTACCACTGTTTTATGCTTGTTGGAGGCATTTCTGCCTCCATCAGCTTTCTCCAGATCATTCCATTCATCCCTCTTTTGAATTCTTCTATCAATGGCCTTTCCTCGTATCCACTTCCTCTTGCTACTCATTTGAACTCCTGCACAAATTCCTCCATTGTTCTCCCTCCCTACTCCAACTTCCTTAATTCTGCCACTTTTACCACCTTCTCATCTTCTCTTCCAAATTCTCTTTTCAATCCTGCCAAAAATTTTCCAGCTGATTTGTATTCTACCTCTCCTACCTCCAAATCTTTCAGTATATTCTTTTTCCACACATCTGCTGATCCTCCCTATACATATGAGAGAATCCATTGAACTTATTCCTCTACTGCTGCCTCTCTCATCTTTATCCTCAAATATAACTTACATGCTGTAATAAATCCTCCTACCCTTCCTGCTTCTCCATTAAAAACTAGTGGCTTGGCCATCTCCATGTGGGATCTCATGTTGGATCTTTCAGTTCCCCTTCCTGCTGCTGCCCCTCCTGCAATCAGGGCTTGTATTTGCACCTACATCACCACCAACTGCTTCTGCTACTGTCTGATGATAGCGTGTAAGTCGTATTGACTCATTTCATATGGTGATGGTGATATGAGGGGTGGTGGGGTGGGTGGTGGTGACTGGTGAGCTGAAAGGACCAATCCTACATTAAACTTAGTCTCTGACTCATACTCCAAACTTGAAATCTTGGTAGGTGCTAGTGGGCCCTCTTCTTGTCCCATTTACACCATCTACTGACTACTTCTTTCACCTACTACTGCCCTAAAAAATTCCTAAACAATTTTGACCTAAGAAGGTCATTCTACACTAGACAGAGTCTAAAGGACTCCTATTGTTTCTCTGTATGTACAGACCACAAGGGGGTTCTGCAGCACAAGGCTTTTATGCAAAACACTATATAGCATGTTCACAAAAGGTGTTATGTTTACCTGCACCAGTGAGCTTTGGTACAACTAAATAACTAGGATTCTCCCTCCTAATTGGTATATCCTTTATGTCTAGGGCCCGGCAATTTTTCTTGACTAAAGGACTGTGCTGTCCTTTGGTCAAGAATGAATAAAGAGTAAAAGTTAGGGAGGGCCTGGTGCTAAGTAGTCCCAAGAGAAGAGATTGAGTTCTAATGTTATAATTCAAAAGACTTAGAGTTGTCTTAAGAAAAAAACCTTGTGTCATCCAATACAAGGTTCTTTTCTTAAGACAACTCTAAGTCTTTTGAATTATAACACTGGTTGGTTCTCTGCTTCCATCAACTTCTTTCTAATTACTCTGTTCATCCCTCCCCTAAACTCCTCGATCAAGGAATGTCCCTCATATCCGCTACCTCTTGCTGCCCTCTTGAACTCTTGCACAAACTCCTCCATTATCTTTCCTTCTTGCTCCAACTTCTTCAACTCTGCTACTTTCACTGATTCCTCCTCCTCTCCTCCAAACTCTTTCTTTATTGCCATCAAAAATTCCCTCACTGACTCATATTTTATTACTCCTTCTTCCAAATCTTCCAACATGTTCTCCTTCCAGATATTGGCCAATTCTCCCTGTACATGTGATAACACCCACTGTGTTGTAGACTCAAAACCTTAGAGTTGGTTCAGAGACTAAACCTTATACTATGTTGATACAAGAGAACTCGATAAGGAGCTCCTACTCTATCTACCACTATATATATTGTTCTGTCCTGGTCTGTGCTACAACATTATATTACCGACCCTAAAGT
>Ga0157364_1003843_pt1 | contig 14754 bp, 7 predicted proteins | sample AttsexASBM2_FD_111476 | JGI IMG/M metagenome (GOLD analysis project Ga0157364, IMG submission 111476) | Fungus gardens microbial communities from leaf cutter ant in Ribeirão Preto, State of São Paulo, Brazil - Atta sexdens ASBM2 | ecosystem: Host-associated > Fungi > Mycelium > Unclassified ... | reverse complement strand
GCTAAGAAAGTATGAGCAACAATAAAGAATAAGTAATATTGATAGTAATTTAATCTATGCAAAAATTTTACATCAACTACCTAATTAGTATTACTGATTGTAAACCAAATGTTTAGTAAACAGAATGTTTTTGTAACACTCCTCCTTACTTAAGATATTAGCTGTTAAGCAATAGAAGCAGAAGTAGATAGACTTAGAGTATTTCTAAGCCAAAAGATGGATGGAAATGACTAAACAAGACTTGATCAAGGTTTTTGGTTAGAATACTAACAGGATTTTTTCCATTAATATAACTTGTTCATCCTCAATTAGATCTCTTATATAGTAATAGCTGATATCAATATGTTTGAAGTGCTTTTCTTGTATGGAGTTGAACTTTCAAAAAAGTAAGCCAAGGTTATTACTATAGATATAAGAGGTTAGAATATGAAAACTAATCTTATTAAAAAAGATTCTTGTTTAGACAAGCTGATGGCCACAATCAGAAAAAGCTATATATTCAGTCTCAGTTAAAAACAGAGTTACTGTTTTTTATTAATAGCTCATTCAGAATATTATTTTGCAAGCTATAACAGATTTATGTAATTCTGGATTTTGTATTATGACCTTAAGCTTGGCTCAGATTGTAACTTAGACAAAGATTTGAGAAAGAACAAGGAAAGAGTTAATTAGTAAAGTATAAGGATACAGAGTAGTATCTATAGTTATATATCAAAGTTGAAGACAGTAGACTCTAATTCTTTTTCTTTTCTTTTTCTATTTTGGGAACTTAGGATTAGGGTAATGTCACACTGTTACATATCACATGAGGCAGTCACAGTCATGGTCACATGATATTAGAAGGATATAGAAGGTTCTGGAAAGATAATATTATACAGTAGATATAATATATTAACTTTAAGACAAACATATAGCTGTTTAGGGTAGGCTAGAAGTAGAGTAGCATGGACCATGGGGTTTCAGTATATAAGATAGACAATCCTATACAAAGTTCTCTTGTGTTTAATCTTAATACAAGGTTTCTCTTTATTGACCTACTTTAAGGTCTTTGAATTGTAATATTAGAACTTGATTTCCCTTTCTGAGACTATTCAGTACAGGACACTCTCACATTCTACTTATTTTCTCATCATCCTTGACTGAAGGATAATACTACTCTTTAGTCAAGAAGAATTGCTGAACTCTAAACATAAGGGGTATATTAGTTAGTGTCAAGATCGAAGAAGGTGGACTTGATTTATTTTATTTTTATTTTTATTTTTATTTTTATTTGAATTTATTTTCTAGTTTCTATTTTTAGAACAACTAGGGTTAGGGTGATTGGTCACACTGTCACATCAGTCACAAACATAATGGCATAGTTATAAGACAAATCATAAGACTTAGGAGAACTTAGTAGAAGATTCGAAAACAAATGACATTATACAACATGGATCACACATGTTGACCTCATGTTCTACACATGGTAGTTTAGGGTAGGATGTACAATAGTTAGCACAGACCACCTGTAGAACTATATAAGTAGATTAGTTTGTAAAAGAGTTCTCTATTGAGTTCTCTTGTATTACTCAATACAAGAGTTGTTCTTTTATCCAACTCTAAGAATTTAAGTTCATAACAGTTAGGTAGAAGAAGCCTAGCTGTTTGTTTGTATCAAAGCCCACTGATACACTTTAAATGTATTGTCTTTTTGTAGACATGATACATATTTTTTCATTTAACAGCTTTGTGCTACATTTTGACTATGAGTAATACATATATTAGTACATGAGAAAGAAATGAGAAACTAGTAAGAAAAACATGATGAAGTCTTAACTACTATATAAAGTGCTGACTAATTATATATGTGAATAACATACAATATAACTAGTCATTGAGTTATGCAGAAATAATTCTAATATATATTGTCTATAAGTAAACTATCTTGTAGATATAAAACATTAATTATAACAACTTGTAAGTATTAAACAAATATTTACAGAGATGTAATCTAGCTTAATAATACCTATTTAAAGAGTTTGCTATTTTTTGAGTAAGTTTGACTATAGTAAATCTTTTATCAGAATATGAACTAATTATTAGATATATCAGAGATTTAACTAGTTATTAGTACTTTTGATAGAAACTGGAATTATACTTCTTATTATTGGATTTAAACATATAATCTAATAGTAGTAGAGTACTTATTAAGGTTAGTTGCTATATAAATTGGTTTATAAAGATTTTTTGTACTTATAATTATAACTTATATATATATTAAGAAACTTTTTGATTTTTTAAGATTACAATATTTTTATTTTGTTATAAATTTTCATTTTAATTTTAAAAGAAGCAAAAAATCTTTTGAACTCATAATATAAATATTATTAATATAAATAATTATTATAACAAACTCCCTAATTTTTTTTATTAATGAAGTAATATATATTAGCATTAGATTTATATTACTTAAATTCTAGAGCTAATATTGACTTAGTCATAATTTACTACTAAGATAATTTAGCTTACTTAAAGTTATATAATATTTTGTAAAGCTATCAAACTTTCTTTTACTTTCTTTTTTTATAAGTTTTTAAATGGTAAAAATAAATAAAAAAGTAAAATAAATTTAGTATAATATATAGTCAAGTTTTTTTAAATTTTCAAAAATCTTGAAAATATTACTAAATTGCTAGTTAATATTCAAAAGAAGTTTTACTTTGAAAAGCTGAAATTGTTTAATAATAAAAATATTTATAAAATTGTAAACCTTTCTAAAGAATAAAAAGTAATTAAAAATTACTAGATATTCAATATTAAGTTTAATAGTTATTATAAATCTTAACTTATTATAAAAGATTTTTCTTAAGTTAATTTCTTTAACTTAATGAATTATTCTCTCTAATTATTTATTATAAAATAATATATTTATTTCTAGCTATTAAATATTAATATATATATAATATTAATATAAAAACTACTTATTTATATAATGATCTAGATAAAAAAATCTATATAAAGTAGCTTGAAAGTTTCAGATTATTTAGTAAAAATAAAAAAGTAAATAAGAAAATTATTTTAAATAATAAAAATAAGTATGTGTAAAATAAATATTAAAATTTATTTATTTTTTCTAAAAAAATTAAATACTAGTAATTTTATTTAATAACTTATTATGTAATTTATATTCTTATATAAAAGTTAATATTTTTTTAAAATAATTTTTTTTAAAACTAATTTACTTTTAAATTATTGTTTCTTTTATTTATATTACTATCTTATATAATAATATTTAGTAGTAAATTAGTAAATATATTCTATATTTTCTTTACAAAGCTATCTGACCAATATTTATTCTGTATATCTATATTATGAAGTCTAAGAAAACAAATTTTAACAAATCCAGTTAAAACACTTATAACAAGACTAGTAGTTTTTACTATCTTTTAGTTTTTCAAAGTAAGAAAGAGACTATACTGGATAATTTCAGTGATGAATAACTCTTTAAATTTTGTTAATAATGGAATATTACAAGTATTTAATTTCTCACTATCTTTCTTTTCTTTTCAATTTTTTATAGTTATGTAACTTGTAGATGTCAGATACAGTTCATACTGAAGTGGAAGTCTGCAAAATGGACTCAGAGATGTGTAGACTTGTAAAATGACCTTAGCTTCAGCTTATGTGCTGTGCTGTTTGTCTGCTATATGGTCGCAACTTCAGATGATAGGGAAGAAATGCTTGGAGTTTCAGTGGTAAAGCCTCTATTACTCTGAGTGGAGGTTTCAGTGTTAAAACACTAATAGAGATAACTCCATCATGGAAGACTGAATCAAATAGGAGTATCTCTGCCATAGAAGATGGGCTTATATAATTGAAAGATAATATCACCATGAGAATGTAATTTCCAGACAAGTAGACTTGCATATGACAGTATTTTCCCTTTAAGACTGAGCCTTTGAAGTCCTATTAAGTTTATCTGAAAATCTTATAATAATACTTAGGTTAACAATACATAAACAAAAAAGAAAGTTTTTTGCTCTTATTATCATATCTTTCCCTACCCCTCCAATATTTCACAAAACAATGCCAATATCCTTGAAAAGCAGTAGCAAGAAATATAATAGAGATATGAGGAGTAGCAGCAGCTCCTGCTTCAACTAGAGGAAGTGGTAAAGTTATGTCAGGCTGAGCACATGGCTCAGAAAGCAAGAAGGGAAGCAGAGGAAAAGGTCTGAGAGGAAGCTGAGAGACAGAAAGTTGCAGAAAAGAAAAAGAGGATATTGGAGTATCTCTAACAACTCTAGGACAAGATGTTAGAGGAAAAGGCTACTCTTTTGGAGAAAGCTGAAGGATTCCAGGTTACAGGATCCAAGTGCAAGAAAATTACTGCTGGAGATGAAAAAGAGCAATGGCCCTCTAAGAAAGTTAAAAGAAGACAACAAAGAAAGTATCACAGGGGGTACTGCAGTCAAGATGGGGGTTGCTAACCTCTGTGAGAGATGTGTGAGCGCCAGACAGGATTGCCTGGTATACCACTTGAGATAAGTATTATTTTTTACAATTATTATTATTATTATCTTCTCTAATAATTTTTTCTTTATAACTGATCTCTTGTATATGCTGGGTGTATTGCTCTCAAGTAGCAATGTGTACCCTACACCAACACCAACACCTCAGCTATGATCTTTACTTATGGTGGAGTTTTAAGTGCCATTGAAAAAGCACTCCGAGAACTTGTAGAGGAGTACTAAGGAGTTGGAAGTTCCTCCAAGACTTGGTGAAGGGCCAAAAGAGAAATACAGTGTAGTTGGAAAGAATTGGGGCCATGATGAAGCAGAGATGGAGTTTGGAAGGAAAAGAGCAAAGATGAAGAGGAGAGGTCTGAGAATGGTCCTGGAGAAAGTTAGGAGGAGGAGACTCTATTGTTTATCTCTTGTTAGATTAATGGTTTTGTTTTTTTATTTTAATTGTTATTTTCTTTTTGTGATCTAAATGTGTGAGTAAGAGAATCAAGAAAATAAAATAAAAAGAAGTTTTGAAAAGAAATCCTGAAAAGTACGCTGAAACTGGGGGTTAATGGGAATAAGCAGACAAAATATACTAAGGAATTAATGAAGGAAATCCCTGTTGGAAAATACGTGGAGGCAGGGAACAAGTGCAACAGCATGATCAGAACAGTAGTAGAAGACTGGGCTTGGTGGGATATGCAATGTAGAAATTGAATACTAAGTCAGTAGCATGAGTAAGTTCGGATGTGGGAATTCATTTAGATTTGTCTCTAGTATCTTCATATCTTAGCCAGATCACCTTATACAGGAGTTTATATGCCTGTTAGCAATTGATTTTAGAGTCCACTATCTGTGAAATTTCATATTCAGGTTTCTTATCAATTATAACTGGAGCAGGAGCTGGTTGTATTCTCTCAGAAGAAGTGTTGGATGTGGTGGGCTTGAGCATGGACATATAGAAAACTGGATGAACAGAGTACATAGACTCTGGAAGACAGAGAGTGAATGATAGAGTATCAGGCTGGGTAATGATTTTATAAAGTTCAAGATATTTTTCAGAGAGTTTCTTTGAAGGCCAAGTGGTTTGGAAGAACTGAGTCTTGACAAAAACTTTGTCACTTTGAAATTAGGAACGGAGGAACATTATGTATTAGTAGACTTCTGATAATGCTATTGGGCTGTAGAGATTTCAGCTTTGAGAGTATTCTGTAATTTATCGAGATCTATAGTGAAGTTGCGGGCTCAGAAGAAAGCAATATCATATTTGGAATAAACAGTAATGTTCAGATGATATTTCTTATTAGCAAAGAATGGGAAAACACCAGTAGTAGTACTCAGAACATTATTGTAGGCAAACTCTGTGAGAGATAAGAGTTCAGACCAGTTGTTATGATTCAATGCTCAAAGGGTTAAGTAAAGAACTAACTCTTATATTGAGTGACACAAGAGAACTCGATAAAGTTCCTAGTACAAAGTAGTTTATCTTATATACTCGTACCCATGGTCCGTGCTAACTACTGTGCACCCTACCCTAAATGACCATGAGTATTATATGAGGCCAGCATGTGTAATCTATACTATATGATGTCACTTTATTCTAGTTCTTTCTACTTCATTCTCCCAAGTTCTGTGATCAGTCTTGTGACTACGCCATCAATTTGTGACTGATGTGACAGTGTGACAGATAAACCCTAACCCGAGTTGTTCTAAAAATAGAAAATTAAAAGAAAAGAAAACGAAAAATAAAATTCAAGAAAAAGAGAAAATAAAAACAGAGTCCACCGTCAATGATTTTGATACCAGTTGTTTTGCTAGTAGTTACAATATACACAGAGATATTGCTTAAGAGTCTGATTCATGTATTTAGTTTGTCCATCACCTTTCACCTTTAGAGTGGTAGCCTGAAATGAAGTGAAGCTGTATGTCGAGAGCAATACTTAAAAATCAGAAAAAGTTTAACACAAACTCCGAACTTTTGTTAGAGATAACATAAAAAGGAATGTTATGTTTGGAAAATATATAAAGGACAAACAGACATGCTAAGTCTGTAGATATGATAGTATTATGGGCAGAGATAAAAACCATCTGTTTGGTGAGCCAGTTGACTATGACCAAGATAGTGTCAAACCTAAAGAATAACAGAAGTTTCTCGATGAAGTCCATAGAAATAGAGTTCCATAGTTGTTTAGAAATAGAAAGTTGTTTAAGAGATCTGTAGAGCTTGTGATGTTGGGGCTTGGATCACATACAAGTGACACAGGACTTGCAGAATTGTTGTACATCAGCATGGAGGCTGAACTAGAAGTATCTGTTATAGACTAATTCCAGTGTTTTGTTTTGACCAAAATGTCTGGTAAGGATGTGATCATGATTATACTAGAGAATGCGTGTGTGGAGGTCACTAGCAGATGGTACATAAATTCTATTATCAAGGAAGAGTAAACTGTTTAAGTCTATAAACTACCAGTTATCTGTAGAGATGTGTTTTGTAGCAATTGGGTCACTAGAAAGAGCCGAAAGAATGTTTCGATATAGAGTGTCCAGATCTATGACTGTAGTTGCACAAAGAGAAAAAAAAAGGAGAACTGTAGCTCGTATAGAGGTTGTAAGTTATTCTTGAGTGAAGATAAGCTTGAAGTTGTGAGGGTTGATTGTAGCATAGCCAGTATTTCCCTTTTTAGAATAGATGTTCTACTGTCTAGTGAGAACATCCAGTTTGATGCCGAGATAACCAGAACAGAACCTGATAACAAGGTTGAACTGGGAGAAGTACTTGGACCACTGCGCTTACCTTCGGGTCAATATCTTAGTAGTAGAAAAATACTCAAGGTTTTTATGATCTGTAACAATATCAATAAGATAGATCAGACCTTCCAAATAGTATCGCCAAATCTTAAAAGCTTTAAAGATAACAAGCAATTTCTTGTTATATGTGTCATAATTCAACTCTGCCATAGTGAAAGTATGGAAGTGAAAAGCAACTGGATGAACTTCATTATCTTCATTAACAATAAAGAGGATTGCAGTAAGAGTATAGTCTGAAGCATCAGTTTCCACAATGAGTTGTCCATCAGGAATTCAATGAGTGAGGATAGGGGTAGAGATGAATGCTTTCTTAAGAGAGTTAAAAGTATTACAATAGGAGAAGTCAAAATTCCAAGGAATATCTTTTTGGATGAGGTGTGTCAATCGAATAACAATGTCTGAATAATTAAAAATGAACTAGCAATAAAAATTAACAAAACCTAAGAAAGATTAAATATTCTTGACTTTCTTAGGCTCTAGCCAGTCTTAAATAATCTTTACTTTGTTATCAGACATGGTAAGGCCAGAAAAAGAAAGGATATATCCCAGATATTCTACCAGCTCAGAGTGGAATTTGCATTTCTCTGCTTTAGTATAAAGACCAGCCTTGTAGAGATGGTTGAGCACTTCGTTTACATGCTGGTGATGTTCAGACATGTTATTCGAGTAGATGAGTATATCATTCAGATAGATCATGATACAGACATCTAAGAGATCAGAGAAAATGTTGTTCATGAATCGCTGAAAGACCGTGGGAGCATTGGTAAGACTGAAGAGCATTACAGACCATCCAAATGACTTATAACATATTCTAAAAGCAGTCTTCTATTTGTCACTATTAACAATGCAAACCAAGTAGTAAGCATAGTAAAGATCTATCTTTGAATAAACCTAAGCTTTGTAAGGTGAGTCTAGTAGATTGGAGATGAGCAGAAGTAGATAGCAATCCTTCTTGGAGATGCAGTTAAGACTGTGGAAGTCAACACTAGAGATGAGGTTGGTCAGATGAAATCCATATTGATTGAGGTTTTCCTCAATGAATTCTTTCAGAGCCTCCTGTTCAGATGCCAAAAGAGAGTATATTAGGCCAACTGGAGGTTGAGCACCTTCTTTTAGATTGATTTTGAAGTCATAAGAATGATGAGAAACAAGGACTTCAGCTTTAGTTCTGCTGAAAACATTGGCAAATTTATGATACTCGGAAAAGATATTGGAAAGATCAGGAGCTTCTGCAAGTTTTGTGGAGTTAGCCTGAATATCCGAAGAGCAAATACAGAGTTTGAAATTGTAAGAGCCTAGGAGTTTTGATATATACAGGAATGCTGCAGCACTAATGATAGCAATGTTAGATCGCCCAGAGTTAGACATAGAGGTCTCAAATGCAGGTATGGAAACTGTGAAATCTGATGATTACAGAGATATATCAATAAATAATAGAAATGCTAATGGTATGTTGGCTGCAATGCGAGAGGAAGCAAGATTTTTCTGCAAAGATGAATGGAAGTTTATTGACTCATTTACCCAGTCAATCAGTGGATTGTGTCAAGTGAGCTAGTTATATCCAAGGACCAAAGAGCAGGAAGAATCAAGCAGAGTGACATAGAAGTCCAGATTCATACAATCACTGGTAGAAAAAATTATGGGCAAGTTATGGTGAGAGAAAGCTATTTTGGACTTGAAGTATGAAATGTAAGATTGAATTGCAGATGGAATTGCTCTGAAGCAACAGAAAACTTGGGAGTCTGATAATACTATCAGGCATGGTTTACACCAGGGTAAAAGTTTACAAAATGGACTCAGAGATATGTGGACTTGTGGAATGACCTTGGCTTCAGCTTATATGCTGTGCTGTCTGTCTGCTGTGTGGTTATAACTTCAGATAATAGGAAAAAGTCTGAGGTGAGAGTATGTGCTGATTTGATGTGTTACTATTGAATACTAGAGATTGAGTTTAATAAGAATTATCTTTGTTGATTATCAGACTAGCAAATTACAGTGTAACTACTAGTCTTATATATGAATAGATATTATAGAAGATGCTCAGGGTTTCAGTGGTAAAACCCTTATTACTCCAAGCAAAGGTTTCAGTGTTGAGACACTAACAAAGATAACTCTGTTATAGAAGACTGAATCAAATAGAAGTATCTCTACTGTGAAAGACAGAATACTTAGATAGTTATAGCATCGTTGTAAGATATGTTGTGAGAAAGATGGCCACCATGGAAGGTGGACTTGTATAATTGAAAGATAATATCACCATGGGAATGTAATTTCCGGACAGGTGGACTTGTATATGATAGTAGAAGTAAATATGTTTGCAGTAAAACAGCCTGTAAGTTCTAATATATTAGAACTTCAAAACCATTTGAAGGCTTATGTAATATCTTATTCTAACAATTAACCTATAGATCTAGATCTCTAAAATAGTATTTTTTTTCTTGTTCTATTAATTAGAGTTGAAAAATTTCTTAGTAGTAATATCTAAAACATTACATACTCACTTGTTAGAATCAGAAAATTCATCAAACAATGTTTCTTAGATAATAAACTAGCAAAGAATTTTTCAAAACTCATAAAAGTTGGTGTTGCAGTTTGGTAATTAATCAAAGTCATTTATGAGTCCAAGTGGAATAGACTTCTCATAGACAAAAATACTTATCAAAGTGTTTTGTTGTAATAAAACTCTCAATAGATTCTAATCTCAAGGTAACTTTTAGTGCTATTATACTCTTATAAATAGTTTTTAATATTCCAATTTCTCCTACTAACATTTCAACTGTTTCTTCTCAGCCAAACAAAGATTTTTCAGCCAAGCTATATATTGGTAATAATAACAAGAAGTCATATGCATAGGCTTTAAAATTAAATGTAAAAGATATTATTTATATTAAAGATGTCTTTCCAAATTTACTACTCAAGAAAATTATTAAAGTAAATGATTTACTCAGCAAAATAAATTTGGTCAAATCACAAATAAAGATGATTATTAAAAAACTTTCAAGAAAGTAAATTATTATTCTTATAAATAAGATAAACACAAGTGTTAGCTAAGATATAATGTTACAAAAACAATCTATTTTATTTCTCTTTATTTTACACTCTTATTACAGATCACTTTAATCCTATTCAGTTAACAGTCTAATAGACTGCTGAACAATACTAGAACTATATAGTCAATATTATACTTATAAAGAACTTTAGTGTAGAATAACAAATCTCAGCTATTTACATATATTTGTGTCAGACTGAGATGAGTTTACTAAACTTGATTATTATAAAACCTAAGCTAACAGTAGTACTTAATACTTATTTTTAATAGGTATAAAACATATTTATATTATGTTGAATATTTATTTCTGATAAGTTATGAGCTCTAGCTTGAAAAATTGAAAAAGAACAATAATACTAAACTAACTTTTAACATTCTCAATATTATTTTATTCTGATATACAACAATCAAAGAAATTTAAAATATTAGATATATCATATGAACTGTCTATATTTACAAAAAATAAAAAGTTTGATAACATTAATTAGATGGCATTCAAAAACATGGTTATAATGGCAGCTGAAGTTTGAGGTATTATAGACTATCTAAAAGAAACCATTAAAAATCTCTCTATAATCATAAAACCTACCAACACTACTAATTTTGAAATAACAAATAAACCTAAAGACTACATAATTGATACTATCTTTTAGGACTTGAATAAACTTTCTATAACTGAGTGGAGAGTTTAAAATGCTTGGTCTAAAGAACTATTACTATGTAACATTTAGAACTCTATTGGACTTGAAATAAATGTCTCTGACAAAACTATATAATAGATAGTTAGAAGTGGCAAAGTTATATGCTGAGGAATAGCTAAGAAGTTTGTGACTGCATGATAGTAATGACTTTTCAAGTTATGTCATACAACTTAGGCTACTTTGGCAAAAAATCAATTTTATGGATAGAACAATCAGTAATATATCATTTTGCACCATTATCCTTGGCTTATTATCTATATCCTGAGCTATACTATATATTACTACTTCATTTATAAATACTTTAATCTAACTTGATATACACTAATTCTGGATTAGTAGTTATGAAAAAAAAAAAAGATAAATTCATTAACATCATCTACTATTTTACAAGTGAGTATTCTATGACAAATAACATGTACCAACCTAAACTACCAATGATCTGAACACTTTATTGAAGATTACTACTGGCTAGATAATGGAAAGTAAGGACAATTTTTTCCTAACTTTGAAAGACATCAATGGTAATAGTAGTAACAGTATAGTTAACAAACTTACCAAATAGAATGGCTTATACTATGTAAAGATTGTAAGAGAACCTTTTATATTGGTTACTAAGTTGGTTAGAAAGGTAACGACACTAGGTGATTGGCATTACTATTTTAGGCATATAGATGTTGGTTCATTATAGAACCTGCATAGAAAAAGATTAGTCAGTAGTTTAAACATAGTTAGAAGCTTGCAAATAACAGAGATATGCAAGAATTGCATCTTTGGAAAAATATATGTGTAGCCTTATAATGAAGATATTATCTATGAGAAGAATCTTCTGGAGTAAGTATACATTGATCTGTAGTGACTATTCCCAGTTATATTGATTGAAGGATTATGTTACTTTATGCTTATTATGAATAATATGTCTTTGTTCCAGTTTGTTGAGTTTTTGAAAAAAAAAACTGTGAAAGTAACACTAAATATATTAAAGAAGTTTATGGTGGAGACAGAGCAGTTGACTAGATGAAAGTTGATAAGATTTAGAGCTAATCAAGAATGGGAGTGGAATAACCAACTATAGATGGAATTTAGAAATGATAAAGATTTTATTTTGAAACTGACAATTACCTATGCTTACTAGCAGAATGGGACTGTGGAAGAAAGCATACTCACAGTTTTGAATGCATTTTGGTTTATACTAGTTAACTCTAGTTTACCTATAAAGTACTAGTCTGAGACCATCCAAACTACAGTATATCTTCAAAACCTCATTCTTTCAAAGAGAAATGTTGACATTATCCTAGCTAAGTTGTGGTATGAAGTTAAACAGGACATTGTTGTGACAACCACTAGTCACAATGACCAATAGTAATACAAGCAATAAATCTCTCAGTAGGATATTAAGTGGAGATCACAAGAGAAGTCTTTGCTGAATTGCTATCCTATTTATATAAATTACAGATGGTCCATGCTAATAATTAATCTTATTCTAAGTCCATACATCATCCATGAGTATACTATGTATATACTATGAGATAGCTATGTAGTTAACATGCTTCTTAACGTCATCTATCTAAACTACTCCAGCTCATTCTAGGCTTTTATGACATTATATCATGTGACTACAGTATCACATGTCTCTTTGTCATCAAAAGAAAAGAAATATTAAATTAAGAAAAATAGATAAAAAAAAAGAAAAATGTTAGTTCTCACACACATCATAACAGATATAGCTTATCTCTGTGTTTTTAGTATTACTACATATACTCATATATTACCTGATCTTCACTTTTCAAAACTTAGATCTAAAACAATCTAGTTGATATTTATTAGATACTTTGGCACAGAAAGTTATAAGCTTCTAGATCAAAAGACAAGTATAGTATATAGTGGTTAGAATATGGATTTTGATGAGAGGCCCACTAATCTGATAGTAGAACTATAATATATAAAGTAGAGTGAGAATGAGAACCTACTACTACCAAGAGTAATAAAGAGATAAATATTGGCTGTGGAAGATAATGAGACTTTAGTAATAGTAGATATGATAAATAAATCAAGTGTTAATATTATTACAGGAGATAGTAATAATAGAGTAGGTATATAATCTGAGATCAAGGTTTTGGTTCAGAAAAATATAACAGTTAGGATTATAAAACAGAAAAAAGGAGATATAGCCAAGATAGATAATATACTATTGGCAGTGAGAAGACCAAGAAGAAAGTCTAAATCTATATGGAGATTATTAAAGTTAAGAAAGTTTTTAAGTAAAAAGACAGTGGAGAACAAGATTCTGGATGTATTTGTAGTAAAAGTTGGTAAGATAGATATTTTTCAGATCTTTTATAAGGTAATGAAAAACCCAAATGTATAGTAGAAAGAGTTCAATATAATAAAAGTATAGAATATATATAAGCTAATAGAGTGACCACTAGGTACAAATGTCATTGAATCAAAGCACCAAAATTTGATAAAGATAAAGACTGTTTAAATGGAAAGCTAAAATTGTTATCTAGAAATTTATTTAGATTTAAAGAGTAAACTTTGAAAATATATATATAGTTATAGTAAGACTGAAGTCCTTTCAGTTACTACTTGTGATTGTTACTTCAAAAATACTTAAGTTGTAGTAAATTGATTTCATAGTAGCATATTTAAACAACAACATTGACTTTGATATTTATATAAAACAACTTAAGAGTTTTGTAGAAAGAAAGATGATATAATATAGAAGTTTTACAAAACCTTGTATAACATTATGCAAAAAGATTATGACTGGTTCAAAATACTAAGTTAGTCTTATAAAGATCTAAGTTACAAACAATTGCAAGCTAAATTTACTATTCAAACACATTATAATGAGGAGAAATTTATAATCACATGTATATATATAAATGACACAATGAGTAAATTCTTAAATATGAAAGAGGTAGAAAAAGTTATAGTGTGAAAACTATGAATTTGAAATATAAGATTACAAACCAAGATCAATATCACTACTATTGGGAATTTTACTATTATCAAATGATAAACCACAAACAGTGGACTTAGTTTTCCTCTATTTTACTTTTCATTTTTATTTTTCTATTTTATTTTTTTATTTTCTGTTTTTAGAACAACTAGGATTAGGATTGATTGGTCATACTGTCACATCAGTCACAACCTGATGGTATAGCCACAAGACAGATCACAAGACTTGAGAGAATTTAGTAGAAGATTCAAGAATAGATAATGTTATACAACATGGACACCATATAGTTGTTTAGAGTAGGGTGCACAGTAGTTAGCATGAACCATATGTAGGACTATATAAGGTAGACTAGTTGGTAGAAAAGTTCTCTATTAAGTTCTCTTGTGTTACTCAATACAAAAGTTATTCTAATATTCCACTCTAAGGATTTTAGTTCATAACACAAACAGGAAAAGAGACTCTTGTCCATGTGTATTATATCTACCTCAAACCTACTTGAGGTTATGGGTTCAATTCCTTAGTAATCCTTTGTGTTGGGTAACTGTATAAAAAAAAGTTAGGGTATTAATACTTCATATATAATTCCTCCTGTAGGCATAGACTGCCATCGTGCTCTGTATAATAAATTGTTAACTTAAAAAAAAAAAAAAAAAAAGGGAGAAATTAAAATAAAAAAAAAAAATTTTTTTTTATTAAAGATTTAGTTCATTAGAAAAATTTTTAACTAGTTTTTTTTTTTTATTATAT
>Ga0157364_1003842_pt1 | contig 14754 bp, 8 predicted proteins | sample AttsexASBM2_FD_111476 | JGI IMG/M metagenome (GOLD analysis project Ga0157364, IMG submission 111476) | Fungus gardens microbial communities from leaf cutter ant in Ribeirão Preto, State of São Paulo, Brazil - Atta sexdens ASBM2 | ecosystem: Host-associated > Fungi > Mycelium > Unclassified ... | reverse complement strand
TTTATATTTTTGTTCCGGGTTGTATTAAAATCTGAAAAAATTCTTACATTCTTCATAAAAGTTTTAACAACGAATTTTTACTATTATAGAAGTTGAATTGTATTTTACTGATTTTTGTACAGACTTAAATTTATCTACAAGAATTTACGATAAAAAAATTGACTGCTTTAAGATCGACATTGTTGATGGAGAATTAATTTACTGATAAAGACAATAAAGATAATATACAACAATGAGACTACTTGTAGCTTGATTTTACAAAGCATGATTTTAATTTTATGCGGAGAAACTTATTCTAGATAGTGTCGGCTAGAACATGAAAATTCAAAGGACTTACACAGCGCAACGAATGACGTCGTGGGGAAAATGTTATCGTTAACATCTTATAGATTTCAAAGAACTCGAAACGTTATTCTTGACGGGCCTTTATTATGTAATAAATATCAAAATTCATACGCGTTACAGCCTTTACCGAGAATCGATCTTCAACCGGTCCAAAGGGACGCCTATAAAATCGTCGAAGCAAGGCGCGTCTTAGGTCGAAAAGGCAAGCGGATACGTTCACGGGAAACTTAGAATCGCGTGAGGACCGCGAGGTTGGTCGATTAAATCGACGAAATCTAGACACATGCAGCTTAAACGGACGTTATACGCGAGATTACCGGTGTCCCTCCCTTTACCTCTTTAACACCTTCGTTTATACCTCTATTTGTATCTCGCACCCGCTCCAATGTCGTTTTATCGTCTTTACGACCTTGTCGAGCAAATCGACGAGCCCGTGTCGACATCCAAGCAACGATGACCGAAGAGAGAAAGATAGATAGAGAGAGAAAGAGAAAGAGAGAGGAAAGGAAAGAGAAGTGATGGGAGGGAGGCAGAGAGAGAGAGAGAGAGAGAGAGAGAGAGAGAGAGAGTCAATTCACCCTGTCCATAAACACTCGGCTTCAGATACCTCCATAAAACGAAATAAAGTCCTAGCGGATGCCGATGGGTCGGCATTGTTCCCGCGGGTGATGGATTTCGTCTCTGACGGATCGGCCGTAAACCCCCGACCAAATGCTTTTTTTCGAAGCGCCACCGCGGAGCCAATGCGGATAGATTCGAGATTACCTTCGGTAGACCTCCTCGATGAGGTCCTTCGTTGATCGCTCCGTCGCAGCCCACCCGCCGCTTTCGAAAGATCTTAAAACTCAGGATTACTCGGGCAGGAGAAATCCTGCACATCCCTTTGCATCCCTAGATACGATTTGCAAAAAGGAGCGTGGAAACGGATAAATGGATTTTATTAAGCGATCGGAAACGTTCAGTTTTCGCATGCGATTTTTGCGATGTTATGTTCACGTAAATTGAATCATGAACAGTAGAAAATCGTTATTAAAAATCTTATTTTTTCACAATTCAGTAAACGTAATAGTATCAGGCTCTAAGGTATAAAAGAAATATGAAAAGACAGCCAAATGTGAGCCAACACAAGGTCTTTGTGTAATAAATTCAATGTATTATTATTTTTTAATAATGGATGTATAATTCAATCATTCTACCGTTCACCTGTTCGCATCGCTGAATAAACCTTTCGTGACCATCGTATCCGCTATTCGTGGAAGTTACATGATTAAGTTTTCTTATCGAATAAAGACTAATTTATCACACATTTTAATGCTATAATTGGATCCGCTAATATATCATCTTGGAAATAATACGGAAAATAGAAATAGAAATAGAAAAATAGATTCTTAATTCTTCGTTCTATCCTGACCTACCCTACCTACTGATTTTTTTTCAATGCATTTTCAATGTTTTTTTATTGCTTATAATTTTTTTATTATTATTAATATAGATATATACCTTGTGATTATTATCGTTGTATTTTTTATGTCTGATGTTTTCATTTAAAAAATATTTACAATATGTTTATTTTTATGAAAGTTATACGCAGTCGAATTAAATTAAGTATGCCCAGATGTGTCGTTTTCGTAGTGTGGCACCGAATACACACTATGAATTGAATTGTTATCACAAATGTAATAAATGTAAACATTTATAGGCTTTCTACAATAAGTTAAGTCATTACTTAAGCTTTAAATCTGATAAGCTATATGAAATTAACCAAATCATAATCGATTTTTCTTCTCACATTCGACTGTGATTGATTAATGTCTTATGGTTTAAGACTTAAAATTTATAAGTATTAGCTTATTGTAAAAAGCCCATTATAAATATATATATTTACATTAATGTATTATCAAGAAATCTCACTAATGCGACATAAATCAACTCTCTGTTCTTCGCAGAAGAGAGAGTTCGTGATAAATTTAATCGTGGTTCTCTAAAGAGGCGAGCAATCATCACTAATTATTTGGAATCCCCAGAATAATGATGTACCCCCGCGCTGATTGATGCCCTCCGGCATTGCAGCTAGGCTACGTAAAAATGACGCTTTCGTGCAGCAAACCCGAAACTCTCTTCAGACATTAATTATTATAATGTGGATTCGATGGTATTCGAGCGGACCTTGACAGAGGCGTGCATCTTGAAACTGGTAGCTGAGACTTTATGGATCACTCTTCGAAAAAATTCCACGAATTTTTGCATTTCTCTCAAATTGCTCTCGAGGTTATACTTTTTTTGTTTTAAAAAATGCTTTTCAACCAATCATACGAAAAATTAAATCACATTTTAATAAATTCTTGTTTACAGGTGAATCGAGATATATCGGAAAATCGAAATTGAGCTACTCGTTCTTCTGCGTGAAAAAAATTGGCTCTAAATGTGAATGCAGGGATCTGAATCCGCTTGACCTTTAACCGTATAATTGAATTTCTACCGCGCGTGTCTACGTGACAGTTATGGTTAGTAACACGGGAACGTTACACCTGTCCAATTAGTTATTCAACCGTGCGCGCGCGAGAGTTCGACCTACATTTTCCAGTAGCAGACAGGTGACCGGATGGCTTCCAGCATCCGAGAGTTGAGAGTCGAGAGGGAGCCGCCGGCTGCTCTCTGGCACGTTTCAGTGCTATAGATAGTGCGCACGCGAGCACACACGGACGGCCGAATGAACGAGCGAGTGAACGGTCGAACGAAAAGCATTTAGCAGGATGACGTTCGCACATTCTAGACGTCCCGACGCCGAGCGTTCCCCGGGCGATCATCCGTTACGTTCTCGTGACGTAATTGTCGAATTCTTGTCCCAAGAGTCAGCCTTCGTTTACCAACGGTCGAGAGGCACGAGCTTCGACTTCCCGGTCCGTAGTGTCTGTCGACATCGCTCGTAGTTGGAATTATTGTCTACCCCAGAACGTAAAGATTGATTTATGGAGATTCCTATCTATCTTTCGCGGTCTGACTCTCGGACCGTGCACTTAATTTTCAACGTGTCGCTCTCGATTAGATTGAGCGCGATTTTGTTCATTAATAAATTCATCATTAATAAATTATTAATTATCGCGAGAGAATTAAAAATATTCTTATTTCGATGGTTTCAATTTTTAGAGAACAGATGATTGGTTCGTTTTACCGCGACATCTTAAGACTATATACTTGAGATAGTCTTGAATGTAAAGAATCATAACTATTTGGTCTTAGTTTTGTTAATGTCCGGTAACTAACGTTGTTGCTTGACTTTGCGCGAGTCTCGATTAGTTTATATGCACGTTATTTTCACGTTCTGATGATGGTAACGATTTTTCATGGAAACAACATGCGGGTATGCATTATTAGACCTATCGAGTAACGAGTCGCATTATAAATGTTATTTGCGAACGATATCTCTCCGCACATAATGCGACGTAATGAAAGACTATACGCGATGTAACTCACGATAAGAAAGGCAGAAGGAGGATAAGATGATTCGAGCGGAAGAAGGACGAGTCGAGGAACGGATATCGCATTCTGCGGGCGGCGCGATGCTGTAGCGTGGGAAGTAAAATACGACTGTTATATAGACGGCCGACGGCCATTTTCATTCTTGGCGGTTCAGTATTGGAGGGGCACTAAGTCTGAACTAATTTGCTTATTAATATTTCACAACAGCGCCGATCGCTCTGGGGGTTCGTGATGCATCGCTTCTCCCTTTCCTCCACTTGCTCGTTCGCTCGCAGCTTCCTCCTCAGTCCCCATAGCTGCTCTCCTTCCCTTTCAATCTTTCTCTCTTTCTCTTTCTGTTTATGTGCGCCATATAGGACGACCTTCCCTCACCTCGTCCCTCTTCCTTCAGTTCTGAAAGGAGCCGCGAAACCTTTTTGGTTTTGTGAACCATGCGTGTACGATCGACCCTTCGTTTCCCTCATGAAAGAAAGCCTCGCCGCGTCCTACGCGAGCTTCTACACGCCTACACGTGTCTGCGGCCAGGTGGCCGTGGTTAAGTTTTCAGCGATACCAAACACGCGCCAATCTTTATTATGGATTTGTTTGAGACCTCGCCGACATGTTGAACCACGCGACGAAAAAGCCATCACCGAATGAACGATGATAGCCAACGAATGTGTAAAATGTGCACGAAGATCTCGGACGACGAATTTCCTGTAAAATTGCATTGTCAGTCATTCTGAATCATGACCGAGTCAGAAACGAAAATTTACTCCTACAACATACGTTCGTGTAAGTGACTTGTCATCGACGAAATAGCTTCCACTTGACGAAACAAGAGTACAAAATATGCGATATAAATATCTGCTATCAATTTAGCAAGTCATGATAAAATGTTGAAGACAATTTTGAAAAAAAATTCTTAGTTTATAAACTAATTTCCATCTACCTAGTCATTTAAATGATAAACTCATCAGAACACAGTTTAATGAATACGCGTCCACCACGACTGTAATGCAAGACATTTAACGAACAAACTTCATTACCACTTATGACGATTTATCCCGATGCGATTAACGTCGTTAAAGCCCAAAGGCGTATCAGCGAGTTTACGATCCCTGACGAATTCGCATCTCGCAATAGTCACAATGGCCGCACTAAGTCCCGTCGTGCCGTGGAGACGGGATTTGGGTCGTGGCGGACGTGGTGCACGACGGACGTAAACTCTTATTCTGGCAGAATGACAAGTACGAATCGAAAGTTATTTTCGCCGCTCGATATAGGTTGATTTATATCTGGCATCAGACAATAACGTAGCGTAAATTTCGCTTTGGATGGCCGTTTTATAATCCCGAGAATAGCGGCGAGACGGTCGCGTTCGCGGAAGATTCGATAATTATTCCGCGCTAAATGTTACGAGAATAATAATGCGCCGTGCACATCGTCAGTCGTTAAATTTTTTATGGCTATCAGCTTATGGCGACAGCTTATTCCAGTATGATTTCATTATTATACGATACGCGTCTGTCTCCAGGTGCGAAAGTGCTCGAGTTCCAAGAGATATATCTATAGCTTTCATCCCAAGCATCCCAAGCTTCCTTTCTTCTTCACGACAGAATCAAGATTGTCTTTCGTATGATTTTTCATTACTCGAATACTCGGTCTTAATTTACGACTGGCATTCCTATATCCCTCAATGAGCGATCATCGTTCAGTGAGAGACGTTTTATGCGATGATTTATCGCTTTATACGCGATCCCTCGACAAAAGATTGACGTCTCAACGAGATAATTTGCCAAGTAGGCGCTTCTAAAGCGCGTTCTTCCATCCGGCTTCTAGACGATAGTGTCGCTTTTGTCGAGGTAGCTTCCCGATCGAAGAATTATCATCGCCCTTCCCGCCACTCGAAATAAAGTCATATATGCAACCGGCTGTAGAGATACGGTATGCCGGTTAACGCACCGTTTTACGTCACATCAAAGCTTCGCCACATTGTTGGCAAGTGCTTCGGTAGTAATCTCGACTATATCCCTCGCGTTTGTCTCTCGTAAGCGCAACTGTGGGAGTAGCCATGCGCGAGCAAAGAAACGACGACAGACTCGTCGTCGTTGCTGTCTTCTTCTTTTTCTTCTTCTTCTTCGTGGTCGTCTTCTCTAGGACCGTGATGGAACCAGCTCGACTGAGGAAGATCATGACCGTAGAATCAACGTTCCGCGAAAAGACAACATCTCTCGTGAAAGACAATACCGTCTGTCTGACGTCGGGTCTCTGTACTTGGATTCTAATTACGGCAGAGACGGAAAGACTCCGAAAGTAAAACGTATTAATTTTAATCGTGTTAATCAAGAGGCGAATGTTATACTCAGATTTGCAAGCGTAACAAATGACAAAAAAAAAAAGAAGATGCGGACATCTGGCACGCGAAACACTTGATATTATTTCTTTGTAAGAAGCATTGTGTCGAACGACGTGTTCGAATGTCGCGTTTAAATCCTCGCCGACTTAAAAAGTCGGCTTCGTTTGAGCAACCAAATCGTACACATGGTACCTCGGCGGGGCAAGCGTGCAAATCGGAGCTTGTCGTAAAGTCTATCAAAGAAACCGTAGAGCCGACGCCGCAAGCGAGCGCACTTTATCGCTCGCGATATTATTTGGAGATTTTATTGTCGTCACGCAACCTCGATACACATGCGTGCGCGGATCTCATCGTTCTCACTCCACCGAGGGCCACCCAGACCGCGGTCTTCATCATCGTTCGCGGGTTCTGCTCCAGGGGGTCGATTATATGTATGTCTTAAAATGAGAAGAAATATTATAAAAGCGAGCGAATTCACTAGGTGTTGACTAATGAAATTATAAATGTTCTAATAAATTCGCTCACTTTTATACACTGAAAAAAAATTTCTAGTTGAAAATGGACGAATCAAAATTTTCTGGTTAAATTTATTAAAATTCTAGTTGAGATAACTGGAATTCTGATTGATACAATATTTCTGGTAAAATCTAGAATTTTTATTTTTACCAGAATAATTATATCAATCAGAATTCTAGTTATCCCAACTAGAATTCTAATAGACTTAACCAGAAAATTCGTTCATTTTTCATCAGAATTATTATTTAATTCAACCAGACCATTTTTCTCTCAGTGTAATTTCGTTTCGAGATACCTAATCGATATTTTCTTCGAAGAAAAATCTGGTGATAAAATCATAGACGTAATAAGAATAGACTGTGCATTTTGATCAAGTTGTCTATCGATGTAAAAAGAGTGAAATAGTTTGAATCATATTTTTCTCTCTCTCTCTCTCTCTCTCTTTCTTTCTTTCTCTCTTTAATTTTTAAAATAGGTATTGAATTGAAGAGAGATACTTAATGAGTTATAAAAAGGTGTTAATACGATTCATTTTTTTTCTAACGGAATACAGATACTGAGATCAGAGAATGTGCAGTCTATATTAGAGCAACGGATATCTGAAAAGTATCCAATATCTGATATTAGCCGGCACTTTTTTACTATTCGATTAGTCGAATATCATTATAGTATTCGGGAATATATCCAGTTCAAATTTTATATCATTAAATTGTTGATTTTTTATTATATAAATGTTCTCCATAAATAAGTATACTCATAATACTATAATATCTTATATAGTATTGCAAAATTATTATATATAATTTTTTCTCTAGTTTTTTTTTAGAAGATATTATCCCGAAATTCGGTCGGATATCCGAAAAATATCGGATATCCGATATCCGGTAATTTTACAATCCATCTCTAGTCTATACGATGATTAGAACTATGGGTAAAATAAACAAACGCGAAAAAATAAATGAGAAGTTATACGGAAAAAAAAGATTAGTTGCAGCAGCAAAAATTTGGTAGCTAAATTCCAGTCGTAACATATGGATACCTAATGTCGTATCTGCGAGATCTAATTTCCATTTGCTGTGAGGCCTAAATATTATCATTGTAACAGACAAGCATTTTGCTATTATGTTGATCTATTGATCATTGTAACAAACAGTTTTTGTGTAGCAGACAATTTGATAGTAAGTACAGTTTTAGCAAACGATATTTAACTATGATAGAGACAATTTTCTTTTACACTGACATACCCGATAACTATGACAACTAACTTCATGCTGCTAAATAAATTGATCTGTAACAGACTTTGCTATCACGTTCTTATATTAGTTACAGCAACTAATCCTTTGTATGTATTAGCAAATTTCATAGCTATAGTAGCTAATGCAATTTCAGCTAATCAGAATTAGCTGTAGTCAGCGACATTTTTTCCCGTGATATTTAAAAGGAAAGTGTGATATGCGTCCAGCTATCGATTCGTTCTTCTGCAAACGCGAGAAGGTATAACTAATACGTCGACTCGCTGTGTTTAAACTTGTATAAGCTTGTGTATCTATATTCTCTTATACGTCTGTTACGCCCAGTGAATAATCCGCCATCGATCTCGAATATTTTACATTCGATCCATCTTGTTTTCTCGGATTACGTCGCTCGACGAGGAGACATTGGGAGAGGCTCCAACGATACCACCCACGAAGCGCTTTTCTATTTTGCTCCACACCCGTAACTTAGTCGACGCCCCAGGGATGCCTCGTCGACTGACGGAAATACAATTATTTGATTCGTCTAGCAACAAGTGGCTCTTAGGGGATCGTTAACGGTAGATCCTCATAGAGATTTCGATGCCTCGATAGCGGAACCCGCCACCAACGGTGTTACATTTGTGATGGTATGATGTATCGCGATTCTAACGCGCTAAGAAACATAACATCGTTTTGCAACAGCCTATAAGGCACAAAAGTTCGTCGTTGATAATTTGCGACTTGTTTACGTGTTCTTGCGCGTTCGTATCGATTCACGGCTCACATTGAGCCAATGACTGTTGTATTCAAATCGTGACATACGTGAAGATTTCAAATACAAAACCGTGGCTAACACGACACTTGAGAAGAAGGTTTGAGGGATGAATAATCGGAAAAGAGAGAATATACGGCTAAAAGACGATTGAAGAGACAAAAAGGAATGAGACAGGAGGAAAGGATATAGAGGGGGGGAGGGGGGGAGAGAAAAGAAGGGACACAAAGAAATGCAACGACGAGACCCGTAAGCATTGCTACAAAAGCGCAGCCGTTGAACGCAACCCTTCGTATGCCTTCATCGTTTCATTGCGGCACTCTCCGACAGTTAACTTCACTAAGACGGATCGTAAATTACGCCAATATTTCCGCGAAATCCTAACAAGATTATAAACCAGATTGTAGCGGTCTATGCGGCGGCTGCGGCCGTACCGTGCTCCCTCTTTCCTCTCGGGACCTTTCTTAATCTTCGAGCCTCTCGACCGGAGAGTTGGAGTGAGAACTCGAGTGATGCGGAGAAAAAAAAGGGCAAAGAGAGAGAGAGAGAGAGAGAGAGGGGGGGGGAGTAAACAGGGAGGAGATCTATTTATAATGCGTTTGCGTCTTTGCAGGGGCCCAGCCGGTGAAGGCAGTAAATGTCACGTGTATTTCATATGAAACTCCACCCCCTCCCAACTATTCCTCGCAATGCCAATCTCTTTTGCTGGCCTGATAATGCCAAGCGTTAACAAAGTTAACCCGCGCGAGACTCCTCTCTAGAAATCGTCTCTCTCTCTTTCTCTCTCTCTCTTTTTCTTTTTCGTCCTCGTCTCTCTTTTCCTTGATCTTCCTCTTTCTGCGCTACGTTTTTTGCTTCGCTTTTCGAAAAGAATCTTAAAGGATTTTTTCGAAAACGAAATGCAGTTGCCTGTGTAAGCGTAAGTAGCTTCTACAAAAGACATTTTGCTGGATCATCTATGGTACACTTGATCATCAAGTAGACAGGAAGACGTATAACAATGTTAACCGCAAAGCCGCAAATCAGCTCGTAAAACATTCGATGAAAGGTACGGATGTTCACTTTCAAAAAATTTGAAAATCTTCCAAGTCATCGGGGATAAGATCCCGGTCGTATCCCTTGATTTTGCTTCCTTAATTAATCAAGAAATTGTTTTAATGCATTTAGAAAAGAAAAAGTCTTAAGATCTGGAATTAAAAATTACCCTTAACAGGAACAACCGAATTGCTGGCATAAATGATGTGCGATCTTACAGGGGTGTATTCCGGTGACGGCTTATGTACGATAGATTCCGGGGTCGTCACGCGAGATTCTGGGAAAAGCCGTTTCGCGCGTCTGAAACTCCCTTTGAACGCGGGGAGACCGGTCCGCACATCGATAGGATGGGGTGAATGCGTGTGTTAATGAAGGCTTCCAACGTAACCAATTGTTATTAGATCGGTCACTCCCTCAACCCCGCCGCATCTATTCGCCCCTCGCAATAACCCATAAAATGAAACATTTTGTTTCGTATATCAATTATCCCCACTACATCTTCGCAAGGGTATACTCGACAAATATGATACTAAGACGCGCTTTCGTTCGTGGGATTTCTCGGTCGCCTTCTCCTTTCCTGAGAGAAATATTATTGAAACAGAACGATGGCGCCTGAATTTCCTAAGAAAATTATCTTAGTTTTATAGCTCATAATTTCACCTTTTGTCTTTTGAACTAAACCAAGCTGTCTGCTCCTGTTCAACATTTGTCCAACGCTTTCGTTTAATTTATCGGGATATTACAGAAAATATACGACGGATTTCGTTGCTACCTTTTGCAAGAAACGAGAGTTGGATTGATCTATCGACGATACGTGCCGTGCACGTGATTTTTATCATAAGATCTGTCGCATGCTTTTTTCCGCGGGAAACTCTCGTAATGTACGCGAAGCGAATGGCTACTTTGACTCGTTGAAAGCAACACGCGATGGCCACCGTTGCTCGTCGCGGTGCTACTTCGCCACCACTACTTGGACGAGTCCGCGGTATGGCGCGGCACGGCGCGACGGCGGCCGTTATAAAAATAACTGCTGATTGGACGCCCTACCAAGAAAAGTCGTAATCGCATCCTGAAACGTTCCCTTCCTCCTCTCTGTTTCTCTCTCTTTCTCTCTCCCTTTCTCTCTCTCTCTCTCTCTCTCTCTCTCTCTCTCTCTCTTCTCTCTTTGTCCGTCCCTCTTCCTTTCTCTTATTTCCCTTTTACTCTTTCTCTCCCTATCCTCTCCTTTCTCTCACTATTTTATCTTCCTGAGCATTCACTCCCGCTGTTTTGTATCGCCCCTCCTTTTCTCGTCAATCTCACGTCGAGGAATATTACATCGCGTAAGAAGGATAAGCGTAACTTTACAAATCTTTTTCTGCCTCTTTAAGAATTTAAAAAATTTGAAAATTCGAATTTATAAAATATAAAGCAACGTAATTTTTACGTATCTTTTTCTATTTGATTCTTTTACCTTAGTCATTCATTAAGAAACTACACTACTTATTTGGTCATGATTCATATCGAGAGAAAGTTGATGCTTTGTTAGAATATTGTATTGCGAGAAATTTCACGAAGCACTCTAGCATAAAGAACGAGAGGAAGATGATCGGATTCTCGATGCATCGCTGCCATCGATTGCATTTTCACCGAGGAGTCTCGCGCAATGCAAGGTACGAGAGGGAACGCGAGTATTGGTCGCCATGTTGTGCAGCTTTTATCGCCGCGCCCTACATAGGAACATTAAGCGCGGGTTGCCGGGTTGCGCGTATATCAACAATAATTGCAGGGCCAATAATAAACCCGAAGGGAGCACGCTCGATAGCCCGAAATTGCTGGTTCCCCTACCCCGAGCAGCGCGGTTTTATTGCCTCCTCTCGTCGGTCAGAAATGGCGGCAGCCTCCTTCATCGTTCTCGATGGCGGATAAACGATCCTGCGATACGGCGCCGCGCCGCGAACGTGCGCTTCTCTTTCTCATTGTCCGTATCTACGTCTGTGTTGTCTGCGTGTTCGTACAATGTGTTCCCGCGTACCGAGGCATCTCTTACAGAATCGTTCGCGAGCTCGTAAAGAGCCGCAAAAGCGGGCTCCGCACGCGCGATAGTCGCAAGTATTGCCCTTGTTAACGCCCTGTTAACTCGAACCTTTGGACAAACTCGTAAAATTTACCGGCTCCGTGGAAAACGGCGACCACCACGCGGCGAAGGATCGAGTTATCGACAATTTTCGAGCTTCGCACAGTTTTGTTGAGAACGTAAAAATCAAGAGTATAAAAAATAAGAAATTAAATTGCGATATGCTTGATGATGCAAGGGTCTTATTTAAATTTATTGCTGAAACTGAAAGTTATAGATTTTTCTTTATCTCCAGATAAAAAAATGACACGCGCTTTTAATGTTTGGAGCGTTACTATGATTTTACCTCGTGAAAGATTTTCAATCGTTCATTCGTTTCAGAACGTCGCTCGGTGCATTTATGCACGACTCTAAACCTCAGATTACGCCAACTCGAAAGATCGTAAAGATGCATTTACGTTTACGTAGTTTAAGCGCACGATAGTCGCGGGCACTGCTGCTCTTGTTAACACTCCGTTAACTCGTGGTTCAAGCAACCTCGTAAAATTCGATGGCCTGGCTACCATAGTAGGCGGCGATAATACGCGTACACGAATTAACTAAAGAATTTCTTGGTATCTTTCTGAATGTCGCTTGACGAGGAATATTTCTCACACTATTACGTATCATCGGCTTCCACGTGTGACGTCGTATATAATTTCGAATGCACAACATCTTGGTATTATATTTCATAATACATGCGTCTTTCTTTAAAACGGCTCAATTAATTTTTAGTGCTGGATTAGGCTAATTTATTTTATCAGACAAATATTATCAAAAGCAGAATTTGTTGTCAATTTTTGTTATAATTCATAAATGTTATTTGCAACGTCATTTTTATCGTGTGAGAGCTCATAAGAGCGAATACCAATCAATAACTTTTAATACAATCGCTTCGATACCTCATCGAATTTTCCACTTCGTGTTCATTTTCTATCTTTAATCGGTTATGCTTTCTCTCTTTCTCTCTTTATCCGTATATCTGACGCGATACACCCTAAGGAAGATCGTAAAAGACTGCGCCACTCGCGTGATTGTTGCGAATTCATTATTACTCTTGTTAACGCCCCACGCTGGATATCTCTGGACAAACCTCATAAAATCCAACGGTTTTACGCTAGTCGTGCTTTAAGACGATCGCAAAATCTGCCTTGACTGATCACGCAATTAATAAAAGATGGTTTACATCACTTACTGTCTGATTAGGCAGTCGTTTATTGATTTTGCGAAATTCCGAGGTAATTAGGAAATCTCTTAAAATCAGCGTAAAATTTCTGAATCTTTATTAGTCGGGCATATTTTACGTAGCAACGAATCGTATTTTATGATTAATTATAAATATAATATAATAATAAATATGAATATGATATAATACGATACAATTTTATTGATTATTGCGAAGATTACAGAAAAATAAAGCAGTGTAATTTTTATACGTGCATTTAAATTTTACGCATATTGCGCAGATTGATCTTGAAATCTTTTTTCTCAAAGTGAATAAAAATATTTTGATGTTAAATGCAGGTATATATGTAAAATACGTAAAATCATCTTTATTTTACAGGTACACCCATCAGCCGACTTCCCATCATGGCAAAATCTGTATTGGATCTTTATGAGCTTTACAAGTTAGTAGTATTACGAGGTGGACTGGTCGAGGTAATTAACAAGAAGCTGTGGCAGGAAATTATCAAAGGACTTCGACTACCAGCAAGCATCACTTCCGCCGCGTTTACTTTGCGAACTCAGTAAGTAGATCGTGAAGTTTCTCATCCGGGACCCCCGGTCTCGCCTATACAGACACGATGTCCATCAGGACATGATGTCCTTCGTAATTCGCATACAATACGTCTTAGTCGACGAAGAGTCATCCGAGCGTAAAATCTGTAGCAATGACTAAGAATACCGTGACTTTTACGCGCGTCGCCTCGTCAAGATCATCGTGTTCGATAAAGCTGTCCGTGTCGTACAAGATACGCGTATGATAGCGGATCATACCATTCGCACATATTTGCATCGTTTAGTCATGTTGTCAGCAAACGTTTCTCCATTCATATATTTCGCTAAATAAATATCTCTGCAATTAATCCACAAGTCCGAAGCTGCGTTAAAGTTCAAATTCCCTGAAGATAATAAGATTACGATTATATACCATCCAAGGATTGCGTTCCAAAACTTGACTCTGTTAATTCCGAGTATCTTTTAGCTTTATTCAACATTCGGTAACCAATAAGGATAAAACGATACTCGAGTTGACAGAGTTGAATTTTGGAACGCAACTCTGTATGTATATTAACCAGTGTAATTCGAATTGAATTTCGCGATCGAGAAAGCGAGAGATGTCGCACGGGCCTGCAAGCATGTTATTACGCGCTCACTGTCGACGAGAAGATAAAACAACGTAGGTGTCGAGTTAGAGGCGTGACATACAGGTGCATCGTCTTAGCCGACATGTCGTCTACGTCGGATCCCCCGCGCGATTCTTCACGAGCGGGACATCTCGCGGGGTGGGTTGTGACAACCTGGAACCGTTGGCACGATATATATTCGTTTATATAATACCGAGCATATCCAGCGTGGCGACGAAGATTTATCTGCCGTTTGCGATGTCTCGTCTCCCCGCGAGGGACGGGAGAGGACGAGACATCTCTAAATAGAGATTCGTCGGCGAGATTCGTCGGAGAGACGACGGCGCGAGGCATCCCGCTCATCTCGCGGTCGAACGCGCGACGAAGAAGAGAGGCCACGCGGGAATGGAAAAGAGAAGGATGCGAAAATGCGTGGGCCAGGAGAAGAGGGATGGAGGACGCCGACACATTATAAGTACGGGCTAATATGAATTACACGGGCGCGATGCTAGGGGTGTGCTCGTGAAAATAACTCCGCGCAACGCGCTTTGTGCACGACGGAACGTCGGCGTCGCGTCGCGTCGCGTCGC
>Ga0157364_1003841_pt1 | contig 14755 bp, 17 predicted proteins | sample AttsexASBM2_FD_111476 | JGI IMG/M metagenome (GOLD analysis project Ga0157364, IMG submission 111476) | Fungus gardens microbial communities from leaf cutter ant in Ribeirão Preto, State of São Paulo, Brazil - Atta sexdens ASBM2 | ecosystem: Host-associated > Fungi > Mycelium > Unclassified ... | reverse complement strand
GCAATCAGCCTGTCACTCAAGATAAAGGACAAATCATCGCACTCTCTCCCTCTGGAAAGATGGTGGCTACAGGATCATGGGGAGACGGACATCTCAAATTGTGGGATACAACTACCTGGGAGCCTGTAGGGCCTAGGGATGTTGAGTTCGCATCTCAAGTCGCATTTTCCGCAGATGACAAACGGATAGCCGTTTTGTCTGAATCTCTCGTCACTATATGGGATATAAATCACCCAGAGAACCGCCTCTCATTCGATCCATGGCCCAAAGGAAAGAGTGTCGACTCCAGGAAGGCTGCCTTCCAAACATGTAATGACCTGGTTATATGCGCCAAGCTAGAAGACGATGACTCGCATGAGATCTCAGGGTTACTCCAGGTTTGGAAAGTGAAGGATCACAGTGAATGCATATTTTCTCTAGACATCAATATAGACAAATATTCGGACATCTATCCGGCCAGTCTGGCCAGTCTGGCACCCGATGGCTTGACCGTCATCATTAGCTCACCCATCTCATGTTATTCATGGAATCACGACACTGCCCAGTTTCATCCCTTCCACTTTGCTGATGAAGCGCATCTTGGCGGGCATCTTGGCGGGCATCGAGTGGCGTACTCACCTGACGGGAAGTTCTTCGCATGTTGTTCTCTCAAGGACGGTAACATCAGAGTCTGGGACACACAAACTGGTCAACTCTGTGGCAAGCCCATCACAATGTCCGGCGTGGATGCGATTGTCCTGTCACCTGCCCTAAATGGCCGATCCCTTGGTGATCAACTCATCGCTCTTCACAACATCCACAGAGAAACAACTGTCTTTGACGTCCACACAGGCCATTTGTATGCTCAGTTTCGGAACTCAGGATGGCCCATGGGATTTATTCGAGATGGAACTAAGTTGATCTGCGATTGTCCAATCAGAATCTACGACATAGCGGACCTCGCAGCTAAGCATCGATATGCTCCTCATGAATATGCGCCTGTCCCGTGGGATGGATGGATGGTGGGTCAAGACGATGAGTTACTGTTTTGGGTCCCACTCGAGCACAGGGAAGTTCTATGCCCGTCTCAAGTAGAAACAATCTGGGAGCGGCCAACGAAGGTGGACTTCTCAAACTTCAAGTTTGGCACCAAGTGGACAGAATGCATTGAACAAGAGTGGCTGAAAGGACTCGATGAAAGGGGGAAACGGGTGGGGAGGCTGCTTGGGTAGGAGCTCAAATTGTACAGTCCCATATCCTTGAGTACTTGTACGATCTTACTATAAAATTTATTCAGTATTTATTACCACAGGAGAATCTTACAGACATTATATTCCTGCGTCACTATACCAATTCACAAGACCCTCATTCACCATTGTCTTGACAACATCGCCTTCACTCATATAACCCTTCTTGGCTAATACCACTGCAAGATTGGCTGAAAAAAGCGTTTTAACAATTCTAATTGCGTGCCAATCATTCAATTTGTCCTTACTCATCCTATGGCTTACAAGAGATTGAACTAGAAATTTGTTGATGAATTGTTGAGTAGCTTCAAGTGGTCGACATCATTCCTGTATGTTAATTTCAGAATATGCCTGGCCAACAGCCAACGTCAAGTTCGGCCATGATCTTATGAATGAGGTATCTTTCCTCAAAGCACTTGTCAATCACCTGACTTCTCATTCATCCTTGAACAGGCCTCAGTCACCTGCGTAGAGATCTTATTCACCATCATCGTCTTTATCATTATGTCTAATACTAAAGAACGTCTGCTTATTTCAATAGCCACGATCCTGAGGAGGATGGGAATACGATATTGCACAGCAGCCGCCTAAGAAAAGGAGAGGTAAATGATTTGATGGGAGGCATCCTGAGATCGGATGTGGGCATACTTGTCCAGAGTATAAATTCGACCTGAATGACAAGCTGTTCATCGACAAGAGCGAGCATCGGGAAAGGCCCGCCGGGTGCTGTCAAGTTGGACTATTTTCAATTCCACTATCATGTACGACTGACTACATGACTTGAATAGCAACATATCAGTTTTATATTAGATGGGTGACGTGACGTTTTGTGATTGTAGTCGGAGAGCGTCCCATATCTCATGTCTTTTCATTCATTTGACTTTGACTCCACTTGGGCTCCTTCCCTGTCTACAATGTCCCGGGATCTGAACTGAGCTTTGCTCGACTCTGAAAGCAAGATACCCTGGTCGGAGCTTGAAGAGGTCGAAGGAGAGAGTTTTGATGGAAGTTGAGTTAAAGTTGCTTGCAATCGCTGGGGTGCGTGTTTCTTTGATAGTTCTGGCTTCATTAACACTTACATATGTTGGGATTTTCCTCGATGGTGTGCTTTCCAAGCTACTGATGTTAGCACCAGCCTTCATGAGGCCGAAAGGAATTGATTCTGTACCATACTGGAGCATTATTACCACGGGATGTTGATAACCAGTTAACGTACATTCATGATGGATAAATCATACATCAGCAAACAAGAATCTGGAAACATCATTGGTCAATTCGGCTTCGGTAAGTGTCTATCTACCTCTCGAGCTCTATCTGTCTTCATTGATAATCCACCCTCTCAGGCTATGCTGTGAATGCTCTCGGATGGAAGGACATTTGTACGTCTGATTTCGTTTCAGCCATCTACACCCGACACTACACTCACAGATGGAAAATAACTGATATTTATCATCCAATCAATAACGACACCCACTGGTTCTATTTCTCCACAGGGATCACCCGTTGATCTCGCCATATTCCGTATTTTTCCGGGAATCAGTGTTGGTGGTGATTACCCGACGCCTGCCACTATCACCTCTGACCTGGCGAACCTTTCGCGGCACCATGTTGGCCTATATCTTTGCAAATTAAGGCTGGGGCTCTTTCGTCGGTCTCTTGGTAATGATAACTGTACCGGCCTGCCACAAAAATGTGATGACCATTGTTGAACGTCGAAAGTCGATGGAGGTAAATATGGTTTTCTGAAGACAGCACTCTAGCAAACTAGATGGTCTATCTTTCCCCCCTAGTTTAGTGAATTGTCATTGGCCCCTCCCTAATTGCTGCATTTGCTACCTTGTATCACCGTCTCACATTACTTGAGTCAGCAATGGATTCTTTATTTGAACCCTATTTTATATCCTAGTCACCCTCCAGCTGAATTCTTTAGAGTGTGATACGACAATAAGTATATATTGTATTTTACATGAAGAGGCATCAGAAAGTCGCCTAAATTTCCGATCACTTCTGTCTAAGCAATCAGTTCTTGATGGGGAGGTTCAAAAGACCTCCTTCGACGGTTATTGAGTGCCGACGCATAAATTTGGACCTTGATTTGCAATCCTCCACTACTTTGCGCGCTCGAGCGACTCGCAGTAGCAACAGAGTGACTGGACCTGCAGGCAATTATGATGCCGCTCTGGGAGTCTAGTTTTGTCTGAGGGTGGGGGGGAGATCGACGTGGGATGACGTGTCGGTAGTGTGGGTAGGGCTGGGGCAAGGATCATTTAAATCCTCGTAGGTAGTGAGACGATGGAGTGAATTGAGGACGGTGAGAGGTTAGATGAAGGTCCTGGCGGTTTGTTGAGAGAGTGCAGTAGCGTTGTCGGCACGAAAAGAGGGATAACCGCCGAGGAAAACGATCATACTTGTGGACCAGTTTCCTGTGGCCGGTGTTCAGGATGACTTTAGGAGTGACGTAGCTGGAAAGAGAGGTGAGCTTCTCATAGGAGAATGGAGGATTTTGGCTTTGCGAAAAGACGAGAAAAGGGAGATCAAGGGTGGGAAATGGATGTGCATGACAAAGTCGACAATGACGATGTGACTGATGGGGTCTCAGGTGAAGGAAGGGAGGTGAGAGGAAAGTAAGCGTACGTGAGGTCTCTGTGTCCGATGCCGTGGTGGAGGTAGTCGACGACATTGAGGACACAGCGGATGACCGTGATGGCGTTGTGCAAAACTTGTAAAAGTTGATCTGAAATGATGAGAGACAGACCGCTGAGGCCCAGAGAAGTGGTGAGAAAAAATCACCGGAAAAGTGCCTCATGTCCTAGTGGCTGTATTATGTGAGGTAGGAGCGTGGGAAGAATAACATTGCAGAATAGTCTGCACGGGCGACTGGACATGAGTTTTGCTCAATGTGACGGGGGTCGGAAATGTGATGGTCACCGTGTGACAGAGAAGGTTTATTCGTCCTCTGGTTGGTCTGTATCATCATGCAAGCACTACAAAATATCGGATGTGTCTCTGTATGGATCTTCTCCAGACCCTTTCTGCATCCAATGTCCCCTCCATGAAAACCCTGGTGTAGGTGCTTGACCGACGCTCGATCTTGTTGGATATAGAATACCAATTATAAGCAGAGGTTTTGATACAAAAATCCATTATCACAAAAATTTGTATACAAACTGTCGTCTTGAGACATCTCACATTGTCAGGGACTGTTCTTAACCCTCATATCAGCATTATTCCAGAGTTAGACAGACCATGTAACAATCCATGCAAAGAAAACTTGACGACGTGAAGATACATCTATTGTCTTGACCCACCCATAATTCCTCGAGAACTGGATTGGTAATGCAAGATGGGCACAGAATAAATTGTCCTGGATAACGTGACAAGTGAGAATATGAGGGCCATCGATTAATGAAAAGATGATAATTATAAACAAACGGCCAGGAATGATCGAGGAAGTGAAAATGGTTGATGATTGATGAGCGACAATGGACACAGTGAGGCTGCCGATATTAGTTCGTAGATGTGTCTAAATTCGGTCTGAATTGGAGTAACAGTAACGGACTAATCTATTGCAAAAACAAAATCAGAGTTATTCTCGACTACTTGCAAGTTCCAACTCAGTAAACTCGTGCTTGATGGCCAGCAAGAGTGACCTACAAATCATAGAACGCGAACTATGAATAAAGATAATAATCGGCGTGGAATACTCAGATGTGTTTCTCGCATGCAAACCTCCACTTGTCTATATGCATTTTACCACAATGGGACTCCCTTATCCGTACCATGAGTTCAAATGTAAATATAATCAATCTTTCTGATGGATCTTATTCAATCCTCTTGGTAAGCCTAGACTAGAAAACGATTAGCGTCCAATTGATCTTGGAAACGACTATCACCATTAATCTATCTTGTGTTTTTGAAAATTTTGTAACCTAGTATGTTGTTGTTGTTGCTTGTCTTCACACTGTCATCTCTGATTATTAGCCGTTCGATGCTTCATTGTTCCCTTTATTGTAAGTAAATATCTTTTTCCTTTTATCTCTATCATCACCGCTGATATATAATTTTTTGGAAGCAAATTGTCATTTGAACGAGAGCATCTATACTGGGTACTGTTGTGTTTGTGCCTTTTTGAACATAATCCACTTTCCATCTCGCACATTAAATAATCTAGTCTTTATTGACAGTTGACTTCTTGTGCACCTCAGTCTCATTCCATGATTCTGAGTGTTTATTATCACTCTAGGCCCCTGCCGCTCATTATAAAACCACTCTCATCTGACTTTTCAGCAGCCCGACCATGGATGGGCTTGAACTTGGTGAGGGGATGTTCCTCGTAGTATTGATGATGACAGCAATGACTTTTTCTTTTTGCCTGATCAACGACATGCCGCTGTTTCCACCATCTTCGGCTCAATGTCGTTCATCAACAATCACTAAATGCCGCCAACATCGCGATCTGTGACTCACGAGCTCTTCTATCCAGATGAAGAGATAATGCACTCGACTGGAAGAATCAGGAATGCTAACCACAGCCTCCTCCTATGAGGATCACTTCTATTCCAACATACCAAGATAGCGGCTGATTGTCCGTCCTTGTCATAATTTTCGTTAGAAGACATCTATGCACTGCCGATTCCTTTTTAGATGTTGGTTCTGATATCTCTTATTCGTTTCTCTGCGCTAAGAATATGTTTGAATGGCCCAAAATAACAAAGCCTCATTGAAGGAGAGTCAGAGTGCTCAGGTGTCCTACTTTGATATTCCAAGGAATGACGAGGAGCTGTGATTGGATTATACAATAATATCTCTCTTGCCACTATCATTGTTATGACATTTACACAACTATTAATCTCTAGTGCACCTGAAGACATCACATTTTGATTGAGTCTCTAATGGATCTCCATCAGCAACAAAAATGTGCATATACTCATGTACATCAGCTAGTGATGGCAATGTCAATTTTGTTATCTCTCTTGTGCAGGGCTTTCAATGTTGCAAGATTATGAAGGGAGAAATTGAGACATGAGATATGCTTCAACTAGCGACTATATTCGGATATGCCAAGCCTAAAAGTGACAAGGTGATTTCGTCTTATGGTGATTACTTTAGAATATCAAGAGGGACATTGAGGCTCGGACAAGGTGGCACAAAAGATACATGGCACAGATGTTGGAGAGGCAGGACATATTTTCAAAACTGGTAAGCCATGGTCCCAACACAAGCTCTAGAGTACATGGGTTCAAAAACCAATGTAAAGGATAAAATGTACCCATTCACGATGATCTGAGTATATCGCCCGAAAACAAAATAAGACAAGTGACAATCTACTTAGCTTTGCACATCCTGTTCTGCCATCCCTCTAGGGTTCCGCGCGGTACCAGCAAGTTCTCATCTCATTGCTCCCAGCCGTGATTGCAGACAGAGAGCTGCAGAAATAACCTGCGTTAAGCTCATTCGAGAACGATCGTGTCAGACAAGTCATTATTTCTTGAGATAGTTGCATAGAATATGACAAGATTGCAGCAATGGTCAATCATGGCAATGTGATGACAGGAAAGAGATGCCCATGCAACCTAATGAAGAATGTCTGATTCGTAATTGCGATTGCGATTGCGAAATCACTGGCGAGTTTGAGATGGCGAGGTTTTCATCTGAGAAGGATCAGGGGTCGACATCGGCGCAACGGTTGTTGGAGGCCTGGATGGAGGCAAACCCCTTGTAGCCGACAACGTCTGGGGTATTGGGGAAAGTGGTAATTATCCCGGGTAGATATATCGACAGGTAGAGGTGGTATTGACTAACCGGAAGGGTAACAAGGGCGGGGTGCGTATATCGATGTGTGCAAGGGTGGTGGCTGCACGTAACCGTAAACCGAACAGAGGATAAGAAGTTGGAGTTGTAGTCACAGTCAGAGTTGGGGGTGAAGTGGTTGCAGATGGATTGAGATCAGTGGACTAACCATCTCTGATGTTCGCATGGTAGCGCGTTTGATCCGCTTGGACACACCACTCTTGTGCATCTCACGTCTTACAGTAAGAGGCGAACTGGTCACAGGGCTAGTGGAAGAGATTAAGTGTGTAAACACTCACCTCACAGCAATTACGAGGCGCAGTAGCCAATTAGATCAGATGCCCATACGCGCACATAAAAAGTTGTTGTAAATTGAAGCAGGTTCATTTTCCTTCAGACGTCTCCAAGCTCTCATGTTCTTTTTCCTTCTTTGATTGATTATCTAATTGACACTTAGTAAGCACATAGTCGTGCCACATAGTAGAACTTTGAAACCTCAGTTCAGTGTTTACAAGAACTGAGACTTTTGTCTGACAGCTTCCGTCAATCTCCATCTGCTGTAAAAAAGTTTGATTGTGTAGAGACACTTATACATGTAGCTCCTGCAAGAGTAGAGATGTCACATGGGAGTAGATAATGTTTGGCAAGCCAATCAAGCGAGAAGTAATCTGTCAGCACCATTTTCATGTGAGAAAATGCAGCATACAGAGTCAGTTGAAACCTGTGAGCACCATCGATAGCTTATCGATGAACAACATTGATAAATAATAGACAAATAATGAGCATCAACTAGATGATGGCCGAGAAATAAGCCAATGGAAATGGAACTGAGCATCGAGATGAATCAGGAACCACTTGTAAAGAATGGACAAGCAAGGATGGATGGATGGAGAAATATCATTCTGCTAGCAATTCGATCATTACAGGTTTTGCTGTTTGTCATCAATCGTAGTACTCTTCAGGCAAGAACCTCATTTCCATTATCTCCTATGACAAGAATTGGCTTTGTGTCGAGGGCAAGAGTTTATGACCATTGGAACATTACCAGAAAAATATGGTATGGTAATTGTCTCCGTCTACTCGGATTGCCATCAAGGCATATTATGGAACTTTGATCGGTCCAGCCATAAGAGGCTATCTGGCAAGGTCACAACATCCAAGCCGTGGTAAACAAAGTATTTACAATGATCGATCAACAGAAACGGAACAAAGATCATTCCTCGATCAGTGGTAGTGAGTTTGGTATCCACTCATGCAACATTGTTGAGGCACACACTTGGCGACCATCAATAAATATTATAAGAAGCAGATAAGTAACTAGAAAATTAGAACACTGATTGAGGAGCCAACAATTGATCGTGAGAATACAAGTTGACGGAGGACCTAAAATGATGGAGGAACAATCAATGATCAGAAAGCCAAGCATTGATCTAGACACTAATCAATGATCTAGGGACAGAGGAATAATCCAGGGTTACCATATTTCTTAATTCAACAATTTATAACGCGGACTGTGTACGTGCACAGAAGAGAAGCCCATATCATTGCATAACCTTCTGGGATTGCCCAAGCAGCAGCAAATGGCCTCCTTACCAGGTGGCTGACAACAATGCTAAATCCAGCATTCCCAACCAGCCATTATACCTGAGTCATATGTCATGGGACTTCAGCAGAAAGGAGGAATGTGATTCCATCATTTACACATGGCAAATGTACTTCCAAGCTTCTGACCGTCGTGGAAAAGCTTTATGGACCTAAAAGATGGTAATAATGAGGACATTGTCCCCACCTATACTAAAGGTAGCTTATGGCTAAAAATATGTGGATGCTCAAACACACTAACAGCATGCCTGACAAGACTCATCACCAATCATGCACCAATAGGCATATACAAACTAAGGTTCTTCCTGAAAGAACCCTACAACTGCCCTTGTAAAAAAGCGGAAATCGAGACGAGACAACCCTTACTGTTCAATTGCAAAAGATTCAAAAAGTCATGGAACCCCAAAAGAGAACCAATATTTGACATCCTGACATTCTTAGAGCCTCAACCTAGGGGAATTTTCCTTTCAAGACGGTATCAAATAGTATACCCTCTTATTTCTTCTGTAACATACAATCTATCTAACCAGAACACTAGCTACAGGTATCTTTCTTCTCTTTCCTTCTTTTTCTTTATTTAAGTAGTATTGCAGCTACTGCTGTCTGCCAACAAGCCTCGCGTAATAAAATGTTTATTTTTGTTTAAAAAAAAGGTGTACGTGCACAGCGGTATAAATTGTTGAATTAAAAAATAAATAATACCGTGTACATACACAGTTTGCAGTAGTCTACTGACTACGGAGGCTCAGTACCTCTAATAAATACACAAATCATGTCGAACGAAAGAGGCAAACGCAGAAGAGAAGAGAAACAGAGAAAAATATAGGGGACCTTGTCGGAATCTCTGGCCTTTTATGGATTGATGGGTCGAAGTTCGATAGTATATCTTGATGGCGTTTTCTATAGAATGAAGATAATTACATGTATATTTCTGGTAGTAATGAATGCTCAGTTCTGCTGGCTGGACGATGAAGATCCAGAAGTAATTCCTCATGTACTAGATAAAGATGATAAGGCTCGTGCCTGGATATCGTGATAGATGCCAGGCACCGAAGCATGTAATTATCTTACATCTGTGGATTGCTACAGGAATCATACATGACTGAAATTGTACTACACTTGATATTTTCCATTGTCAGCTTATCTCCAGACTATCATTCAGTTGATGCCCGTTTTTTATCTCTTATTTACAGTCATTGATACGACATGCCTTCACCTGATTCTGTGTGCTGCACTTTGTTTGCATTGTCAGGACTATGACAACAATGATACAAGTCCTCTTGACTTCGTCAGGTTTAGGATGAAGTGCTTTTCAGCGTGGAATGTGCAGGCATATTTCTCATATGCAAACCTCCACTCGTCTATTGTATGTGTTGAACCGGGACACTCGTATTCATACTGTGAGTCCAAATATAGATATCATCAATCTTGCTGATGGATTTTGTTCAGTCTTCTTGGTAAGCTTAGAATAGAAAACGTGTGGGCCAGCGTTCACTCTTGTCAAAGTCCAGTTAATTGTGGAAGCCAATATCCCAACACCTCTCATTATTAGCTGTTCACACTTCATTGTTCCCTTTGTTGCCGGTCGAGATCCATCTTTCCTTTCTTATATCATCATCGCTGGTTCGTCGTCCCGGAACCTATAATTTCGTCCAAAGGATATTTTTCTTCCAGAAAATTGAGTATTGTAGAGATCGGACACTCATTACCACCAAGAAAGCATCCTCCTCAACTAATTTCTCATAACTCATTTACCTCTCTAAATTCACATTACTAAATATGGACTAGTCTAGCTGGTAGGAGCACCTATGCGATGAGGACCTTCTCAGTACTATAGGACAACTGGCCAGGTCCCCAGTACTCTCTTCGGTTAAGGATAGTTATTTTGTATAAAGAGCCCCCTTACATCTGAGGGGGGGCAGTGAAAAATTTAATACCAATTCCCCCTTCTTCAAACCTGAATACTCCGTCTCAAATATTTCTTGTCTTATATTTGGGTCAGTTAAGCAAACAACAGACAGACGCTGTTGCACTCGCAAATCTTACCTCTTGACGTTGTTATACGTCGCAATCTCTTCAGTATTAACTGCAACACCTGAGCAACACACGAATCAGTGGTGATGATATATAAGGATTACAATGAAGGGATTAATGAGGCATGAACAGCTCATAATCAGGGTCAGTAAGACGAAGGCTAGCAACAACAATAACATACTACGCTATGATATTGCAAATAAGAGTAGATAAATTTAGAAAGAGACTTCAATACTAGAGACAAGTATTTGCATATTTATGATGAAATGGAAATGCTCCAACGCTGCGAGGATACGTAGTTAGGCGAGACGAATAAGCAGGCAATGAAGAGAAATTTTCAAACAACAGAATGGAGAGTCCAGCGGATGTTGCGACGTGGAAACAGGTGGCTCCATCATGGATGGGGGAAAATAATGATAACTGAAGGAACTCGGCGGTGGCTTGAATCATCCTCCAGGATTTTCTATTAACTGACAGCCGGTGACATACAGGTTCTGCAAAGGCTCAAGCTTCAGAGAATGCTATTCTTAATCTTGGTTGTAGATCAATCAGTAGATACCTGGGTGGTGTAATGTTCATCGCAATTGTCTTCGAGGAGTAAGATGTCTGGCCAATCACATCTTTGATATCCAATGAAGCCTCTACTGCATTTCTTACATCCGGACAACACACTTCCTCTCACTTCTTGAAGAGGTTTCCCACACTCCTACCTTTGCATAACACAGTCACCGCAACATGAGACACTTTTCGGGTGATTTTTTCTCACCGCCTCTCTGAGCTTCAGCGGTCTCGACCACCCCAACATCGTCTGTCTCTCTTCTCGTGCTCTGCTCCCAGCTCACCCTTTTAGGTCAACAAGGGATTCGAGTTTCGCACGACACCGTCACTGTCATCTGCTCTGCCCTCGATGCCGTCGACTAGCTCCACCACCACGGCACTGTTCTCAGATACCTCACGCATGATTGTTTTCCTCTCTTCCACCTCCCTCTCTTTGCCTACTTGACGGACAACAGACTATCCTCTACCACTACAACAACAACGTCGGTGATGTTGTGATCGTCGACTTTGGCCATGCAAGTCCATTTCCCACCTTTGACCTCCCTTTGTTCATCTCTTCACCGAGCAAAGGTCCTTCATTCTCCCGACGAGCAACTCACCTCTCTTGTGACTATGTTGTTCCCGAAGTCATCCTGGACACCGGCTGCTGGAAACTGGTCTCCAATTCTGATTGCTTCTATGTGCATACACACACAAAACACGAGCTCATTGCTTTCTCTCTGCAGATATCTTCCTTTTCTTGCCAACTGTGGGAGTAGCTGCTGGGCTGCAGGGAAACTGAGGGAGTGCTTCGTTTTCTGTGTGATTCACTTTTTTCTTCTTTCTTCCTGTTTCTTCTTTTTCTCGCTTGTTTCGTCTCCTTTTTCTATCATTATTAATTCCAATTTCATAGAATTTGGCTTTATTGCTCCTGTTTGTCATTCTGCATACTAAGCAACTGCTCGTACCACATCTTATTTTTTTTTCCTTTTTTATACTAGTCTAAAATTTATAGTACAAAAACTCTAGTTACAAAAAAAAAGGGAGGACACGTCATTGCTTGTCTCACTCTGAGCTGTTTCTCCTTGAATCCTGAGGACTTTCTGTTGAGTTCAGAGGATGTAGGACAAAAGTGGAAACTCGTTGCAAATGCGCAACGAGTCTCTTCTCAACTACTTGTATTTATACCTATCTACTATCACAACATAACACATAAAACAGTCAGTGACTAAGAGATGAAACAAACCTATTTTTAGTGTGATGCTCGATATTCCAACACTTTCCCCCGACAAACTCGTAAACCATCCCACACAACACCACCACCCTCACCCAGAAGAACGCCAACCCCAAAATTTTAGAGTCCGCACTAGAACCCGTTTCCGATCAAGCCAAGTCCTTCATCTAATGTCTCACCGCTCTCAATTTACTCCATCATCTCACTACCTAGGAGGCTTTATGTGTTCCTTGGCCTGGCCATACCGACACCACCGATACGTCATCTCACGTCGATTTTTTCCCCACCCTCACACACAACCAGAGCGGCATCAGGGACGCCGACAGGTTAAGCTACTTTATTGTTACTACGAGTCGTTTGAGTACGCAAAGTAATAGAGGATGGCATGATCAAAATCCCGATTTACGCACTGGCACTCAAGCACTGTTGAAGGAGGGGGAGAGGGAGGACTATGATATTGGTCAAGGTAATACTATGGTTCTTTTGAACCTGCTCATTAAGAACCGCTTGCTTGGACAGAAGTGGTCGGAAAACCAGGTGATTATCTGATGCTTCCTCATGTTCTTCATGTAAAGTAGAATATGTACTTATTGTCATATCACACTTTGAAAAATTCAATCGCTGGAGAATGACTAGGATATGAAAATGGGATTGAAATAAAGAATGTACTGTTGACATGAGATGGTGATAGAGGGTATTAAACGCAGAAATTAGGGAGTGGTCAACGACAGACTAGGGGGGAAAGATACACCAATTAGTCTTTCGTAGTGCTGTCCCCAGAAAGTCGTATTTACCTCCTTTTGACATTTGACAGCCTCCATCACATCTTTATAGCAGGCCAGCACAATTATTGTTATCGAAGAACAAACGAAAGAACAGCAGCCGTCATTAATATAGGTCAACATGGTGTTGCGCTTGCGAAGGTTTGCCCTATCAAAATTGACAGTGGCCAACAGCGGATGATCACCACCAACACCGATTCCCAGCAGAATATTGAATATGGCGAGATGAATGGGCGATCCCTCTGGAAAGATAGAACCGGTGGGCGTTGTTAATGACTGAATCGTGGCCAGGATGATAAGCATCAACCGTTTGCCGTCTGCAGAGTATAACGTCAGGCGTAGATGGTTGAAGCGAAATCAGACGTACAAATGTCCTTCCGTCAGAGAGCATTCACAGCATAGCCCGAGAGTGTAGATTATCAGTGAAGATGGATAAAACTTAAGAAGTAGATGCTCACCGAAGCCGAATTGACCAATGGCGCTAACGATCTTTGTGAAACCCTGGAGAAGTGATGCTCCACCGCAAAGTTGATACTAGAGTATTTTTGTCACAGGTTGTTGGAGACAACGAGTTTGATAACAAGAGATAGCCGGCTAATGTGCGTTTATAATGGATAAATCATGTATCAGCACCAGCATGAGCGATGAAAACTAGGAAAGCACACCATCGAAGAGAATACGACCTATGTAAATGTTGGAGCGAGATAATAAACCAAGATCTCCAAAGAAACACACACACCTGGCGATTCCAAGCAACTCTAACTCAACTTTGGTCAAATACCCCTCCATCAAGCTCCGACTAGCGTGTCTTGATTTCAGAATCGTGCAAAGCTTTGTTTCGATCCTGGGCCATTGTCAACGGGGAAGAAGGAGCACAAGTGAAGGCAAGGTTCAAGACGGGATGCTCTCCAACTGCAGTCACAAAATGTCACATCACCCATCTGGTATTCGTTGTAGCAGGTCCCATGAGAAAGTTCAAACATCTGATATGGAACTAATCTGTTGCTATTAAAGTCCTGTAGTCGTATACAATCGTCCAGCTTGACAGCACCGCCTATCTCAACGCTTACTCTTGCTGATGAACAACTTCATACTCAAAAGTACGCCACATCCGATGTACTTAGTATAACGGGTGGTATCTCCAACAAGGCAGAGAAAAATTATGCGATGGATATACAGACTACATAGACGCATAATTCGAGGTTGAGCATAACCTACGAAACCCATGACACCATACTTCCTGTGGTGGACCTTGTAACTAGATCTAAAAAAAACTGAGGACGTGTCTTGGGTTCTCCTGACAGAAACCTGAATAAATTATTGGGGAAAATAACGGACGAGATCCCTTCCAGGATTTTGCTTTACGTAACATAAATGGCGTTCAAGAGCGCACTGAACCATTGAAATGACGATCTGAACATTTTAAAAGATAGTAAATGAGCAATGTCACTTCCATTGATCGAGAGATGATTGGTAATCCTAAATACAGAACTACAGAACACACACTCCCTCATCACATGACTTATGCCCGCTTGAGCCGACATGCCTTC
>Ga0157364_1003840_pt1 | contig 14756 bp, 10 predicted proteins | sample AttsexASBM2_FD_111476 | JGI IMG/M metagenome (GOLD analysis project Ga0157364, IMG submission 111476) | Fungus gardens microbial communities from leaf cutter ant in Ribeirão Preto, State of São Paulo, Brazil - Atta sexdens ASBM2 | ecosystem: Host-associated > Fungi > Mycelium > Unclassified ... | reverse complement strand
TTTATAAAAATTTTATTTATTTCTTATATGTTATTTGATTATATATGTTATTTGATTTATAAGCCGCTGTGCATAAAATCTTTATGAAACCTTTTTTTTGCGTTGTAATAAATTGTATTATTTTTATTACCAGAGATGTTGCAGCTGTTATAGACGTAATTGCGCATGATGCTCCAATAATTATTGTCGGTCATAGCATGGGCGGTGCGGTAGCTGTAAGAGCAGCTCCACTGATTTCAAATTTATATGGATTAGGAGTTATAGATGTTGTAGAAGGTACGGCAATGGATGCATTAGCTTCTATGCAGAGTTTTTTGAGATCACGGCCATCTAGTTTTAGCACCATATCTCAGGCTATAGAGTGGTGGTTAGTATTTTCTTAATGCTTTTAATGCATTCATCATTATTGTAATATGTTCTTTAAATCATTTACTTTTTATTTGAAAATAATATAATTCTATTGTATATATATATATATATATATATATATATATATATATATATATAAATTTAATTTCCTTATAATTTAATTTTTCAGATCATGTTAATGCATTAGTATATATATATATATATATATACACATTATATATACACAAAAGTTTTATCATATTAATCTTTAATTGATGTTTTCAGCGTTCGTAGCGGACAAATTCGGAATATACAATCGGCAAAGGTTTCCGTTCCTGGGCAGATAAAGAAGTTAGTGAGTTCTTAAAGATCTTAGGTTTTTTGTAATATTTTTATACTGATATTAAAATAAATCGAATCATACAATACACATGCTATTTCAGCATTGAAACTAGCAAATTAGCAACTCATGATATTGACTCATTGCCAACCCAATACAACAAGTGTGAATCTAATCCAGAACCAATTATATCGCGAGATGATATTATCCAAGAGGAAGAGTCATCCAATATGCCACCGCCTGCGTCTTCTGCTATTACTACTAACAGAAAATATGTCTGGAGAATAGATTTGGCAAAAACGGAGCAGCATTGGTTTGGCTGGTTTAAGGGATTATCGACAGCATTCTTGAATGTTCCTACACCGAAAATGTTGTTGTTAGCAGGAGTTGATAGATTAGATCGTGAACTCACTGTAGGACAAATGCAAGGTATATAATTTTCAGTGCTGTCATTAGTATATGCTAATGTGACACAAGTTTTAAATATTTTTCAATAAAATAATTACTTATTTTTTTCATAAAAATAGGTAAATTCCAAATGCAAGTATTGCCCGCTTGTGGGCATGCTGTTCACGAAGATGTTCCGGATAAAGTAGCGGAAGCTGTTGCTACGTTTATGGTTAGGCACAAGTTTGCAGAGCCAGCGTCGGATTTTCCACGGTAAACTAAAGTACATTTTATCTTCACATTTACAAGTTCGTCGATAGTGTAAGATTCTTTTTGAAAAGAGAAAACATGCACAGCTTTTATATTTTTGATTTTACAATTTTTGTTTCTGATTTTGTGAAAGATATATAATTTTGTTGTTATCATTGTTTCAGGACTTTTCCGGCTTGTTAAGAAAAAAATTAAACAATTGTAATGTAAACATATGGAATAATGTCATGTTTTCTTTTAATTAATTGATATAATTTTATTTATTTCAAGAGATAATAATCGTCAAATATAGAAACATATATCATATATGTAAATAAAAACATTTATCTTGATGAGAAAAATAAATTTGTTCTTATATATGTATATTCTTCGATCAGTTTTTTCAAGTTTATTAAATTATGATTTTTACAAGTTAAAGTATCAGTATAATTTGGCATAAATATTGTAATTACTTAAAGTATTTGTATCTGAAATATATTTATTTTTTCAAATTTCTCACTAGCATTCTTGATTTATATTACTTATTTCTAAAAAAATGGTTTTACAATTTATTATATGATTATTATTATTATACAGAAAAATATTGACATTTACGAAAAATGTTACTTTTATGAAAGAAAACGTGTTTAGATTTATATATTTTATTGAAAATGTTTGTACTTATAGTTTAGATTAATATGATGGATACAAAAAAATTACCACACATTGTCAATAACAAAATTATTCGCTACATTGAAAATTTATATAAAATCGAAATATTATGTACAAATAAATGCTAAATATATAGTTTGATTAGATTACAATGATTGGAATTTCCTCAGTACAGTATGAAATTGTGTAAAAATCCTATAAAAGTTACTATATGCTAGGAAGAAATATAATACTTATTTAAATATGAAATTATTTAAAATTGTTTCAGAAAAATGACAGTTTGATTAATTAATACGCATACGATATCACAAGAGAGCAAATTCTGTTATATTTCTGAAACACTTAAAATCACATATAGTTACAAATATAAATCACATAATAGCAAGAATTACTGATTGTTTAGTAAAAATGATCTATATGGTATTAGTTAAATTTTTTACAACAACACAAGGTCCTGCACGGCCAGCCTTAAGAGGAGCAACCTTCAAACATAAAATTATTACAAAATACATTTAAAAATTATTTTTGTATTATATCCAATTACAGGAATAGTTTATACACTCACAGGTTCCCATTCGTTGAGATGTGGATCATAGGCTTCCACTAGTGTGAGATATTGCTGACCGTCGTATCCTCCTATGGCCATAAGTCGGTCACCTAATACGCACACACCGACCGCATCTCGAGGAACACTCATTGGCGCAACCATAGTCCATGTATCAGTTTTAGGATCATACCTATATTGTTACATTGCATTACACACAACTTGAAAATTTTAATATGTGATATAATAGTAGCTTCACCTTTCTACACAGTCGAATCTACTAGCATTCGGATTACTAGCTGGAGCATCGTGACCACCGAGTGCATAAAGACAACCGTTTACTACTCCTACGCCTACACCGCCCCGCCTCTTCGACATAGGCGCACATGGTGTCCACTTATTTGTATGCGGATCATAGCATTCTACAGTATTTAAGCAGGAACTGATATCTCTTCCTCCTACAGCATATAATCTAAAAGATTAAAAAATTACATTAAAATCATTATAAAAATTCAATATTAAATCTTTTTAAATCGATAAAATATGAAAACACACTAAAATTTATATGAAAACGGCTGAAAACGGATATTATATATAAATGTGATAATTTGTCTGTAGACTTACTTATCATTTAACACAGCCACACCGACTGTAGACCTTTGTATGGACATAGGGCATATCGAACTCCATTGACGCGTTGCCGGATCCCACCTTTCGACTGCATCAAGAAAACTCCAACCATCGTGACCACCAACAGCATATAAAGGTCCACCTAATACTGCTACTCCTGAGAAAAAATTAATGTATTTATCAGGTTTTTATTACGAATGAATGAAATTGCGTATTAACTTCGCAAATTCGACACGTACCTAATCCGTGACGATGGACGTTCATAGGTGGTAGAGTGCTCCACGCAAGAGTGGAGAAATCGAAGCATTCTACTGTATTCAGCGTTTTTAAACCATCTCTACCGCCCGCGACAATCAATTTTTTATCGACTATGACCGCGCCAAATTGCAATCTTCTACTACTCATGGCAGCTAAAGATCTCCAGGCATTATCGCGCAATGAAAACGCATCTATAGATGTTGCACCTGGACATTATATTGCATATTATTTCGCTTGAGAAAATTAAAAGAGCGTGATGCTATATTAATGTTTTTTTTATATTAATAGCAACCAATATTAAATAATTAATTTTGCATAAATAAATTGCATATAATAAATTACCTTTATTGGCATCCATCCCTCCAACAGCTAATAATGTACCCACAGTAGCTTTTCTAGGTTTCGTTCTACCTGTTTGAAGTAAAGGCCTTCTCTCAGGCAACAAATGGTATTTTAATGCTTCCATTACTAATTCCTGCGCCATTCTTTGGTCTTTGAACATTTCGTTACTCTCAATATTATCAGCTATAAACTGTTTTAATTTATTAGTTGATCTAATGTATAAGTTCTGTCAAGTAAAAAATTGAGCTGTCAGTGAACTCACCGCGGGTGATAGCAATGGTAATTTGACTAAACCTAATAATGTACTGGCATCTTTGCTTCTGTTTTCTGGATCATGTTCCAGCCAAGTCACTAGAGCCTGAAATAATAATAATAGAGATTCCATTATTCTCTATACTTCAATTTAGATATATTGTATGTAATTATATATATGTGATCGTAGTATAACAAATTTTAATCATATTTTTTTTTTAACATTTTATATTATTAAATTTTTTTTGCTCAACGTGTAGTTTATTTTGCATTTATTTACAAAATTATTCACAAAAATAATTTACATACAACATATAGTTAATCTTACATAAAAGATAGTTTCTTCTGAGGGAACATTAAGATCCTCTGATTCAAGTAATTTCGCAACTTCGTTGGCAGATAACAGTAAGAATTCTTGATTTTTTGTAACTTCCATGAAATGTTTTGTAGTGTATGCGTGTGCGTATTCAAATAATTCCGAACAACCTTGCGTATCGGCAAACATTCGTATGCCCAGGCAGTTGCTCGGATGGAGCTGTTTGACAAGAAACTGACAGCATGCTTTAATAACTGGATTCAATTGTAATAAACACGCTGTTGCAAGAAGAGTCTCTACACTATCTTCTTGTAATTCTATACAACCTGTGCATATATAAAAATATATCAATAAAAATAAACAAGAATAGTTTGAAAAATATCTGCAAATTGAATTACCTGTATAACAATAAAGAACCAAAGCCCATAATGCATCTCCATCAACATCCATTAATTCTATTTCATTTTGTGCCGATTCTCGTAAAGAACTTGTGAACATGGCAGCAAAATATTCAGAGCCAGCACTGAGGACTAATCGATGAGCTGGGACACGTTTATTTCCTAAAGAAAGTATAAATCTCACACACACAAATATGAAAAATATGGGATGCTTCGAATTGTATCGATAACAAAGAATATTTTTAATATATATATTTAATATATAAAGAATGTATTTTCCTATCTTTCTTCAATTTTTATTAATTAGAAATATTAACAATAGCAAATTATCCAGCAAAAAAAGGTTTTAATAATAACTTATAATAATAATAAAAGGAATTTTTCTATGGCAATTATAAATAAAAATATATATTAATAATTCTTCGTTTATTAATTAAAACATATGAGTTGATGATTAATCATCAACTGAGTCATAATTCTAATTGACAATTGACACATCGACAGATGCATTGTTATCAAAACAAAGCGTTTGATGTTCTGGTATACTCACCCGCGATCAGTGTGACGTCTGTCAGCTGTTGCTTGTGCAAGTAACTCTCCATAACCCGGAGGCTACTTTCTGCGTGTTTTGGCGAGATGGACACGCACGACATTATGCTGGAAATGCTATGCTCGCTGGCGTCTTTATCCAGAGTCAGCGGAAATTCTTGCTGCTGTTGCTGTTGTTGCTGCTCACCTTTGTTTGCGGCTCTCGCGGGAGAGCTTCCCGCTACTCTTGACATGTTTGCTCGCAGCTGTCGTTTATCACGGCGATAATGATGATCGGCGATTGGGTGGCTAACGAGGATACGGCATGAGATACCGTTCCTCAGAATGCGTCGAAATGTGTGTCGATGTAAACAATGGATCGCGCTCAACCGCGGTCAACGACCATCGCTATCCGTCCTACAGGTCAGCGCACTCGGCAGCTCGACACTGACTGCTGCCGTTTCTCCAGCCGAGATTCGATCCTCGGTCGGTTGCATTGAGCTACTCGTTGTTCGCTGCGTGACGCGCGTACGTCATACGGAGGATAAACAAAGAACCAGGCGTGTTCACTGTATGTACAGTCGCCAGCGAAAGTATATGCAGCTGCACACGACTTGCTTCTTTTTTTTCACTTTGACTCCTATATTCCACAGAATATGCACTATACACCTTCTTTAGCAACACATACTACAAATATACGTAACGTGCTAACGTGTACTCTATATACATTTGAGATTTTATATTGAAAGGGAAGATAGATATGTATTGGAGAAATAGAGAATCATTTATCTATTAAATAGAATTTAATTTATGCAAGTTTTAAAATATGAAAGGAAATTGAAATATACATTTTATTGTTATAACATTTTGTCTGATTTGAGTTGTGCCTCTTTCTTACAGCATCAAAAGCCTTGAACGATTATTTTTGATTAACTGATATTTTTTTACATTGCAAGTTTAATCACATACTTTTCTTATTATTAATAAAAAAGATTTTAAGCGTGATTAAGATTAATCAAGATTGATTACAGTAACCTATAGATAATTGAAATATTAATTACTGAGACAATTATTAAATTAAATAATCATTATTATTAATCCAATAGTACATTTTTCGCTTCAAATTAAATAATAATATAAATAAAATGTCTTATAAATCTGATTATAAGGTAGATCTTCGTACTTAATAATATTTCAGTGTGAATTTATATATTAATTTATATATTAATATATATATATTCAATTCTGTGAATGCGCGTTAATTTAATTTTCGGTTTTGAAATGCAATCTTTAAACTGAAACTGGTATAATGATATTATAAATTAATTGATTCGAGTAGAGAAATATTATAACAGATATTTAAAAAATTCATGTTTATTGTACTTCAATGTAAATATAAATATATTTCTATGAATAATGTTTTTTGTGCAATTTTACCCGAGAAAAAAAGTTTCATAATTATATAAATTATATACGATTATATATCATTATATATAATATGTTCACATATATAATATTTTTTCTGGATATCTTATGCTCGATATAAAGCCTACAATTTTTAACATAATATATACATACATCAAGATCAGACTATAATCATATAATTTATTAATCAAATAATTTATATTTGATATTAATGACATAGTTCAATCTTTAATTTTAATTTTTATTTAGATTATATATATATTACATGTCCTTTTTAACTTTGGTATATAACACTGAATTGGTTTATATAACAATTAAACAGCAACTCTTATACAATTTCTAATTATCTTACTTTCTCCAAAAATATATCTCCCATAGCAAAAAAACATCACAGTTACATCATAACAATAATGATTACGTCATGATGTGCGAATATCCGCTTTATTAAATGATGTCACAAATAATGTCACAGCAATGTCACGGTAATGCGAATGTCTTTGTAACATTAATTTGTTATAATAATCTTTCATATTTTCTTCCTGACTATTGTGATTTTATTGTGAAGTGAATGTGATCCTTTGCTATGGGGGATTTGTTGATATTATATATATTGCAAAAGCAATATATATATACATATACGTAGTTATACATATTCTACATGGATTCTCAAAGTGTAAGATATTTACGATAGCGAAATACAATAATAAATATATAATTATATTATACATGCAAATGTACAAGAATTTTTTTATGAAATACTGTACATAAATTTTTGACATTATTTTGCATTGGTTGCTAGCAGTTTAAAGGTTCTGCTCTTTTTTTGCTCTGTCATTTTTGTGTTTTTTTTTGTGTTTCGCAATACTTATTTTACGTATTTTTAACAGATCGGAAAAATAACTTGGACAATGTGTTGGAAATTAGTAGACTATTAGAAGGCATCCAATAAAAAATTATCTAATAGTTGTGTTTTTAAATAAAAGCGAAATCTAATATAACCGCACTATTGTAATAAATGCTTTTTCATAAAATATTATATAAATTAAACTTATATGGCAGTAACAGAAATTACTAGCGTTGCATAAACATGTCGCGATTGTCGAATAAATTTGTTATTTATTCGTCATCAACATTTATAAATAAGGTGAATTTCTTAATTCGATTGATTGTATTATGTGCACAACTTTGTCAGGTGCTGTAAAAGTACTTGACGCATAATTGCGATTAATCAATCGATAAATTAAAAAACTTATCTATATTCATGAAAATTCTTTATCGATCCGATTGCACCAATATTCATTTAGAGTTAATTTCTTCCTGAATATTATGCTTGATAATTTATTTTTATAATGCTTAAGATTAAATCTATATTAACAAAGAAATTATTTTTACTCTGTAGAATTTTTTCATTAAAAAACATTTTAAAGATTATATTTTTTTAGTGATTTTTTTATAAAAGATAATTTCATTACATAAAACAGATAAATATAATGCATTGAAATGTAATGCATGATATTGCATACAATTTTTTTTTTATTTATTCAATTCGAGGCAAAAAACTAGCAAATTAAAATCATTAAACTAAGGATGTTGAGGCAACCGATTTAAAATTATACTGCGTATCTATAGTCGCACCATAACATCTCCAGGTGCTTTGCGTTAACGCACTAGACACAGATGGCTCCGTTGCATTCTTGCTCAGATTTTGTTGAGGAGTCCGACTCCGAGAAGGATCCGTAAAAGGGTCTTTTTCGACAGCAACAAAATCGATCAAGCAACTCCGTTAAGTTGCTTCTCTCGGAGTCATCCCTGAAGATGCCGCTCGATGCTTCATCTGTGCAGGGAGCTATAAATGTCTGCAGGTCATTCTTCGGGAAACCTTCGCGATAATATATCTTGATCGTATCATACGCGTCCATTATCACAGAAATGAACAAACTTAAGACGACGTAAATGTACAGTGAGATAAACGAATATAAATAAATTCTAGAGTACCACCATAACACAGCTGAATTGGAAAACGTTATAGAAAACGTAGCGAACATATCATCGCCATTAATTAACGCAAACAAGCACTCGGATGTGGTCGCAAGGGATCGAAACTTTATATTATATGGACCAAGCACCAACCAGCCACAAAACGTGAAACCGGCATAAATAAGAACCGCACATATCAAGAATCTTGCTACTTTCGGTGTCGCTTTCTTTAGAGTTAAAATGACAACATTATACGTCTTGAAGAAGCCAAGATAGCGCAATACGCCAAACCACACAAGCAGATTTCCAGTTCCAAGAAATATACTGCAAATATTCCAATGATCACTGTCGGAGTGTTTTCGCTCGATTTGTTCCTTTATGACGGTACCAATAATGATAAGTAGATCATTAATGATAATCATAATGTACCAAAGGTTCAAGAATTCCAGTCGACTTTCGAGGCTTAGTATTGTGCCATACGTTTTTTTGAAAAAGTTTATAGTCTCAAATTTCAGTAGTTGAGCTCTATATATCGCTCGCGAGCATAACACCAAAGAAATCGTACAAATAAGTATGACAAGTAAATTCAGCAAAGTCCTAAGTGCCGTTTCGATGCGGTTATCAGTGATGTAACGGGTATCACCTTTGCATTGCAATTTCCTAGCCTCGGCGTCTAATGAGAGCAGCATCTGTCCATCGAAATCACGGTTATCAAAGATAACTTTGATGTTGAAACGATAACAATCGGGTGGTGTCATTGGTCCGGCTGCTTTCAGATTCACTGTTTTTAGAGCAAATTTCAGATGAGCGCGTACCAGTGCGGAGAAATTGACGTTAATGTTTCTGTCTTGCAGAAGATTGTGCGACGAATTAAATGTGTTGAAGGTTTCAAGAGTGATGTTCATACAAGTTTCCACAATTTCGCTATCAAACACGTAGCTCTCGTTGAAACCGAATATAATGCCTTCCTTATATTCATAAAGACACAAGGTTATGGGTCCTACTGAATTATCTTCGGCAATATAGGAGTATGCACCGATAGCGTCGTTGACGTTGTAATAACCGTGCAAAGCATAATCGATAGCATCATAAAAATCGCTTTGTTTGTAGATAGCTAATGGTCCCGATGCAGGTGGATATACAGGTACCTGAAGCATTAAATTAAATTTACTTATGCTCACGTGTTTTGTATTTGATACTGATATTGAAAGAAAGATAGCAATCCAAATAGAAAAAGTCTTATTATGTCATTATTATGAAATATCTATCTAGGTGTCATAGATTAAGATCTAAGTGATGAAAATGCAGTGATCACTTAAGTTTGCTTTTCAAATTATTTTAAATAATATGATAAAAAATTTTACAGTTGAAATACTATCTTTTTATTTCCATCTTCCATTAGATAGCATTAAAAAATGAGAACGTAATTGAGATTTATAAATACACACACACACACACACACACACACACACACACACACACACAAAAACAAGATTAAGCTGCGTACCTCTTGAGTAGATTCCCATCCCATTAAAAAGAGATGAGAGAACGTGATTCGGTTATCCCAAGTATAATTCACGTGCATGTAATTGTTATGTGCGAATAAACAGAGTTGTACAGTCACAAGGATGATTTTGATGACTTGGACGATAAATTTAAAGGGGAAACGTCGTTTTGCCTGCCATTTTTCAATCGGATTCATGAAGAAGAATCGCAGTTTGCGTCGCATTTTCTCCTCAGCAAATGTCGTGACTGGGCAAGTCTTGCATTCTATTGGGGTAGAATGTTTTTGCCTGTAATGTGTAAAATATGTTATATTTTTATTATTTTATAGCACTTTCATAAAACTTTTTAAATATAATATCAGAGTTTATTATATTACATCATAAGTGAAAGTCTGTTATAATAAATATTGAAAAACAAAAAATTTTTTTTTGTTTCATAAGTAATGGTTAGAGACAATCCGTCAGAGACAACTTACTGTAATTAATTATATTTAATCTTATCATATATTAGTTTAGATATTGTACTATTACTAGTTTTTATAATTTTTACTGTGATTTCTTTTTTCCTTTTTAATTCGTTTTATATTTTTATTTGATACGAAAATAAATAGTTTTTCTATTTACAGAACATTCAATCAATCGTATGTAAAGCGTTAAAGCGCTTTTGATTAAAACATTTAATTTGTGATAATGACATTTCCGAGTATGGTAAGAATGATATTTGAAAATGTGATAACACATACTATTTAAGCTGGTAGAGATTATATCATGTAATGCGCAACGTGGTAAAACATATCAATTACCATAAATATAGAGCTCTTATATTTATTATTTATTATTCCTTTAAGGGATAATTTATGAATAATAAATCAAAAGCCACTACGATGATTAACAGGTGATTCCCTTAAAAATAGTTATTTTATTTCTGAGAATGGGTCGACTAATATTAGAAATTTATTGGGCAGATAGTTATTCATTAACAAATTAGTAATAATTTCCATTAAATATTAATGCATATAAGCGTAATTGTGAAATTATGTAGCATAAGAAATTAAATGCAAATTATGATTAATTTGCACTAATGAAAATTATTCCTATCACAATAATATATTTGAAAATGCAAAAAAAAAAAAAATAAAATTGAAACGGCATAAGTTGGATTAATAAGAGTTGATACACACACAATCAATTAATGAAGCTAACAAAATAATACTAATTGAAGTACTACTAATTGAAAAATAATATAATTTTAACGATAATAATGCAAAATGGATGAATTTTGTTCTATTTCAACAGTATAAATATAAAATATTTAAGATATTTATATTTAGTATAAAAATCAAAATGATTCTTGTATATTATGTTTAATGCAAGATTTTGTGTTCATTCCTTCAACATAATCATTATTAGCCCTTCGTAAGTACAATAAATCTTTTTTGACTTAAGTAAAATTTTACTCAAATTTTTTGACACAAATTTCAATTTTTATTAAATAAAGATTTTAATATTTAAATAAATAACTATTTGATGATATAGCAAAGATGTTAAAAAGTAAGAAATCTTGAATTTTTCTAGATTTTTTTGAATGCCTTATACTATAAAAAAATTTAGACTGGACAAGACCCAGAGTCTACATAAGACTTAAGCAGTGAACTGACTAATCATAGTAGACCATAACGTAAGCAGTAGCAAATTGAACTGATTGAACATGTTGATTTTCTTACTGCTTACATTTTACATCTTAAGTTTTTCTATGTGCCACGACCTTAAAAATATGTGTGCCTATGAAAGATATAGGAAATCATATGTACAAAATTTTTTAAAAATAAAATTAATACACAATATACTCTGTGAAAACTGATGAAATTACAAATTCTTATTTTTTGTTAATAATGTATAATGTAAATTATGTACAAAGCAATAGTCTACATTATCCAATGATGATTCTGAACATGATGAGCAAAATTAGCTACAAATTGTGAAAGATAAAAGATAACAGCTAATTTTATCTTAGAAAGATATCCCAAATTAGTATTTAAAAATGCTGCAAAATTTGGAACATATATACAATCTATGTCAAAAATCGAACAATGCAACATTATCAATATTATATTGTAACATAGCAGAGTAGAATACATTCTATCGAAATATAACAAACACAATAATACCAGACTATTGAACGCCATCGACTTAATTATCAATGTAATTTAGTATTAGAGATAACTGGCGAACATGATTATAACAATCTTCAATTGAAAAATAATTTCGATAAGCTCGCTCGCGTCGTACAAACCTCTGTTCGCTGTTTTCGTTCAGCAATGTATTCTCATTGGTGATCTCCTCCTCTTCACTGTCATTGCCGTGGCTCCAGGTGCGGTTATGCAGTCTGTTCCCGGAGTTATCCTCGTGTTGGATCCTATTGCGTGACTGCATCCTATAAAATTCCAATGTACGATGATTGAAAAGCCAACGATGAGCGAACTCACGTGGAAGTATCAACAAGCGAGTGTCTTATCCCATGGAATCGTCGTTGTTGTCGTCGCACCACTTTCCACCTGATGACGAAACATTCAGCTGTTCACATGCGTGGATCTACATGAATGCGGAATGAAAATCATGGCACTGACATTTATCGCATTGACAGATTAAAAATCATGTACCTGAGCGCAATGTACAATTAATAACAGATGTAGCGATGTTAAATCACCAGCCATCGCACGCCACCCAACTCAAAGAAACGACTGAGCACTAAGCTCGAATGTGACTGAATGAGAGACGCTGCGCGCTATTGGCTCGAGGAGGAGCCACTTGGTTGTGGCGCGCCTTTTTTCTGCTTCGGTGTGAAGTTGGCCGCGCGATTTACGGATTTTCTTCTTCGCCATATTCGTAAGACGCAAGTAGCATCGATCGTATCTTTTCCAGCGTTATTTTTTCGTAACGACATAATAAAGCCATATAGAGTGAATGTAATTAAGCGTGTTCGCGAGTAAATATTGTACGTGTACTTTGTGAAGACAATAGGCGAAACGGTAAGCCATGTGTAGGCGAGAAGACATAGAACGACAACGTTGAAATCGAAAAAACTCATGGGATAATTATTAAGATGCTATTTCATGCGTAATGTGTAACTGCAACAATTTGCTATTATTGGTCAAAGTTTGATGCACTTCTAGTGCAAAATACTTTTTTTATCGCATCTTAGTTTGTTGTTTTCAAGTTCTTCGAGCAAACAAATCCGGCATTTTGCCTTCTTACATTTTCCAAATTATATTTTTGAATTCAGAAGTGCCTTTGGTGTATATTTTTTATAAATTGCTTATATTAACGAGTTAATTAAATGTATAATAGTGATTATAAAACAATTAATTACGATTATTTCTTGTTATTAGCATTATTCAATTATATACTTGGAAAACAATATTTTATATAAAATTATATATAGAATAGAATAGAATTTATTTACACTTCAGCATATACAAGCCAAGAAGGGGACTTGATTTACAGAAATATTTAGCTCATTCACACTTTCACTCCTCTCCCGCCTTTATCCTACAATTACAAACCTAAACTATTATTATACATTCTCTTTTACCTATAATTTCTATGTCACAGCCCTATCACAGTCTATTATTAGTGTCCATTTCTTATTTCCTTTTACCTAGCATTTCTTTACTCTTATTTACCATCCTATTTTCCTTTATATTCTTTAATTGCACATTTCATCTACATCCTATCCTTTTTATTTTCTATTGATCTCATTTCAATTCGTTTCCTTAACTTATAAATAGATAATAAATTATCTATCACTATAATATACTACGCTACAATCTTATTTTATATTCACAGCCTTGTTGTCTTACAAAATACTCATTCCTTGTCTTTATATTATCTTTATCTTTATAATAGTCTCTATTTATATCTTTTCCTTCTTTTCTCCTTTTTTTCTTTTCTTTTTATTATTTCTTTTTCTCTATCTTTCCATAGTTTTATTAGCGTTTTTCTTTTAAGTTTATTCAAATCTTCTCCCCATAAATTCCTTAGAATCTCGTCCTTATTCTTTCCTAATTCTTCAAAACTACTCTTGTCTCCTCGTATTCTTTAACATAATGCTCGAGGTTATCCTCGCTTACATTACAGAAAAGATTCTCATCTTTCCTCCTTTATTCCTAGTATTTATTCTTCTCTTCTAAATTATCGCATCTTAATAATTTAAATAACGCTCTTATCTCATCTTCTCTCTTTCATTCCATATTCTCCACCCTCAAATAATTTGATACCCTATTCTCCATCCTTATCTCTTTATATCTTTTATTGTACTTTGATCTATCTATTCTTTCTTTTTCCCATTGCCTCTGTAAATCCCTTTCCCTATTTATTAAATCTTTTTCAAAACTTTCATTCTCATATCCTATTACTTCCCTTGATTCAATTCCCCATCGTTCCTGTAATAACCCTCTCTACATACCATATCTATCGTTCTTGTAATCATAGCTTTGTTTTTCATCAAATTACTTATTTCCAGATTTAATTCTTTTCCTCGTATTTTCTTGCCCTTAACCCCCATCCTACTTTGAGTTTATCCATT